>MDSZ01120308.1_pt1 | contig 21559 bp, 16 predicted proteins | sample 811201 | NCBI WGS metagenome assembly MDSZ01 (sample SAMN05326647, study PRJNA326480) | marine metagenome | isolation source: seawater | place: Indian Ocean: North | collected 2010 | reverse complement strand
TTACCTAGTTTAAAACTTTTAGAAAAAGAATTAAAAAGAAAATCTAACGAATTTAAAAATATAGTTAAAATTGGAAGAACCCATCTTCAAGACGCAACACCACTTTCTCTAGGACAAGAATTCTCAGGATATCATGCTCAAGTTAAAAAAAGTATTGAAAGAATAGAACATGCTCTAAAAGAAATATTATTTCTTGCACAAGGGGGAACAGCTGTAGGAACTGGAATAAATTCTAAGAAAAACTTTGATAAAAAGATTATTAAAGAAATAGCAAAGTTTACTAAAATTAAATTTAAACCTGCTGTAAACAAATTTGCTGAACTTGCGGCGCATGATGCAATAGTAAATTTTTCTGGTACTTTAAATACATGTGCAGTTGCTTTAATGAAAATATCCAATGATATTAGATTTTTGGGTTCGGGTCCAAGAGCTGGATATGGCGAACTAATACTGCCTGAAAATGAACCTGGCTCATCAATTATGCCTGGTAAAGTAAATCCAACTCAATGTGAGGCTGTTACAATGGTTTGTGTGAAAGTTATTGGCAATCATAATGGGATTACTATGGCAGGATCACATGGCCATTTTGAATTAAATGTTTTTAAACCTTTAATAGCACATAATATTTTACAATCAGTTGACTTAATTGCAGACAGTACAAAAAACTTTACTCTTTATTGTGTAAAAGGAATAAAAGCTAATAAAAAAAAAATTCAAGAGCATTTGGATAATTCCTTAATGCTAGTAACCGCTCTTGCGCCACATATTGGATATGATAATGCTGCAAAAATTGCAAAAACAGCTTTAAAAAATGGAACAAAACTTAAAACAGAAGCACTAAAAACAGGATTAATTGAGAAAAAAGATTATGAAAGAATTGTTAATCCAAAAAAAATGATCACTCCTGATTAATTTTTTTAAAAAATTCTTTTACTGTATTTTTAAAAACAACATTATTAAAAACATCATTTTTTACAAAGTTAAACTTATTCAAAAATTGCTCTAAAATTTGATTACTTTTTCCGTTAATTTTTAATTCATTAAACTCTATAAATCTACTATCTAAATCAAAAATAAAATTAGAATTAATTAGATTAATTTTTTTTCTATATTTTTTTCCAATTTGAAAATGAGAATAAAAATTATCAGTATTTGTAAAATCTAAATTAACATAACCAATAAATTTTATATTGTCATTGTCTGTAACCAAATTAACATCTTCAAGATTTACGATTACAGAATTCTTAAAAACAAAGTTTAGATTTGTAATTAATATTATCCCTTCTTCAAACTGTATATCAAATTTAATTTCATCAACATGTTTCAAATCATCTAAGTTGTTAGCCTTTACACTTATTTTTCCATTGAAATTATTATTATTAAAAATCTCAGATTTAATAAGATTTACTAAAACAGAGTTATCTTTAAAGAGTTTACTTACTTTAATTGATCTAATGTTTAAATTTGATGAAAGGAAAAAAGGCTTAATATTCATTTCTCCACTGAGGATATTGTCATTTGTATTAAAAGTTAAATTATTATTTTTATATTTATAGATGATATCTTTATCATTATTGATTAGTCTAAGATTAATTTGGCCATCAAATTCTTGACCATTATAATTTAAGATTTTTATAATCTTTAATTTTAATAAATTTATTTTAAATTCAGTTAAAAATTTTTTTTCTAAAAAATTATGTTTTACTTCTATATTAACCGGTAAATTAAATATATTTAGTTTTGTCTTAACTTCATTTAAAAGATTTTCAAAGAATAAATAGTTTAATTTTTTAATCTCAGCTAAAAAAATTATTTCATCGTATTGATCTAAATAAAAAAATTTACTTTTAATAAAATCTATATTTTGATTTTTTTTATTATTGTTTAGTAAATTAAAAAAAAATTTTAAGTTTGATTTATTTATTTTAAATTCTGTTTTTGTAAAAATTATATTTTGGATATTAATATTATCAAAGTTCAAAAAATCGCTTATAGATAAAAAAAATTTAGTATTTTCTGATTTAGATATAATTTTACTTCCATAAATAATTTCAATATTTTTTGATGAAAAATGAGGTTTTGGAAATAAACCATAATGAGGATTTTCAACTAATTTTATCTCAAAATTATATCGTTGTGATATTTGATTTTCTATATGAGCTTTAATTTTATTTTTATCATAAAATGAAGGTAATAAAAAATAAACAACTACAGCAAGAAATATTGATATTAAACCAATAAATATATTTCTTCTGACTGCTCCTCTTGATGCATTAAAATATTTCTTTTTGACAAAATTCCAACCCTTAGCAATACTCCATCCTTTAAAGAGATTAAAAAAACTTTCTATTCTGTCGGTTATTGATAATACTAATTTATTAAATTTTTTATAAAATAATTTTTTTTTAAACATGAAATTAGTCTTATAAATAAATAATCAGAATGGTAAACTTAGAATATCTTAAAAACTTAAATGATGCTCAAACGCAAGCTGTTACTTATCTTGAGGGTCCACTATTAATTGTTGCAGGTGCTGGCTCAGGCAAAACTAAAGTTCTAACAAGTCGAATTGCCCACATAATTAAGGAAAAAAAAGCTTATGCTAATCAGATTTTAGCAGTAACCTTTACCAATAAAGCTGCTAAAGAAATGCAATCTAGAGTGAGCAAATTACTTGGTAAAAGTGCTACTGGATTATCTTGGCTTGGAACTTTTCATTCAATATGTGCAAAACTATTAAGAAAACATGCTAGTGCTGTAAATTTAAATTCAAATTTTACAATAATTGATACTGATGATCAAATTAGATTAATTAAAAATATTTGTAAGGCAGAAAATATAGATATTAAACAACTTGCCCCAAGATATATTCTTGCCATAATTGACAAGTGGAAAAATAAAGGTCAGTACCCCAATGAAGTAATCATAAAGAATAAAGATATTTATGAAAAAAATATTTTACCAGTTTATAAAATTTATCAAAAAAAACTTACTGATCTAAATGCTTGTGACTTTGGTGACTTAATTTTACATGTGGTAAAGATATTAGAAAAAAATTCAGATATTAGAGAAATATATTCAAGAAATTTTAAATACATCTTAGTAGATGAGTATCAAGATACTAATTACATTCAAAGTAGATGGTTAAATCTATTAGCAGAAAAAAATAAAAACCTTTGCTGTGTTGGGGATGATGATCAATCTATTTATAGTTGGCGTGGTGCTGAAATAAAAAATTTTTTAGATTTTGACAAAATTTACGATAATACAAAAGTAATCAGACTTGAACAAAACTATCGTTCTACTCAAAACATTTTAACTGTTGCATCACAATTAATCTCCAATAATCAAAATAGAGTTGGTAAAACTTTAAAAACTACTATGGAGGAAGGAGATTTAATAGATTTAAATTGCTATAAAAATGGAAAAGATGAGGCAATTGGAATTTCAGATGAAGTTGAAAAAATCAAAAAAAAATTTTCATTAAATAATATTGCAATTTTAGTTAGAGCAATATTTCAAACTAGAGAATTTGAGGAAAGATTTTTAAAAATTGGATTACCATATAGAATATTAGGAGGAACCAAATTTTATGAAAGAGCTGAGATCAAAGATTGTGTTGCTTATTTGAGAATTATTCATCAACATAGAGATGATCTTGCTTTTGAAAGAATAGTAAATAATCCAAAAAGATCTATTGGTGATAATACACTAAAACAAATATATGAATTTGCAAAAAAGAATTCTACAAATCTTGAATTCGCATCAAGAAAAATGATCGAACAAAATATGATTAAACCGAAAACAAAGGTAGGACTTTCAATTTTTTTAAACTCTCTTTCAAAATGGAGAAATGACTTAGAGATAAAAAAAACTAATCATGTAAAATTATTACAAATCGTATTAGATGAGTCTGGCTACTCAGCAATGTTAAAAAATAAAAAAGATGTTGAAAATGAAAATCGACTCGAAAATATAAAAGAATTATTAAGTGCAATGAAAGAATTTGACAATCTTGAAAGTTTTTTAGAACATGTTTCTTTAGCTACAGCAATCGATCAAGACTGGGAGGGGCAAAAAGTAAATATGATGACTATGCACGCAGCTAAAGGTTTAGAGTTTGATGTGGTATTTTTACCTGGATGGGAAGAAGGGCTATTTCCTCATCAAAAATCAATAGAGGAAAAAGGTCAAAATGGATTAGAAGAGGAAAGAAGATTGGCATATGTTGGTATTACTAGAGCAAGAAAGAAAGCATCAATCTCTTTTTCAATGAATAGGTTCTATCAGGGTGACTGGATTGACAGTATGGCATCAAGATTTATAGAAGAGCTACCTAATGATTATCTTGAAAGAAATTCTGTTTTTGAAGAAGATAAAAATGAAATAGAAGATTTTGAATTTAACCAAGATTTTGAAGTTGAAAATGAAACTAGAAGTCCTGGATGGATGAGATATCAAAAGAGAATAAAATAAATTGATTAATAAATTAAAAAAACTAAAAAATAAATTTAAAAAGCACAATATAGAAGGATACATTGTACCTAAAAATGATGACTATTTTACTGAATATTCAAAAATTAATAGATTAAAAATTATATCAAATTTTAGTGGCTCGGCAGGCATTGCTATTATTTTAAAAAAAAAAAATTATTTATTCACTGATGGTAGATATACTATTCAAGCTAAAATTGAATCAGGAAAAAATTTTAATATTAAAAGTTTTGAAAAATTAATTAATTGTAAGTTATTTAAAAATCTAACATTAGGTATTGATCCTAAACTTTTTACTCATAAACAAATTAAAAGATACTTTTTAAAGTATAACAAAATAAAATTTATTAAAGAAAATTTAGTTGATCAAATTGAAAAAGAGAAAATTAATAACTCATCTACTTTTTTTTCTCTTAACAAGAATACTGTAGGCGAAAGTTCAAATTCTAAATTAAATAAAATCACCAATTATCTAAAGCAAAATAAATCAGATTTTATTTTTATAAGTGCTCCAGAAAATGTTGCATGGATTTTGAATATTCGAGGTAGTGATGGACCTAATAGTCCTGTACCAAATTGTAGATTACTAATTAGTAAATCAAAAAAAATACTTTTAATAAGTAGAATTAAAAAATGTAAGAAGCTTTTAAAAGATAAAGTATTGAATTTAAACCAATTCCTTGATGAAAAAAAATTTCCATCAAAAATTATAAATTTAAAAGGTAAAAATTTTATTATAGATGAAAATTCATGCTCAATCTATTATGAAGACATCATTAAATCTAAATTCAAAATCTTAAAAAGACAAGATCCTACTTATCTTTTAAAATCAATTAAAAATAAGACTGAAATCGATAATATGAAAAAAACTCATATAATTGATGGAGCGGCTTTAACTAAATTTTTATTTTGGATAAAAAATATAAACAAAAAAAAAATTACAGAAATTGAAGCACAAAATAAACTAGAAAAATTTAGAAAAAAAAATAAAAATTTTCTTTATCCTAGCTTTGATACTATAGCTGGGTCTGGAAAAAACGGAGCAATAGTTCATTATCGTGCTAATAAAAAAAATTGTAAAATCATCAATAAAAAAGATATTTTTTTATGTGACTCAGGAGGTCAATATAAGTATGGCACTACAGATGTGACTAGAACTATTTGTTTTTCAAAACCAAGTCAAAATATTAAAAATATTTTTACTTATGTTTTAAAAGGCCATATTGCTGTAGCTACAACTGATCTAAAGAAAGATGATATTGGTAAAAAAATTGATGTAAGAGCTAGAAGATATCTGAAGCAAAATAATTTAGATTATGCACATGGAACAGGTCACGGTGTTGGTTTTTTTTTAAATGTTCATGAAGGACCACAATCTATTTCAAAGACAAATAAAGTCAAAATTCAGAAAGGCATGATTTTAAGTAATGAACCAGGATATTATAAGGAAAACAAGTTTGGAATTCGTATTGAAAATTTAGTTTATGTTAAAAAAATAAAAAATAAGATGTTTTTTGAAAATTTAACATTAGCACCAATTGAAAAAGATTTAATAAATTTTAATCTTCTAAATCAATCTGAAAAAAATTACTTATTTAAATATCATTTTAATGTTTACTCAAAAATCTCACCTTTTTTAAATTCTTCTGAAAAAAAATGGTTAGCTAGTTTTATTTAACATTTTTAAAAATTGAAGTTGGTCAATTATTTCGATTTTAAGCTCTTTAGCACCTAAAATTTTTCTCTTTGTTGGCTTATCTCCAACAATCAAATAATTTAATTTTTTTGAAACGCTACTAACTGTCGTGCCTGAATTTTCCTCGATTAAAGATTTAATTTCTGCTCTACTAATTCCATCAAGTTTTCCTGTTATTAAAAAAGTTTTATTATTTAGTAATCCATTTTTTCTTTTATTTACGGTATTAACTATTAATAAAATTTTTTTTAATTCATTTAAGACTGTTAAATTAATTTTATTTAAAAAAAAGTTTTTGATTGAATTTACTTGTGTCTCACCGATTCCATCAATATTTAATAGATCTTTAAATTTATTATTTTTAGATAAATCATAAAAACTTGAAAATGTTCCAAAATATTTAGATAATAATTTTGCGTTCTCAAGCCCTATATGTCTGATACCTAAAGCGTAAATAAATCTATCAAAAGAAATTTTTTTTTTTTCGTTTATAGAATATTTCAAATTTTCAACTGATAACTTTCCCCAACCTTCTAATTTTTCAATCTTCTTAAAATCTAATTTAAATATATCTTGTGGGAACCTTATCAAATTTAATTTCCAAAAACTTTCAACTATTTTTTTTCCAAAACCATCAATATTAAATGCTTCTTTTGAAACAAAATGTTTTAATTTTTCTACAGAAATTTTATCACAATCATATCCCTCACTTGAACATCTTCTAACCGCATCTTTTTTTTTTGTGATTATATTAAATTCTTTTATTGTTTTTGATCCACAGGACGGACAGTTTTTAGGAAAGATAAATTTCTTTGAATTTTTATTTCTTTTTTTAGTATCTACAGATAAAATATGCGGTATTACATCTCCTGCTCTTTCAATAGTTGCTACGTCTCCCACTCTTACATCTTTTCTATTGATTTCATCTTCATTATGTAACGTCGCGTTTGAAACTAAAACTCCACCAATATTGACTGGTTTAATTTTCGCAACTGGTGTCAAGGCCCCTGTTCTTCCTATCTGGATGTCTATATCTAAAATTTTTGAAATTGCCTTATTTGAAGAAAACTTATGTGCAATAGCCCATCTTGGTGCATTAGCAACAAAACCTAATCTTTTTTGTAACCCAAAATCGTTAACTTTATAAACAATACCATCTATGTCAAAGTCTAAGTTAGCTCTTTTTTTTTCTACTTCATTGTAATTTCTCAATAATTCATCTACTCCTACTATCAGTTTATTTAATGGATTAGTTCTAAATCCCCATTCACTTAATTTGTTCAAATAATCATATTGATTATTTACTTTTAATCCTCTTTCAAAACCAAAAGTGTATGCAATAAATTTTAAAGGTATTTTTTTTGTATCTTTTGGATTTTTTTGTCGTAAAGAACCAGATGCTGCATTTCTTGGATTTGCAAATTTTTCTTTCAAGCTATTAAAATCACTATTCTGTATATAAACTTCTCCTCTAATATCGATTTCCTCAGGAAAATCTTTTGATAGGATAACCTTGGGAATATCTTCTATGGTGAATAAATTTGAAGTAATGTCCTCTCCCTCTTTGCCATCTCCTCTAGATAATCCAGTTTTTAATTTACCATTTATATAGGTTAATGAAGCTGAGATACCGTCTATTTTTGGTTCTGCTGTATATGAAATTTTTGAATTATCAATTTGTGATAAAAAATTAAGTATTTTTTTTTCGAAATTTTTAAGATCTGCCTCACCAAATGCATTTGAAAGTGAAAGCATAGGCACTTTATGTTTTACCTTATTAAAATTTTTAGATGGTTTAAAGCCAATTGTTTTTGATGGCGAATTTATTGAACCTAAAAAATTATTTTTTTTTTCTAAATCAATTATTTCTTTTTTTAGTTTATCATAATCAGCATCCGTAATAGTAGGTGCATTTTCATTATAATATTTTCGATTATATTCATTTAATAACTTTATTTTTTTTTTATAGTCTTTCTCAATTAATTTTTGACTCATTTAGTAAAAAGATTTTTGAATTTATCCATCATACCTGGCTTTTTATTTTTTTTCTTTGAAGTTACTAAATTATAATCCTTATTAAAAACTTTATATGATTTTTCATACCAATCACTTGATTGATAATTGTAACCAAGAACATTAGCATACTTTTGAGATTCCTCTACAAGACCTAATATATAGTTAATTTCAACTAATCTGTGCAAAGCCTCTTCTACAAAAACAGTTTTATCATAATTTTCTAAAACATTTTTAAATCTTTTCATTGAAGCTATCCATTTTCTTTTTTTCTGATAATGTCTACCTATATACATCTCTTTAGCAGCCAAAATATCGTTTATTAAACCAAGTTTAAACTCTGAGTCTATTGCAAAGTCAGTGTTTGGAAAATTCTCAATTATAAATGTAAACTTTTCTTTAGCTTTGAAAATTGGTTGAAAATCTCTTTTTTCATCTTCTATAGTTTCATAATAACACATGGCAATTAAATAATGAGCATAAACTATATCACTAGAGTTTGGATACGTGATCAAATATCTTTCTAAATTAGATAAAGCTTTAGTATAATAATTTTGTAAATAAAAAGTATAAGATGCCATTAAAGCTGACTTTGGTGCCCATTCAGACTGAGGGAATAACAATTCCGCTTCCAAAAATTTATTTGCTGCAAAAAACAAATCACCTTGTTCAAGAGCTTCATATGCATCTTGATAAGAAGATATCATCTCTAGATCCTGTCTATTTTCTTTAATTTCAGAAATTTCGTTTTGATTTTTTGAACAAGCTGAAAAAAATAGAAAAACAGGAAAAATAAATATAATTAATCTAGTCATAATTTTTATATTTTATTTATAATAAAGATAAATTATTATTATGCTATAGATCTTAATATACTTTTATCAATAATGGTATTGGGCAGATTTCTTTCTTTAATTTCTTTGATGGAAAAATTTTTATTATCACTGAACAATTTTCTTAATATTTTATTAGTTAAATAATGACCCCCTTGAGAACAATTAATCTTGCCAATTATTCTATATCCAGAAGTATAAAGATCTCCAATACAATCTAATATTTTATGATTAACAAATTCCTTATTGTTTCTTAGCCCACCTTCATTAACTATTCCATTATCTTTTACTACAACTGCATTTTCTAAACTGCCACCTTTAGCTAGACCAATTTTTTTAATTTTTTCAATATCTTCATAAAGACAAAAAGTTCTAGAGTTTAGAATATCTTTTAGATCATCCGAATAAACATTTATTTTATTTTTCTGAGTTTTTATAAAACTATCTTTAAATTTAATTTCAAAATCAATATCCAAACTAAGCTTGGAAGGCTCTATAGAAATATTTTTTTCGCCCTCTTGAATTTCTATCTTTTTATTAATCTTAATAATTTTAATTGCTTTATTACTTGTCTCTAATCCAGCTTTTAACAATTTATCAACAAACTCAATAGCAGAACCATCAAGTATAGGCACCTCTTCATTATTTATCTCAATTAAAGCGTTGTCTATTCCAAGACAAAATAGTGCACCCATTAAATGTTCTATAGTAGAAACTTTAACACCTGCCTCATTTGAGATAGTCGTGTTTAAGGAAGTATTTGTTACATTTAAAAAGTTCGGCAATATTAAATTATTGTTCTCTAAATCAACTCTTTTAAATACTATGCCTGTATCTGGTTCTGAGGGTTTAATTAAAAGTTTTACGTTCTTACCGCTGTGAAGTCCTATGCCTTCAATTTCTGCTGAATTTTTAAGAGTTTTTTGATTTAATGAATTCACAAGTATTATTTACAATGTGATGGAAAATAAAAGAAAACAACTAATGTTACTGTAAAATACAACTTTAACTAAAAATTTTAAAAAATTTTTCAAAAAGGCCGCTATTTCTTGGGTTTTTTTTGATAAAATTAATCTCATTAGAGTTGTATCCTTGAATCAATTTATCAGCTGATACAGAAATACAATCTTTTTTATCCGGATCTGTCTCAAAGGACTTAACATACTCATAACTTGAGATATTTTGTACAGATATTTGATACTTTGAGAGAATTGTTCGAAAATTATTTATTATATTTTTTTCTAAACAAATAAATTTAATCTCTATAAAAATATTTTTTTGATTACTTTGCTTTGGTAATATGAAAAATTCATGACCATCAACAATATATCTATTTATAACCATATGCGTCAATTGATATTCACTGTTTGATTTTAAAACACTATATTTAATATTTGATAAATCGTTTTTTAAAATATCTTTTTGTATAAAAAGGTTTTCAAAATTTTTTATCAACGATAAATCTATAGTAATAAAATTTTCATGTTCTATTATCAAATTAATTTCTTCTACATATAAATTATATTTTTTTTCTAGTTTAAAAATGTTCTTATCTAAAAATATTTTAAGAATATTGAAATTATTATCTAAAATTTTATCATTAAAAAACTCTTCTTTAAAAAAAGTTTGATAATTTTTGTCAATACCTTGAAGAACTAAATGATTTGGTCTAATTATTAAAAAAAATTTTTTTTTATTATCAACCATTTAAAACTATTTGATCATTTTGTCTCAAATCAATATTTTTAATATTTTTAAAATTATCTTTATTCATAATTTGTAATAATAATCTAAAACTTTTTTCCAAATTATCACGTGGTAATTTTATTGTAATACCCTCTTTAGTCTCAATATCCCATCTTTTGGATTGAAAAAAATATAGTTTTTTTATATTAGAAAAATCAAAATCAGACTCATCTATTAAATTCTTAAGTTTTAAGAATTCATTTATCTCAAAATAACCAAAGATAAATGGTAAATCATATATTTTATCTTCATTCTTTATAAAATTACCATTAGATCCAATATAATAATCAATTCCTTTTTTTTTTGTTAAAGCTAAAAATTTTGTTTTTTCAATATTAACAATCAAATTTGATGGATATTTTTTAAAAATATAAAAATCATCTACAGTTTGATGACTTTTAATTATCTGTTTAATGTCTTTTCTTTTTAAAAAAAATAAATTTTTAACTTTGTAGTTAAATATATCATTAACTATCTCTGTATCATCAAAATTACTTAGACTAGTTATTTTAAAGTTATTAGTTTTTATTAAGTTAAGTTTTAATATTTCTTTGTTATTCAGAGTTCCTAATAATAATAAGATAAATAAATAAAATATTATCTTTCTACTTATTTGTATTTGCATCTTTAAGAATTAGCTTAATCAAATTAATAAAACTTATACCTTTATAGGCAGATATTTCAGGTACTAAAGAAAGTTTAGTCATTCCTGGTTGTGTATTAATTTCTAAAAGATAAAATTTATTTTTATAAAATTTAAAATCAGATCTTGTTACCCCCTTACAACCAAGTAAGTCATGAGCTTTTTGAGCAATATTCATTATTTCATTAAATTTATTCTTTGATAAATTAACTGGAATAATATGTTTGGTTTTCGCCTTAGAATTATATTTTGCCTCATAATCATAAAACTGTCTTTTAGGTTTCAATTCTATTGCACCTAACTTGATTTTTCCCAAAATTGCAGCTTGAATTTCTCTTCCAGGGATAAACTCCTCAATTAAAATTACATTATATTCTTTAAGTTTTTTTAACTTATTTTTTAAATTAAGCTTATTACAAATATAAACATTTACACTAGATCCTTCGTTAAATGGCTTTATGACGACTGGATAATTTAATTTTTTTTTTATATTTTTATCCAATTCTGAATATTTTTGATCAAATGAATATTTAATAAACTTGGGAGTTAAAATTTTATTTTGAATAAATATCTTTTTTGATATCTCCTTATCCATAGCTTTTGCAGAGGCTAATACTCCAGAATGAGTATATGGCACTCCAATATGCTCTAGTATTGATTGAATATATCCATCTTCACCATATTGTCCATGTAAGGCGTTAAATATTATATCAGGCTTATAGGTTTTAGCTAGATTGGTAAGTTTGTAATTCGGTTCACAAATTTTAATTTTATATCCATTTTTTTTTAATTCTTTAGCTACTTGTCTACCTGTTTGTAGACTTATTTCACGTTCTTTTGAAAATCCACCTGAAATTATAAGAATTTTTTTTTTCAATTTTCTAAAATTTTAATTTCTTTTTCTATATTAATACCTGTCTTCTTAAATACACTTTTTTCAACATATTTAATTAATTTTTTCATATCACTAAACTTAGCGTTTCCCTTATTAACAAAAAAATTTGAGTGCTTTTCTGAAATACATGCATCTCCAAACCTTATGTCTGAGGGTACAGACTCTTTAATCAATTCCCATGCTTTCTTTTTTGTTATGTTTATTGGATTTTTAAATGTGCTACCACTTGTTTTGATCTTGGTAGGTTGATTGTTATCTTTTTTAATTTTTAGTTCTTTCATTTTTTCTAGGATGATTTTGGAATTTTGATTTTTCCCTCTAAATGAAGCACTCAAAAAAATTAAATCATCAGATAGATTATTACCTCTATAATCAAAACTAATTTCAGTCGATGGTATTGTTGATATATTTCCAAAGTGATCTACTGCTTGTACTGATAATAAAATATCTTTTATTTCATTTCCAAAACAACCTGCATTCATTTTAATTCCACCTCCTACTGTTCCTGGTATACAGGATAAAAATTCAAATCCACTTAAATGATTTTCTGCTGTAAATTCTGATAATTTTTTATCTGTTACAGCGGCGCCAGATATAACAATATTTGGACTTAAAACTGAGAGGCGATTAAAATTTTTGCCAAGTTTAATTATTACACCATCAAATACCTCGTCTGTAATTAATGTATTAGACCCTGCTCCAATAACATGAATTTTTTCTCTTTTATTTAAAGTTTTGAGAAATTTGACAAGACTCTTCAATTCTGTTGGTTTAAAAAAAATTTTAGCTTTGCCTCCAATATTAAACCAATTTTTTTTTTTTAAATCAGCATTAAAAACAATATCATTTTCAAATTCCTGAAGCAGATTTTTTAAATCACTAATTTTCATCTCATTAAATTTGGTAAATTTTTTATCCAACTAGAAATTGATCCCGCTCCCATTCCAACAACAATTTTTTTACCATACATATTTTGTTTAAGATAATTTGCTAGTTCATAATTGTTTTGAACCATAAATAATTTTACATTTGAATTTTTTATAAGTTCTCGAGCAAAATTATCATAGCTAAATCCTAATTTTATTTTTTCACCAGCTGAAAAAATTGGGCACAATATAACTGTATCAGCATCTTTAAATGCATAAGTAAACTCTTTTTTAAGATCTTTAAGTCTTGAAATTCTATGAGGCTGGAATATACAAATTTTTTCAAATTTATTAAAAACTTTTTTAATACCTTGTAATACAACTTTTATCTCTGTAGGGTGATGAGCATAATCATCATAAAAATCAATTTTATTATAAGAAAAAATTTTATTAAATCTTCGCTGTACTCCCTTAAATTTTATCAATCCTAATTTTATTTTCGGAATAGGAATCCCAATGGTAAGAGCTACTCCTATAGCACCTACAGCATTTCTTATGTTGTGAATACCTAGTAAAGGAATTTTAATATCTTTAATATTCAAAATTTTCTTGTTTGGTAATTTTACTTTAAGATTAAATTTAGAAAATGACTTACTTTGTTCAATGTTATTTATAATAAAATTTGAATTTTTTTTTTGGCCGTAAGTATAGAAATTTTTATTTTTAATCAATTTTATTATATCTCTATTGATTTTGTCATCACTACATATGAAACATTTACCAAAAGATGGTGTTTTGTTAATGAACTTAATAAAATAATTTTTTAAATCTTTGATAGATTTATAATAATCCATATGCTCTCTATCCACATTAGTTACTATTGAATAGGTTGGCGCAATATGTACAAAACTTCCATCAGACTCATCAGCTTCCAAAATGGACCAATCACTTTTCCCCAATTTCGCATTATTTTTAATTGAATTAATTACCCCACCGTTAATTATTGTTGGGTCAATTTTCGACTCTTGAAAAATAGATGTCATAAGAGAAGTTGTTGTTGTTTTTCCATGAGATCCCACGACGACAATATTTTTCATAAGAGAGACAATGCTAGCTAACATTTCCCCTCTCTTAATAATCACAATTTTTCTCCGTCTGGCTTCAACAAACTCAGGATTAGTCTTTTTAATTGCAGATGAGATAACTACTATGGTGGCATTTTTAAGATTTTTTTTTGATTGGTCTAAATAAATCTTTATGTCTTCTTTTTTTAAACGATCAATATTTCTATTATTACTTATATCACTACCTTGTACTTTAAATCCTTGGCCTTTCATTATCAGAGCTAAACCGCTCATCCCTATTCCACCTATACCAATAAAATGAATTAATTCTTTTTTTGCTATTTTAATGTTCATTGATAATCTTTTTTAATTTTTGATTAATATCTTTCCATGAGTTCATATAATTTAATTTTTGTAAGTTTGTTTTTTTATTAACAAGGTCTGATTTATTTTTTAACAAATTTACAATAAAATTTGATAAATTTTTTTTATTTAATTCTTTTTGGTCAAAAATCCAACAACATCCTTTTTTTTCGTAATATTCAGCATTTTTCATTTGATGATTATCTTTTGATGTTGGTAAAGGTATAGCTATAAAAGGTTTTTCTAAAAATGAGATCTCTGCTAACGAAGTTGCGCCAGCTCTTGTTATGCATAAATCAGAAATATTAATTAAATTAATTAAATTTTTATCAAATTCAAAAATTTTATTATCAACACCAATAGAGTTATAAAAATTTTTCAAATTATTAATATTTGCTTTATTTGTTTGTTGAATTACCTTAATTGAGAAATTGTTTGAGATCTCTGAGATTATTTCTTTAAATAAAATATCAAATATTTGTGCTCCTTGACTTCCTCCAAATATTAAAAAACAAAATTTATCATTTATATTTCTATTTTTTTGTAATTTATAAAAATCTTTTGAAATTAATGGTTTAATTAATTCAATTTTATTTAAATACTTTTGAGGAAAATTTGATAATTCTTTTGAGTAACAAAATATTTTATCAGCAAAACTTAAAAAAAATTTATTTCCTCTGCCTAATACTAAATTCGGTTCGATTAAAAAAATAGGTAATCTTAAGATTATTGCAGAAATTATTACGGGTAATGACATATATCCACCAATTGAAATAATCTTTTTAAATTTATTTTTTTTCAAAAAAATCAAAGATTTAAATATTAAATATACTAACTTAATAATCTTATATGGCAGATTAAGGCTTAAATTAAATCTTGGTGTATTTATTATTATTGTTTTATCATTAGATGATGATAAATATTTTAATCCTCTTACATCAGTAGTAAAATAAACTTTAAAAATATCCTCTAAATGTTCTTTAATTATTTGAGCTGGGATTACATGTCCTCCCGTCCCGCCTGTTGTTATTAATATTTTTTCCACTTTTAAAGTTCAACTTTTCTTTTTGTCAAATTTAAGATTATGCCAGAGAATATTGAAATACTAATAATTGATGAACCTCCGTAGCTTAAAAACGGCAAAGTCATCCCAGTTGTGGGAAACAATCTTATATTTACTCCAATATGAATCATTGCTTGTAACAATATCAAACTCGCTGAACCAATTAAGATTAATCTAGCAGTATCATCTGTCTCATTTTCTACTTTTTTAAATATGTAATAAATTAATGCCAAAAATATAAGCAATATTATCATAATTACGATAACTCCAAACTCCTCTGAGATAACAGAAATAATATAGTCAGTATGAGCCTCTGGCACATTATTTTTTAGAGTGCCCTCACCTATTCCTTTACCAAAAAATCCACCACTTGTAATAGACTCAATTGCTTTATCTGATTGAAAATTGTGTGTTCCTGTCTCTGAATTAAAAAATGATAAGATTCTATTTTTTATGTATTCAAATTTCGGGATAAAAAAAGTCACATATAATAAAAAAACTATAGCTAGAGTTGTTATCGACATTAAGAAAATCAAATTAATTCCAGATACAAAAATTAGAGTTATCCAGCTAAACGTTATTAATAAAGTTTGACCTAAATCAGGTTGTATAATCAATAATGACACAATCAATAATGTTAATAATAATGAAAAAATAAATTTTAATGAAAAGTTAGGCAAATTTTTATTTGAAATTATCAAAGCCAACATAATAATATAAAATGGTTTTACAAACTCAATGGGCTGTATTCTTGGGAAAAAAAAAATATCAATCCATCTTTTAGATCCTTTTACCTCAATCCCAATAAAAGGAACTAAAATTAATAAAATTAATGTTAAAAAAAAATGTAAATTGAAAATCTATATAAAATTTTTGTTTCTAAGAATGAAATTATGAAAATAATTATCAATCCCAGTAACACGAAAATTAAATGTTTAAAAAAGAAAAAATAACTATTTGTATCTAATTTATCTGATGCAATAAATGAGGTTGAAACAAGAGAAAAAAATAAACCAATTAATAAGAAAGTTATTATGAAGCTTAAAATTATTCTATCAATGTTTTTCCACCATTTATAAAAAGATAAATTATTAAGCACTTTTATATTTTTTTATTAATTGATTAAAATATTTTCCCCTATCTTCAAAATTTTTAAAATCATCAAATGATGCTGCGGCTGGACTAAATAGAATTGTTTTATGTTTTGAATTATCGTTTCTTATATCAAGAGATAACTCCATCCAGGCTTTTTTTAAATCTGAGAATTTTTTCAATTTAATCTTATTTTCCAAATCTGATAAAAATTTCTTTTGGTTTCTACCAAATAGATAACCTTTGATATTTCTATAAAAATTTTTTGGTAAATTAAATTTGTCACCCTTTTTTGGAATTCCACCTATTAACCAATATATATTATTTTTTTCTTTTAAAATTTCAGTTGAGGAGGAATAACTTGTTGATTTAGAGTCATTAATAATTAAAAGATTTTTATTTTTAAAAATTATTTGTTGGCGATACTTAAGTCCTTTAAAATTTTTAACAGCTTGTAATAAGTTTTTTTTCTTAATTTTAAAAACTTCTCCTAAACTTATAACAAATGATAAATTTTCTTTATTTGATCCTGATAAAAAATTTTCATTTTTAAATTTATTAAGAAATTTATTTTTTAAATTTGTATCAACCATAATAATCTTACTTTGACATTTTATTTTTTTGATCTTTGATATAATCTTAGGGTCGTTTTTATTTACAAAAGCTAGGCCATCTTGGTCCTGATTTTGTAGTAACTTGAATTTTGCACTAATATATTTTTGTATAGTTTGATGTCTCTCTAAATGATCAGATGAAATATTTAATATAGCTGCGTATTTAGATTTAAATAATTTACTATATTCTAATTGATAAGATGAAGCCTCAATTATAAATATTGTCTCTTTTTTAAAATTCTTAATTGATAAAATTGGTCTTCCAATGTTGCCACCAAGCCTAACATCAATTTTTTGTTTTTTTAAGACTTCATATAGTAATTGACATGTTGTGGATTTACCATTTGTTCCAGTAATAGTAATGCATTGATTTTTATTAAATGAGTAAAAAACATCTAAATCCGTATAAATTATTTTCAAATTTTTTTTTAAAAATTTACTAAGTTTGCATTTTTTAATATCTATACCTGGGCTAATTATTATTGCATCAAATTTAATTTTTTTAATTTGCTTAGCTAAAATTAAGTTTTTTTTATTATCGTCATATAAAAAAATTTTATTTTTTTTTTTTAAATAATCATTTGATGAAAGGCCACTTTTACCAAGTCCATAAATAAGAATTTTTTTATTTATAAAAGTTTTTAAACTGTCATTCATTATCTTAACTTAAGGGTAGCCAAACCAATTAAAGCCAAAATTATTGATATGATCCAAAATCTAATCACAACAGTAGATTCGGGCCAACCTTTTTTTTCGAAATGATGATGAATAGGTGCCATTCTAAAAACTCTTTTTCCTGTTAGCTTGTAAGAAATTACTTGGACAATTACCGAAAGGGCTTCCAAAACAAAAAGTCCCCCCGTTATTGCTAAAACAATCTCATGCTTAGTGATTATCCCAATTGCTCCAAGAGATCCTCCAAGTGATAACGAGCCTGTATCACCCATAAATATTTTTGCAGGTGGCGCATTAAACCATAAAAAACCTAAACAAGAGCCAATAATTGATCCACAAAAAATCGCAACTTCTCCTGTTCCCTCTAAATAAATAATTTGTAAGTATTCTGAAAAAATAATATTGCCTGAAACATAGCTAATAAAAGCAAAGCAGGCAGCAACTAAGATTACTGGCACAGTCGCAAGACCATCCAATCCATCTGTTAAATTTACAGCATTCGAGGACCCAATAATTACAAAAAGAGAGAATGGGATAAAAAACCAACTAAGGTTTATAAATAAATCTTTGAAAAATGGAAAATATAAATATGTAAATTCTTGATAATCTAAAAAATAAGTTAAAAAACTAATTCCAATTATTGAGATAATAATTTGACTTAATAATTTGAATCTTAATGATATCCCAGTTGAATTATTGCTTTTAATTTTCTTATAATCATCAAGGGCTCCAAGCAGCCCAAATGAAATCAAGATATATAATATAAATGCAATATAAATATTTTTGATGTCTGCCCACATTAAAACCGATAAAATAATTCCAATTAATATGACTAGACCACCCATTGTAGGTGTACCAATTTTCTTAATTATGTGATCTTCTGGTCCATCATCTCTTATAGGATTTACAAATTTTTTATGAGAAACCATCTTAATAAATGGGCCCCCAATAATTAAAACGATTATCAGTGATGTAAAAACTGCTAAGCCAACTCTAAATGTGATATATTTAAAAACGTTTAAAAAACTAAAAATATCTACAAAATCTAATAAAAAACTATAAAGCATATAATTTATTTAATTTTAATAATTGGGATTTCTTGAAAAGGCCAGTAGAATTAGAACCTTTAATCATCAAATAATCATTATAATTTAGTGTTTTATTTATTAAATCATCAATTTTTGAGATATTATTCAATATCAATCCTCTTTTATTTTTTTTTATAGCTTGATAGGTTTTTTTGACATCTTTTCCATAAATATGGATTTTATCTATATCTAATTTATTAATAATTTTGGCAATTGATATATGGTGTTTAATTGAATTCCGACCTAATTCTAACATGTCTCCAAGCAAAACATGCTTTTTGTTTTTTTTTATTTTTTTATTCCCAAAATTAATTAAAGCTGTTTTTAATGATAGTGGATTTGAATTATAGCTTTCGTCAACAAAATTAATAATCTTACTATTAAATTTTATTTTTGAAAAATCTCCACGTCCGTCAGGAATTCTGTAATTTAAAAAAATATTTTTCGAAATATTTTTTAAATCATAGAATAGACTTATACTTGTTAATGCAGCTAATAAATTCTGGATATGATTTAGTGAATCGCTATTTGAATAGAAAGAATATTTTTTAGAATTTATCTTAAAAAAAATTTCAAATTTTTTACCAATTTTTACAATTTTATCTAATTTTGAATAACTATTCTTTTTTTTTATACTGAATGAAAAAATTTTTAGATTTCTTTTGTAAGCCTTTTTCTTTAGATAATCATAAAATTTATCATCTCTATTTAAGATAATATTCCCTCCATGAACTACATTGTTAATTATCTCCGATTTTGCATCAGCAATACCATTTATATTTTTAAAGTTTTTTGAATGTGCATAACTAATATTTGTTATAATAGCCAAATTAGGTTTTAAAATTTTAGTCAAAAAATCTATTTCTCCTTTTTTATCCATTCCAACCTCAAATACACCAAACTTTTTATTTTGTTTTAAATTCAATAAACTTAAGGGCACTCCAAATTTATTATTGAATGAACTTGGAGAAAAGTAAGTTTTTGAAATTTTAGTAAAACTTTCTCCAAGTAATTTTTTTAATGTGGTTTTGCCACAACTCCCTGTAATGCCAATTATATTTGTATCAATATTATCTCGATAACTCTTTGCACATTCAGTTAAAAAATTTAATGTATTTTTTACCTTAATTTGTTTAAATAAAGGAATATTCTTTTTAATTTTATGGGTTATTAATAATGAAGATTTTTTTTTAAAAGCCTCATTCAAAAATTTACTACCATCTTTTTTTTTTCCTTTAATAGCAAAAAAAATATCATTTTTTTTTAAATCTTTAGAGTTGATTGATACTTTATTTAACTTCAATTTTTTAGAAATTTTTTTTGTTTTTTCTTGAATAATATTTAATCTTAAATCATGAAATAGTTTTTTATTCTTATTTTTTATTGAATCTAAAATTTCATCACGATCGGAAAAATGATATTTTTTACTTTTGTATTCTTGAATTTTTTCATGACCTTTGCCTGCAATAATTGCTATTTCACCACTGCAGAGATCATTAATACATTCATTTATTGCCAACCTTCTATTTGAAATTTCAATTAAATTTTTATTCTTAATTCCTTTTTTTATTTGAGTTCTAATTTTTTTTGGGTTCTCTCCTCTGGGATTATCATCAGTTAGGTAAATCAAATCAGCATATTTTGACGCGATTTCGCCCATTTTGACTCTTTTGGTTTTATCTCTTTCACCACCACAACCAAAAACCAGGCTAATTTTTGAATATGGAAATTGTTCTTTAATATTTTTTAAAACTATTTTAAGTGCATCTGGTGTGTGCGCATAATCCAAAATAACTCTGCTATTATTTTTTAACTTACCAATATTTTCAAATCTGCCTTCTACGGGCTTAAGTTTACACATTAAATTTGCAACTGAGTTAATATTAAGACCACTTTTAACAGCAGCTAACATTGCCATTAAAACATTTTTAATTTGAATTTTTCCAATTAAGTTTATTCTAAATTTAATGATCTTTTTTTTATTTTTAATTCCAACTCTTAAGATTTGTTGGTCTTTATCATATTTGTGCGAAAGCAATTCTAAATCAGAATTTGAACTATAAACTGTAAATAACTTTAAATTTTTTTTATCTGAAATCTTCTTTAATGTTTTGTATTGTGGAATTGTTGCATCAGTAATAATAATACCTTTTTTTTTTATTAATTCTTTAAATAGATAAAGCTTTGAGTTTAGATAATCAGAAATATTTTTATGATAATCTAAATGATCATGAGATAAATTGGTGAAGATGCCAATATCAAAATTTAAGCCATCTAGTCTATTTTGCTTTAAACCATGACTTGAAGCTTCCAAAATTATATTATTTATTTTTTTTTTAATTAAAAAGTTGATAGTTTCTCTTAATTTAATAGGATTGAGAGTTGTATTGGTTATTGTTTTATTTTTATTTTCA
>MDSZ01249112.1_pt1 | contig 21560 bp, 2 predicted proteins | sample 811201 | NCBI WGS metagenome assembly MDSZ01 (sample SAMN05326647, study PRJNA326480) | marine metagenome | isolation source: seawater | place: Indian Ocean: North | collected 2010 | reverse complement strand
TTATTACATTTTTCTCCAGTCCAATATCCTTCCTTATCATTTTGAGTACAAACACATTTACTTGGATTTGTTGTACATCGTTCTAATTCTTTATTACCTGTTAGGGCGCATTGATTTGATTGTAAATCTCTATCTTTACAAATATCACCGTCTTTTACAAAACCTTCTGGACATGTTTTACCACCATCCATAAATACTTCTGTCCAATATCCATTAAATTTATCATTAAAACATGAACATGATTTAGGATCACTATCCTTAATATTACAAATATCGCAATTAATACCTTTCCATTTATTACTACATACAGATGGTATTTCATCTGCATTATATCCGAATATATTATATCTATAATTTAATGTTTTATGCATTGGCCCTATATTTAAGGGTTTTATTTTAAAAAATCTTGTTTCAATATATCCTGGTATTTTTATTTCATATCTTACTAATTTTTCTTCTTCTGTACCGTGATTGTTTACATGTGGTATTCTAAATATCCCATCTTTTAATATCATAATTTTTTTCCATTTTATTTTATCTTTCATACCCTTGTAATTTGCTCTAATAATATTTAAATTATTCAGACCAGGGCGATACATTCTCCATTTACTTGTTATTTCGTCCTCATCCGCATAATATAATTCAAATTCAGTCAAATCACCCCATGTTGCATGTTTTAAGATAACAAGTTTAGTTATAACATATTTTTTCAAAAAATCATGAATTTCATATATATTACTATCAAAATTACGATTCCAAACTGCAGCACCCCATCGATTTCCATATAATCTCCAATCATTATCATGCCTCCCTTGTTTCCAATTGTGCCAATTTATATGATATCCTATTTTATGAATAGGTTTTTCATACTCTTTTTCATATTTTTCAACATTACATGTTCCTCTCATTTTATAAACGTTATTATCCGTATTTTCTGAATCATAATTAAATATATTATCCAGATTACATTTATTTTCATTACATATGTTAATAGTTTTCTTAATCCATTTTTTAACTTTGTATTTATAATCAGGTTTTATCTCCATTTCTTTAAAATAATAATCTGCTGTATTATTAATGGTTGCTACAGAAACTTTAAATTCAAGAACACCTTTAGGTGCATTTCGCTCATTAGTTGGTTTTATTTTTACTCCAATAATATCACGAATTTGTCCTAAATTAATCTCAACCCATTGATTATCTTTCGCTTCGCCATACCATCCTCTGCCATTATTAATATGAGAATTATTATATGATCCATGACCTATAGATGAATGACGATTATAATTGTTAGATATATATTGAATTCTACCATTAGACTGACGAGTAATTATTTCAAATCGTCCTCCAGGATTTGAACCGTAATATTTTGTAATGATAATTCTGATCCAACGTCCTTTTATCGGATTATCATCCCATCTTCTTTCAACTTTTGCATATCTATTTACAACTCCTGTAATACCATATATAACATTTTTCTTATCACGATCTGAACTATCATACATATCAACCGATTCATATATTTCATATGGTATTTTATCATATTTTTCTAAACATTCTTGACAATCACTATCTATATCAAATCCGGGGATACATTCTTCGCAAAAGAAATCAGATTCACGATTTTCGTTACAAATACATTTATTAAGTTCTTCAGAAAATGTTCCCTTTCCGGCACATATATTTTCAGATTTATATTCTAAAGGTTTAAATACTGAATTATTTGCAACTATACCACGTTTTTTTTTCATTTTATGTTCATTTTCCATTAATTTATTACGAACATTAATTAGATTAATTTCATTCTTATTAATCTTATATAAATTCTCCATATTATTATTATATTTTTTCTTCATATCATCCATAATTTTAGTTGATAATGTATTTTGTTGAGATATTTTATCAATAACATTAGAATTATTTTTCTTCTCACTATCTACTTGTGTTTTTATATCTTTTATCTTATCAATTTTAGAATCAATAGTTTTTTGCATACTATCAAGTTCTTTATTTCGTTTATCAACTATTTTATTGTTAATTTCTATTAAATTACCAATATTATTTCTTAATTTTTGACAAACCATCTTACCATCAACCATAGTACATGGTGATTCCCATGTATTAAGATCTTCACGATATGGTTCTTTAATAAAATTATCATAAACGCGTTCTATATTCAACGACATTTTATTACATGTAATATTTTTTATTACATGTAATATTTTTTTAGACATCAAAAACAGCACCTCCAATATAAGGAGCAAATTGTATACCCATGTGTTTCATGTGATTGTATCTATGAAAAGGAGTATAATATACAGGTATGAGTCTAATATAACGCGCATTAACAGGGTTTTTAAACCATTTCTGCAATGGGAGACCTGATTTATCAGGTCCGTTAAATATATATTTTGGATTAACTTCTACATTCTGATATGTGTCAGCGGCGTTAATATCCCCCGCACCCGGCCATGCCGTAGAATGCCCTGCTCCAATAGACCCCATAAAACGCTTTGAGAACATTGGCCAAGTCTCTCGACCGCTGCTCTGAGCGGGACGGGAGTAGCGTACACCGTATGGGTGTCTTCGTATAATATTCCATTGTCTAAGACTTCTTTGCGTCCCATCAACACCCCACCCACGTGGGGCATACACTCTGTCATATGGTTCAACCATATCAAACTTTTCAAAATTTTTATCATTTGATATAAATATTTTAAAATACTCTATATTACGGTTAAAACGATCGCGTCCGTTGTCACGCCCTCCAATTAATAGTCCTAATATTTGATGCTGTACGCCAAGATCTACTTGAATATATGTCTTATTATATCTGAGAGCGTAGTCAAGAAGCCATTGATCATAAGTAAAACCAGTTCCTTCTCTTAAATGTATTTTCCAATCACGAGGCTGGTTGATTGATATTGATAAATATGTATATTTTGATGATTTTGAACCAGGTATAATATTATCCTGATCTCTCCATGCGGCTTGCCTATTCCACCGCCATGACGGAACTGTTTGCGGATCAATACTAAAAGTATATCTTGACGTATCTGTAAATAATATTGCTTGGTTTCTACATTTACTACCCCACCATCCTAATTCGCATTGATTACAATTAGTACCAGCCCAATATCCTTCTCTATCATTTGTTGATACAGGTGTAAATATACCATTATCATTTTTTACAGAAATTTTAAAAGTTTTAACCCACTTACCATCACCGTTACCCCTTATTGTCACGCCTGTTATTGTTTTTACATTTCCGAGATTTATTTCTGTCCATTGTTTATTATTATTAATACCGGCTTGCCATGAACTTCGTTGATTATTTAGTTGTGATCTGGCATATGTTGTTTTTCCACGTTGCGTATAACTTGAATATAAACGTTCAGATTCACCTGGATTCATTTTACCATCTGTTGTTAATACTTGCCATTGCATCGCGATATCTTTATTCCATGTTTCTGGTATTAATCTTATGTATTGTGCTTTATATTGTTTTGGAAATAATACATCAACACTGTCACCATGATTTTTATTTCCATTAAATATAATATGACCTCCGGCGCATTTACATTTATCACCATCTAATTCCCAATACCCATTAACTACATCATAATAACATGAACATGTTTTTTTATTGGCTTTTTCCAATTGACATGTATTACAATCAGCACCTGACCATCTATTAGCACATAAGGTGGTATTAACAGATGAATATATCTGTCCATATATTAGATATGTATAATATAATCTATTATCAGGATGATGACCGATTCCTTTGGGTCGTATTTTTAAATATTTTGTAATTATTTTATAAGGTAATTCTACTGATGAATTCAAACTTACTTCACTGCCAATTTTTCCTTGATATGTATATCTAGAATTATTTGCAGGTCGTATAACGAACAAACCAGATGCATTTGGTTTTATTTGAATCCATTTAATATTTTTTTGATATCCTTGAAAATTAGTCTCTCGTTGAGGAGGATTAACTGATCTATTTCTACCAAGACTGCGATTCATTCTATAATAATCAAAACCTCTTATTATAGGTTTCCAATTATTTCGTGGATTATCATCCTCTGAATAATATAATTCAAACTCTGTTAAATCACCTTTTGCTCCAAGTTTACCGAAAACAATTTTATCCAATAATATTTTTGATTCAAATTCAATAATTTCATCATATATATTACTATTAGGTGAATTAAATACTGCTGTGTGACGGGCGTGATGGTCTCTAACAAGATACCATTCACGTGTAGAGTTAAATGAACGATCAGGTATACGTGTAGTAGAATCACTGTATCTCCATTTATTCCACATTTTCAAACGTGACAAAGGTATAATATTACTTTTAAATGATTCTTGAATATTACATGTACCAAATCTTTTATCTACATTATCATCTGGGAAATTATCATCATAATTTATAGTATTTGAAACGTTACATGTATTTTTTATACATACACTATCTTTTTCATAAATTTTAACAAATGTAACTTTAAAATAATGATCGGGCATCTCGAGATTGCGATATTGAGCGCCACCAAGTTGTCTCCAACTCTGTGGATTTATATCTATTGGAGGAGTGATACTATCATCTTTTTTAACAATTCTTCCATAAACTACTAATGGACGGTGATTGTAACTATGAAATAACGGACTAAACACCCATACACCTTCATCTTCTTTGACTGCCTTACTTATTGCTTTAAAGTTTTGAATATCAATTCTACGATCAGTATAATAAATAATATGACCCCAGCAATTTATATATACAGGTTTTCCATTTCTGAAATTACCAGGATAATTTACATATAATGTTTCTACATTATCCTGTGTTGTATTTACCATATTATTTTTTACAACCATATCATTTTCTGGACTTCCACCTCCCCAATTCCATGATTCCCAATTTCCTCTACCTCGTCTTCTTCTCACATCTCCCCCTGGACATTCAACTTTTATATAATCAAAATTATATGTGTATGATCTATATTTATTACTACGACTTATCTGTATTTCTTTAAAATTTTCTCCATCATTTGAAAATTGTGGTATAAATTCAGATACTGATCCGCGCTCGTCACGACGAGCCTTTGAACCACCTTTCTTTATTTGAACACCTATAATTTTCATCTTTTTGCCTAAATCTATTTGACACCATTCATTATCTCGTGGTTCTGTAAACCATGACTTATGAATATCTGTATTCCAGTGTAGTGATTTATTAATTCCTTTTAAATTTTGCCAACGACTGCTTGTACCATCATTCGTAATATATTTTCTAACTGGTTTATTATTTATCATTTCTTCACATACAACTCTTAAACGTAATGATGGATGTTTTACATATTTAGTTATTAATAATCTAAAATATCGTCCTTCTACTGGAGTATCTGACCACATTCGTGGATATATTTTATTACCGCTATCTGATATATCGGTAATACCTAATAACTCATTACCTTCTTTGTATATTTTTTTTGTTATATGTTTTGTATCTTTAATATATCCTGGTAAGCATTGATTACAATCAGTTCCTAAATCAAATCCTGGCATACATTCTTCACAGAAATAATCAGAATCTTTATTTCCATCACAAATACATTTTTGTAGAGTTACATCATAACTACCTGAACCACCGCATATAGTTTCAGAATTAAATAATGATCTATTATTATTATTCTTATCCTTATCTATTTTATGTGTAACATTTAATAATTCTGATTCATTCATATTTATCTTATTAACTTGCTGTAAATTATCTTCATATTTTTTATATAAACCTGATTTAAGATTGTTAGATAATAATGTTTGTTCAGTTAATTCATTTATAACTTCATCTCTATCGGAAACTTCTTTAGATATTTTATCTTGAACTTCTCGTTTTTTATCGACATTGACTTTCAAAATATCCTTTTGCTTTTTAAGTTCATCGTTCCGTCTTTTAACTATATTATTGTTAATATTAATTAATTTATCAATATCATTTCTCATTTCTTGACATACCATTTTTCCGTCAACCATAGTACATGGACCCTCTGTTGATATATCAAGCGTTTCGATATATTTTTCCTTATTGTCATGAAAGTGTTGTATATTCAACGACATTTTATTACATGTAATATTTTTATTATTTATATAATTTATTAAATATTATTTAATAAATTATTTTGATAATACCCATCCTTCTGTTGAAGTATTAATTCCGCAATTTTTACCATCCCATCCTTTATTACATTCACATGTTCCATTCATTTTGACACTACCATTGTCACTACAATTAATCTCATCAGAATATTGACAATTAATTCCAGAATAACCTGCATTGCATTTGCACGAACCATCTCCAGATATACCATCATTGCACTTAGAATCATTAGTACACGCACATGGATTACATGTAGGTCCAAAATAACCCGCTTCACATTGATCGCAATTCGCACCAGTAAATCCTTGTTTACAATCATTGCAATTACTTTCAATACTAAAATTAGGATCAGGACATGTATGACAATTATCTCCTACAATTCCTTCTGAACAACTTACACAATTCTTAACTTTAAAGTCTCCATAATCAATGTCTGTTCCATCACCCCATCCTACTTTACATGATTCACAGTTAGAACCCTCATATCCATTAGAGCATTTATCACAATTATCACCTTTTTTATTAGCAACGCATTTATCAATATTTATTTCATATGTAATAGATTTATCATCATGTTCTTGTAATTTAATAAATATATATTGAGTATTTACTCCCATATCAATTGCATATATAGTTTGTAATAATAAACGAATATTCATATTTATATTTTTATAAACGGATTCACTCAAATTTTTTAAATTTTTTAATTTATCAATTATTTGAATGCCTTTTCTAGTTATCTTAATTTTAAGATTTTCAATAACTAAATTATCAGTATATACGTTATTTTCTTTTAATAGATTAAGTAAATTATCAACTGTCTGATCATTATTCAAAAATTCTTTTTTGCTTTTTAATTTGTTATTAATATTGTCTACAATGTCTGCTATAGTGTCTGTATTAATCACACGATTGACGCAATTAGGACCATGAAATCCATCTTTGCAATCAGTACATTTACCATCATTATTTAATCCATCATTACATGTCTTACATCCATCATTACATTTTTGACACATTAATCCAAAATATCCTGGCTTACATTCAGTACATGTTTCATCATCAAATCCTTCAGGACATTTACATGTACCATCTCCATAAATCCCATCATTACATATTTCATTATCTTTGCAAAAACATTTATTTTCACATAATTCTCCATAAAATCCCGGGTCACAATTATCATCATCATTACATTTACCATCACCATTAATTCCATCATTACAGTTATAACATTTTTGATCACATTTTTGATCACAATTGATTCCATAATAACCTTTAAAACATCTCTTACAAACACCAATTCCATCTATACCATCACATTCTCCATTATCACTATTACATGAACATTCTATGTCACAATCTTTCCCAGCCCATCCATGTAAACATCGTTCGCAATTAGTACCTCTTCTGTTATTCTTGCATATACATCGTGTGTTATCTCCATATTGTATACATTCACCGTTTCCATTGCAATCACATGGTATATTACATGATTCGCCTCCCCATTCAGGTAAACATTTTTTACAGAATGTTTTCGGATCGAATCCACTATTACACAAACATTGACCATCATCTTTTAGTACTCCATTATTATTACATGTATTTTCTAATGTAGCATTTGTATCTGGATCAACATCTTTTGCAATATTTAATAAACTTCCTCCAGAACTTATAATATTTTGATTATGTATATTTGATACATTATATAATGTATCAATCGTAGAATGTTTTGTAGCATTATCAGTTATTTGTTCGTTTAATTTATTGTATTGCTGACGTGTTTGAATACGTTCATTCTTTATATCCTTTGATTTCAAAGTTATTTCAGCCTTTTTATTTCGTATTCTGTTTCGTTCTTCTTGAATTTTACGATTTCTATCATTATCTATTCTATCAAATTCATTCATAATAGATGAAACTCTATTATCTATATTATTTCCCCATTCATCCCATTTATCTCTATCAATATTTTCTCTAATATCTTCTCTTAAAACTGGAATATTGTATATATATGCCATTTATTAATATTATTAAAATTTTTTTTTTTTAATAATATTACATTTTTCACAATATATTTTTTTATGGGCTATGTATTTCTTTTTTCACAATATTTTCCATACCATCCATTTTTACATTCAGAATCTAATTGCTATTGTGTTGTTTTTTCACAATTTTTACATTCAATATTGCAATATTTACCACGCCATCCTTCATTACAACTTAAACATTGTCCATCTGATTCAGGATCATTATCTTTTATTCCGTTAATGCATTTAGAAACTTTCTCGCAATTATCTCCATATCTACCTTCAATACATTTTTTACAATTTTCTATAGGATCCCATCCGAGTTTACATTGACAATCAGGAAACGTTACTGAACTTCTAAGAGGTTTGCATTGATTATTTTCCCATTTACATATAGTTTCTTTACTATCACACACTTGTTGATCTTTAATGCTATCACATCGTGTTTGTGTGCATCCAAATGCTGCTCGACTATCACATGTGCCATCTGTTTCATTCCATTCACATTTATTGCTGCTATTACAATCACTTTCATTAATTAATTTACTACATGTTTCTACAAATCCACAATCAATATTAACACATCCTTTATCACATGTTGATATTAAATTATCATTACATATGTCACAGTTATTTCCACTGTATCCTAATGCACAATCTTCGCAATTTGATCCTCTTTTATTATCTTTACATATTTTACATGATTTAAATGGATCAAAACCATCTTTTTTACACTTATTACAATATTTACCAGTGAATCCATCAGGACATTTGCATAAATATTTACTATTACAATGATCATCAGAAATATTATAATCGGTATTTAATTCTTCTGTTGTAATGTTTATAGTTGTAAAATTATTATTAATAGGACTTCTCAATTCACATTCTTCATTATTACCAGTTATAGGTGATGTTTTTCCAATAATACCATTACCAGAACAGTATGTATTATCATTATAACACCCAATTTTATCTGTAATTGATTCTGTATTATTATCACAATTACATGTAGCTCCATCCTCAATATCTACATCATCGCCTACATTACATTTATATTTATCAGGTAGTATCATTTTTATGCAATTTTTATTCAAACATGTGAATTTATTATCATATATTTTTAAATCATCTTCAGAGATTAAACTATCGTTGCTTTTACATTTTTTTTGGATGTTATCCCAATAAAATTTATTTTCATATTGTTTATTACCCGGGTTATTGCAGATACAAGTTGACTGATCACTTGTATCATTCATTTTATTTGAATTACTTGTTTTTTTATTACACCACTTACCACTTGTCTTTTCAACATTATCTTCAAATGTACAATATGTTCCACTCCACCCTTGATCACACTTACATTGCCCTGTTACAGGTTTACATGCACCATTGTTATTACATATTGTCTCAGGATTACTTCCATTAAAACCACATGGTAGATTAATTAGTTCATTCTGACACTGATCACCATAGTATCCCATCTTACAATCACATTCATTCTCGCTTGCATCCCAATTACCATTTCCACTACATGCTTGAGCGGTGTCTTCGCCAATCTGATTAGTTTGTTTGCTTATATGACAATATTTTCCCTCAAATTCATTATCACATTCACATTCATTCTCACTTGGATTAAATGTTCCATTATTATTGCATATAACTTTATCAAAATTAGTAATATCACCTCTAGATATACCATGAATACATATACCAGGTCGCAATTGGCAATGATTAGCACTATCATTCTTAGTATACCATGTGTTTCTAATATTATCTTCACATGCTTTTCTTTCTTTGTTTAATATTTTAAATGTATAATTATCTACACATATTCCATTCTTAATATTAATTGTTTTTCCGTAATCACTGCATTTTGCATTTTTATCCATACTTGATGATTTAAGATTAATCCAATGACCATCTTCATCAACACATAATTCATCACCTTCTACAAATGTACCTTTAGTACAATTACTTTCTTGTGTAATTAAATCTTCATTATTACTTGATAGTACTGGACTGATTAATCGTGAACAACCAGTTGTTTTACATTTCAAGTCACATTTATCATCACATTTATTTCCATCTTGTTGACAATTGCTATCACGATAACTTTGTTGACAATCTTCTTGTAAGCATTTTTGACCATAGTATCCTTTCGCGCATACACATTCTTGTTCTGAATTGCTCCATATCCAATGACCATCTATTGAATTATTCTTACATCTACATTTTTTTTGATCAAAATTATCATTATTTATGTTGACACCGCATTCACATGTATTATTCGTATCATTATATATAAATGGTGCCTTGCAATTACTATCATTTAATGTAATATCATTTGGTAATGTAATAAGATCTAATGAAAAATCCTCTTTATATTTTTCTTTACTAGATAAATCGTTAATAACCTTATTATAATTAATCAAATTAGTAGCAAAAGTGTTATGTGTACTTTTAACAACTTTATTTTCAGTATTGTTATTTTGATCTATAAAATATCTGTTAACAGTATAATCAGAACATGAATCATCGTTTAATTGGTTTTCATCAATATCGCATTTAACACCTATATATCCTGACTCGCAATCACATTCTTGAGTATTTGTATTAAATGTTCCATTAACACAAATATCATCTATACTCTCACTTGTATTATATTGACAATATTTTCCTGAAAATCCTGGATTACAATTACATCCTTGGGTTTCTGTATTAAATGTGCCTTTATGCCCACCGCATAATTTATCTTTATCAAATTTATTTTCACATAAATTTCCCTTATAAAATTGATTACATTCACATTTGTTCTCTGATTCATTCCATGTTCCATGTCCACTGCATTCAAATTCACATGATTTTCCATTATATCCTGGATTACAATCACATTGTTGAGTTTCTGTATTAAATGTTCCGTTACCGCTGCATAAAAAGTTATTTAATTTAGTTTGATCTATATGACAATATTTCCCTGAAAATCCATTATTGCAATCACAAAGTTGATTTTCATTATTCCATGTCCCTTGATTATTGCATATATCATTATTAAATTCATCATTATTAAAGTAACATCTATCTGAAAGATATTTATATAAGTCACTATCAGTACCTTCATCAGTATAATTGTTACCGGAATATCCTGGATTACATACACAACTTTGTGTATTATTGTTCCATGTACCATTATCAAAACATAATTGTGTATTTAATACATCTTCGTCTAGATTACAAAAGGTACCGGAATACCCAGCATCACAATCACACATATTATTCTTAATATTCCATGTTCCGTGACCATTACATAAAGAATTAATATCGTCTGTTTTGTATATACATGCACCTCTTGGAGCACGCCCCTGTTGTATTATCTTCCAATCATTATGCGTTCCCTCGTCGCAAGTACTACGATCGGTTAGATAACATCTTTTATTTGTCTTATTATATGATCCATATGTAAATCCTCCTTCAACTAACTTATTGTAACAGTCTTCTTCATTATCACTATCTAAGGTTTCCACTACATCAACAAAACCCAAAGTATTGTTGGGTTTTGTGCAATATTTGTTGTCTTTTATGGTATAATCCTTACTTTTATTAAATATACCATATTCTTTATTAACATTTCCAAATATATAATCATCATTACATTCACAAAATTGCCATTCATCTTCTGTACGTTTTGACAAATCTTTAATCAAACCAGGACCGGTGTATTTCCCGTGTGGTTCCTCTTTTGTTCCACCACACATAACAAAATCCCATAGACATTGAGGATGGTTATTTGACGGATCATCACATACACAACTTCCTCCTGAACCGTCGAAATTATCCCAATCACCATTAGTAGGTACAAATTCACCAGCATTATTACATAATTCTCTATTAATTTTACCTGGATTATATTGACAATATTTTCCTGTATTTTTACGACCATAAGTACCATCACCATCGCGCGTGGTGTCAGTAAATGTATCGCAATCACATCTTTGTGTTGTTTCATTCCATGTCCCTTGATTATTACATATTCTTTCCCCGATGTCATCTGAGGGAACTTGTTTAATTGTTTCACAATAATCCCCCGTATTATAAGAAGAACATACGCATTGTTGACTCTCAAAATCATAATGGGAATTGTTAGCCCAAGTGGTTGGAGTCTTGAATTTTGTCGCTGACGACCAATCCGTCGGGAAACTAGGATCAAAATCTTTATTACATACTTTTTCATCAATTTCTTCAAATTTACTATTGGGATCTGTATCAACAATATCATTCATATTTATTTGATTAAATGATCCTCTTATTTCTGGATACTTCTCAGAACCTTGAGGATCCATATTTTTGCAATTAAAATTTGTTAGAAAACATTGTTCACTATTGTCCCCTTCACACATAGTATTCAAATGATTTGTTACTTGTCTCGCAGTTGGTATATATTTATCGGTGTGGTGGTTGTAAGTGTTGGCCGGAAAGTGAGGCCTCCAACCTTTTGCGTTTAAAAAAACATTGGAATAATTGCACAGATCAGAGACGGATGTGTTCCCTACCTCTACGCGAGATAATGTCGGAATATCTGTATCACGATGATAACATTGTGCACCATGCCATCTAGAGTAACAGGTACAATCCGGTGCCGCTGCAGTTTCGCCGCGATGGGCGTTGAAGAAGGTTTGATTGCGCACCGAACAAATTGAATCCTTTGCATAAATAAAATGCTGGCATAAATCACCACCCCAACCACTATTACAATTACATTTATTTGTAGCATAATTCCAAGTTCCCTGTCCATTACACCATGAATTTCTCACTGCGTCTCTTTCACTTTTATCTGGACAATTGAGACCTTTATATGGTAATTGTCCATCTTCAGTTGCACGAACCCAGCAATCATTATATCCATCACGTAAACTTATACCATCAAAATCAGTACCGCATGCTCTGTACCCTGATTTCAATTGATTGCATCTAAATCTATACGGATTCTCTACAGATTTATAATCACATGTATTATCTTCATCATTAACAAAACATTTGGATATACCAGAACACGATGTTGTATTAAATTCATGACATCCCGATTCATATTCTATAAAATATTTTGTTTCACTACCATTTAGATTACTTTGATTAATAGTATCAACTATAACGTTTTTTAATCTTCTATTATTATCTCTAATATATCTTTCAGGGAGTATTTCGTGATCACCATTACTATTTATTTTAACAATTGCAAACATTTTACCATCTGCGAACCAATTAGCAGCAAGATCACCAGTTACAGTAATATTATTATCTGAAATTGTTGGAGAACTTAAATCGCTATATAAATAAATTTTCGAACGATTAGGTAACATAGCATCACATTGTTGATAAAATGTTTTTTGTTTTGTTGCATGATTGTTTAATTCATTATTAATTTGATTTAATTTAGGATCTGATACATTATTACTTTTTGTGAATATCTTATCAATAATCTTATCAAATATTTTTTCAGATAATTTATCTACAAAATTAGGAGATGTACTATCTCGTGGTTCTAATGAATATTGTTTAAGGTCTTCAATATCATCGGCATAGGATGTTATTAAATTAAAATTACGTTGCGTACAGTCCAAATTCAAATAAGTTAAATTACTTTCTAAACAATCTGCGGCGCCATTAAAATATTCTATATTAAGATCTTCATAATTCTCTTTAATATCAGGTTTATATCGTTCTTCACTTGAACTACATGCATTTGTATCTAATGTCGATGGCCATTTCATTCTCCAATCATCTTTATTTTGACACCGGCAGCGGTCATTACCATATCCAGTTTTCACTTGACACGTCGCGTCACTCCCGTAGCCCGTGTAACTTATACCTAAACAATCAGGTGTCATTTTACACAAGGCTTCGCACCCGGATGGAGGTATTTTGAGACTGTAGGACCCAAAACCGCTACATTTTTTACTCCAACTCGGACCCTTTAGACTAGAATGCTCCAAACTCTTACCATCTCGTTTATACAACTTATAAGCATAATCATCCGTAAGTTCACAAGACCCCCATTGCCGTATATAACATTTTCCGCCGCCGTAGCTGGCACCTTTACAACTGCTTTCAAGTCCATCGCATATTTTTTCACATTGGGTCTTGGAGATACGCCCGTATTCAGTTCCTTTGATGGAGCATCTTTTAGAAGAGATCCAACCAGTAGTATTGCTAGCAATCTCTTTCTCTAGATCACTTTGGATTGATGAATCTTTGCCTGACCACCATCCACTTCTTTCAAATGTTATATAATCATTGTCGTTTTCCAGATATCTGGAAGAAGTGGATGGATTGGCTAGTTCTATGTTGGACGAGGCACTACTCCCACTAGCGGACCAGGTATCTGGCCATGTAATACTGCTTGCTGATTTTAGAGCATATCTCGTAACTAAATACAGTTGGGTTCCATAATAATTGACAGTGCTCTTTTGTAACATGCAAAAATCATAATCACTTTCTAGATCATAAAAACAGTACTCGATTGCTTGATCTATAGTATTAAAAAACCTGGTGTTGCCACTACTAAACATATGGGAAATATTATCGCTAATACTAATTTTTTTATTATTTATTACACCATAGCCGTCAGTAAGTGGATACGACGAAGTATTATGATTGAGTCTGCCTCCCTGATAAATATGTCGTTTATTCCAATTCGTGGAATCGTCATAACCATAATACGATATATCGTATGTAATGCCATTGTCCCAAGACTGTTCACTAACACAATACGGATTATATATAATATCGCATTGTTGTGTATTTCTATTATACCTTACTGCTGGACGATACTGTTTACTTTGTAGATACATATCAGCAGCGTTAAAACAATCACTACTTGTAGTAAATGTTCCAAGATTTTGAGAATTAGTTAAACTTTGAACTACCTCTCTGGTGTCGATCCGGTCAGTATTATCGTTTAAAATATCCATTTCTGGATATGCACACGTATTTGAAAATTGATTACATTTATATACACCATTTCCACAAGGTCCATTCGCTTCTTCCGATAAAAAATCAGCAGATGATATATTTACACTATCTGCTGTAATCATGTCACTAGTTAAATAACCTTGCCTAAAATAAAGATCATCATCATTTACTCCACATGAAATCCCTGAGTAATTAGTATAATCTTTGTCCATGCCACATGGACAACCGTGTAGTTCACAATTATGACTAGAAGTGGTATCACTTAAATCAATACACGCGCTATTACCCTCGCATCTAATTTTCGATTTATTAAATTGATGATTACCATCATTACTGTCTTGTTGCGATATACATTTTCTATTTTTATTATAATAACCTTGACCGCATATTCCGTCTTCATATTTAAAAATAACATAATTATTATTACGCCAAATATTAGAAAAATTGTTATCACCAGTAATCTGTGTTAAACCAGTAGAACTCGTTTGAAAATTACCAGGACTACATAAACTATTATTACGATAATATCCAGATCCGCATACATTACCTGAAGAAGTATTCTCTGTAAATCCAGACACGGAATCTTTACTATAATATACAGGACTTTGATCCTCTTTGTTATAATTATAGTATAGATTAATATTTTTACATTCATTTATAGGTAGATAACCACCTTCACCGCATATTGCACGATCATCATCGGTTGTTTTATAAAGACCACCTGCAGTATCTTTATAAAATTTATCACTGCATGATTTTTCTAAGAATTTTGCATTATCAAGATTTGGAATACTGTCGTGTTTTTTTTTTTCAAATAATAAATTATCTATGCATTTGTCTATTACTTTGTCAATATTTTCACTGGGATTTTCTGTCGTTGTACTATTATTATCTGAAATTTGCAGAGTTTCTTGTAATACATTATCAGTATAAAGATCGAGATGAGTTGGACGTCTATTAGCGCAACAACTATGCGCTTCTGTATATATAGCTGATATAGGATATTTATTTTTAATAAATATACTTATTTGGGGATTATTTGTTCCAATTGTCATAGATAATCTGGGACCAGCCGTGGTAAAATTATGGCCCCAATGATTTTCAAGAGTACTCCACTCCTCCGGATCTCCGTTACCTGTATTATATCTAATCATTTTGTAAAAATTTCTATTCCCACCGGAGAGCCAACCTGATTGTCGAGTTGAATTATCAAAATCAATTGTTAATTCACTATCTGGTATTAATGTTTTAACACCATTATTCATATAATAAAATTTAATTTCTGCCATTGACAACTGTACGTTATTCCTTTGGTTGCGAATTATTACTTTATTATATCCACAATGTTGTCCATAATATTCTGGTGGATTATCTTGTTGTTGACATGTATTATTATAAAGTTTTCCAGATCCATTTTTATATACGATATATTTGCAATTACTATCTTTGTCACATTCTTGTTTACAATAAGATAAACTTCCATTAACTTTTTTTATAAATGACGCATCATCACAATTATTATTACCTTCTCTTGTATAATTATATGAATCACTCCAATTAGTACCGTCAGCATTATAACATATATCATCACCTAATATACAACTACTAGATTCTGTATATATAGCATATGTTACATCATTATCATTAAAAAAATGATTAGCGCAATCACTCATTGTATAATTATCTTCTATCGTAACTCCTCTTCGCGCACAATGTGTTAGAGTTTTTCTACTTATACCGTTTCCATCTTCATTTTGTTTTGATATTAAAAATGAACCAATCTCTTTATTATCACTTCTTATGCCTTTTCCAAAATGAGATGTAACATTACCAATTGTATAATTATCGAGTTGCTCTTGACTTTTAGTCCATTGATCACCTCCTTCCGAAATAATTTTAATATAAAGTAAGTAAAGAAAAGATGGGTCAACAAATTCTCTTAATAAAGGATCATTCTCAATCATTTTCATTGTATAATAATGAAGATTTTTAACATTATTAGCATCAATATCGTATTTAATATCAGTAAAATTGTTATATTCAATATTACGTTCATTGCTAATAATACCATTTAAACTTTTAATACCTTCTTGATCTCCTATATTGTCTGATCTCCATGTTCCATTAGTTTTCCATTTATTGATTTCTTGTTGAAATATATTTTGTAACTGGTTTTTTATAGAATTTAATTTATCATTTATCAATGAATGATTAGTTAGATTTTGACGATTATCTTTTATATATTTTAATTCATGTGTATTAAATTTTAAATCTCCAACTGGGTTTGTACCTTTTAATTTAGTTGGTAATATAGGATTCCATCCGATTACATGAAGTTGTTTGTTTTGGGCGCTGTGCTCCTCAAAGTTATCACGTGTTGTTAGCCATGTTAATGAATTGGTATCTTTTAATAATTTTATTCTACCGTAACGATCATAAACCCATCTAAAATTATAATCGTCGTAATTTTTTAGTTTGTCATAACCACCTTCTGGATTAAGCATGTCAGACTTTTCCCACATTCCAATACTGGTATTATTAACTAGAGGATGTGCAGGATTACTGTATACAAGTACTTTATCAGCGAATGATTTTTCATTTGCAATTCGTTGTACTTGATCAATAAATTCCGTTTCAGTATAATTTCCATATTTTCCATCCCAATCTTGTATATTACCATTATTAAAACCGTTTAAAACATAATCTTCAACATCACGTTTAATGTGAGATAAATCAATATTATCTTTAGTACTTAATCTATCTCTTTCCGCATCTATTTCATTAAATTTATTTACTTTATTACCAGTAATACTTAAAATACCACTTATTTCAGTATTTAATGTCTGATTTTGATACGTATTCCTAATGTCATTTGTTAAATCTACCCATGTTCCATGTTGATTACAGTAATCTCTTAATTGACTTCTATTTGCACTATAATTGTTTGAAACTGTTTCAGGATAGTCTGTTAAATTTGCTAACTGTTTAGTGGAATTTGGGACACATCGTGTTACAGTTGATAACTTATCATTAATTTCGTCTGTTCTATCATAACTCATCATATTATTAATCTCGTCATCATCTGTCAATTCTGCATCTACTTTTCCAAGATAATTTTTCAAATATGCTTTTTTTCTTTCTAGTAAATTTCTATCTCCTGCTAAACATTCTTCATATGTTTCACCAGTATAACATACACCTTTATCAATTCTATCTTCAACAAAATCTGCTTTCATCTTGTTAACATATTTATCATCATTAGACATAAAACAATCATACCAATTATCATAACCATAACAATATTGACCGTTATCTTTATTTTCATTATACCATTTATCTAATTTAATTTTTTTGTAATTATTACCATTTAGACAATCATCATAACTGGTTGAGCCATCACAAATCTGGCCTTCTCCATGATTTTTTTCATACCATTCTTGTTCTTTACGCGCAATATATGCATTATGATGATCATCATTTTGACAATCTGCCCATGTACTTGCACCTGGGCATAAGTTATCTTTAACAGAATTAAAATAATCAGTTATATTTTTTATATCTTTATTTTGTATATGTGTATTAAGTTCTTGTTGTTTATTTTCTCTATCGTCAAAATAAATGTTATTGATATCCTCTATCGGCATCCGCGCATCGTTCCCGAAAATACGAGTGGGCGGAAAAGTATTACTTAAAATATGCTTAGTATCGGACTCCTCAAGATACCGTCCTTGATTTTCTAAATATTTTAAACCGTTCCCGTGACCGCTCGTAATTTCGTAATGACTTTGACATGACTCTCGGTCGTCATCTGCACATGCAATCCCGTACCCGTGGCCCAAAGAGTCGCGGACATTAGTTAATTCCTTCTCATTCTCTCTAGAACTATCACCATAATCTTGCACCGCTACTTCATTTAATTTAGACGTAATATCATCGTTATTTTGTTTAGTAGTTAAATTATATATATAATTATTATAATCATCCCATGTTATTCCAAGATCTTGTAAAAAATCTCTATTTTGACAAGATACTATAAATGTTGTTCCTTGATTCTGCAATTTTCCTCCTCTAGATGTCCATTCCTGGTAAGATGGAGGCATCATTGAACCCGTTCTAGTATCTGCAATACCTAATCTTGAATGAAAAAAATCTCCACTTTCATTTAATGCAATCATTGACCATCCGTCACTATGTAATATATTTGTAGCAATAAAATCATTATTTTCCACTGTAGCATATCTAATTAATACGTTACCATTAGTATATGTAGGTTTTCCTAAATATTCACCATTTGGTTTATAAACACCACCCCATCCAGTATGACCATATTCAGAATCATCTGAAGACATATCAGTATGAATAGTAAAAGTCGCACCACCATCGATGGCGCGCCTTGGTATATATAATTCATAATTATTATCACGTACAGGAGTACAGTAATCAGCAGCCGGTGGACCGGCCGCCGCCGCCACCGCGCTCAACGAAGTCGCCTGCGCTGAGTTGTAGTCCCCCCCGTGCAGATAACATTGTGCGTACGTTGCGTGGTGGAAGGTTGAGTAGGAGCCCCCCCAACTTGCACCTTTACAATTTGGATCTTTATCACACCAATACCTACAAAAATCTTTGGCGGTCTGCTGCCCCCCCACCTGGTTTAGCATTGTATGGCATTTGTAACCAACATTCCAGTCCTCAGGGACGAGCGACCCGTACATGCGTGCGGGGTCATCACATTTTTTTAATATATCAATATTACCATAATTTTTTAAAGGATGATCTACATTTCCTTTATAAATATTTTGCCAATTTGATATATCACTTAAATTTGAAATTTTATCAACACTTTTTGGAACTTTTAGTGTACTATTTTTAATATTGTTAGCAGTTTCATAATCAACTCCATTTGATTGTAAATCGGTAATTAACTTGTCAATAGTTGTATTATCATTAGGATGTATAACATATTCTAATATAGAATCTTTAGTATTGGCATTAATGTTCTCTTTAATTTCATCTTTTGTTGCATATATAGGTAAATTTAAGTTATTTTTAAATGCTGTTTTTATAATAAGATTTGTAAAATCATTACTTGATATTTTGTTATCGTAAAGATCATCAATATAGTGTTTTATATCATTAACAGTAACTATATTTTTTTCATATGGTGCATATTGTGTTGTTATTATCTTCCAAAAACTGCTCGGTTCCTCGTCGCAAGTATTACGATCGGTTAAATAACACCTTTTACTACTCTTTTGATATGATCCATATGTAAATCCTCCGTCAACTAACTTATTATAACAGTCTTCTTCATTATCACTATCTAAGTACCCCGGATTTCCCACACGATCAACAATAACTGAGCCGGGGGATGTTGCGCAATATTTGTTGTCTTTTATGAGACTGCTTTGAAGAGGCATATTTGTTTCATCCCCTATAATATCTATGTCTGGTACTAAAAGATTTCGTTGATTATCATATGAATTATTTATAGAAATACATGATGATATTCTATATTCAATTAATTTATAATTATCAAAATCTCTTGGAAGATCCAATAATGATACTATTCGAAATTTAATCGAAGTTTCCGTTAAATTAAAAATAGAATGATTTATAAATATTACAATGAAAGTATTATCAGCATCTTTTTCAAATGTTATTGATGTTCCTAAAATTAATTGTTTTAATTTTTCTATATTAGTGTTATTTGCTGTAATTGTTATATCATAGAATTTAGTATTTCCGTCCTTTTCTGAAACAATACTATCAACATTAAAAGATTGAGTTGTGGTTGGTTTCCATTCACATGTTCCAGTACAATCACTTTCTGTATCGTTATTTTGACATCCATCCCATTGATTATTACATAAATACTTTTTGGAAAAATCTACATAATCACCAATATACTGATTGAAGTCGTTACGTGCTTTTGAACATACATATTGATCATCATCTAAATCTGGTGGACATTTACTACAATTAATTCCATATTTTATTATAGACTCTTTTAGATTTTGATTACCTGATAAATCGGAGTATTTAATATTACATCCATTGAGTTCATTTTCTATAATTTCATTTGACGACGCGTCTTCATCAAATTTATTATATAATCTGCAATCACCGTTAATATCTTCTCCATATATAGTTGTATTCCATTCACCTCCATTATGTTCGCAAAGAGTTTTTGTATAATAATTTATATCTACCTTGTTGTCTATAATACAAACTCCGCATTTATCAGACTCTTTCAAGTCTTCTACTTCTTGTCCACCTAATAAACATGCATTATTATAACGTTCAATAACATTAGTTATTATATATTGTAAATTTGCCGGTACTTTACAATTTTGAGCGGCTTCACCTTGTGCTTGTGTCCATTTTTTGTTTCCTCC
>MDSZ01210345.1_pt1 | contig 21570 bp, 23 predicted proteins | sample 811201 | NCBI WGS metagenome assembly MDSZ01 (sample SAMN05326647, study PRJNA326480) | marine metagenome | isolation source: seawater | place: Indian Ocean: North | collected 2010 | reverse complement strand
TATAATCTTTTAAATGAGTCAGTAAATTATGTTGAGAATACTTCTAAATCAAAAAATTTAGATTTTAAGTTTCATCACATCAGCACTGATGAAGTTTTTGGAGACTTAAAAGATTCGCAAAGCTTATTTAATGAAGCAACTGCATACAAACCTAGTAGTCCATATTCTGCATCAAAGGCAAGTTCTGATCATTTGGTAAGAGCATGGAACAGAACATTTAAATTACCTACAATAGTAACGAACTGCTCAAATAATTATGGACCATATCAACATCATGAAAAACTTATTCCAATGAGTATCACAAATGCCATAAATGATAAAGAAATTCCAATTTATGGTGATGGCAGTCAGATTAGAGATTGGCTTTTCGTTGAAGATCATGCAAGAGCCATTATTAAAGTTTTTGAAAATGGAAAAAATGGGGAGACATTTAACATAGGTGGAAATAACCAATTAAAGAACATAGATGTTGTAGAAAAAATATGTTCAATTTTAGATGAATTGGTACCAAAGAAAAAAAAATATTTCAACCAAGTTAAGTTTGTTGAAGATAGGCCTGGACATGACTCAAAATATGCTGTGGATATTAACAAGATTACAAACTCTTTAAACTGGAAACCCATTGAAACTTTTGACAGTGGATTGAGAAAAACTGTAAATTGGTATCTAAATAACATAAATTAAATTTTAAAGTAGTCATCAAAGAAACAAAAAAATGAAAGGGATTGTCTTATCAGGCGGATTAGGAACAAGATTACACCCATTAACAAAAGTAGTCTCGAAACAGCTTTTGCCAGTATATGACAAACCAATGATTTATTATCCAATATCTGTATTAATGTTGGCTGGTATAAGAGATATCTTAGTGATAACAACGCCAAAAGATCATCATAGTTACAGAAGTCTTTTGGGTGATGGCTCTCAATTTGGAGTTAAAATTCAATACGCACAACAAGCAAAACCAAGCGGAGTTGCCGATGCGTTTATTGTTGGAGAAAAATTTATAGAAGATGACAATGTTTGTTTAATTCTTGGAGATAATATTTTTTATGGCCTAGGGTTTACACCAAAACTTAATAAAGCTGTTAATGCAAAATCTGGAGCAACGATTTTTGCATATCAAGTTAAGGATCCAAGTGGACTAGGTATTGTGGAATTAGATGATGAAGGTAATATTATTTCAATTGAAGAGAAACCAGAAAAACCAAAATCTAATTATGCTGTTACTGGATTATATTTTTATGATAACAATGTTGTAGATTTGGCAAAGTCGGTCATCCCATCAAAAAGAGGAGAAATAGAAATATCTTCAATAAATAACTTTTATCTAAAAAATAATAATTTAAATGTTGAGGTTTTAGGAAGAGGATTTTCATGGTTAGATACTGGGACGCACGAATCTTTACTGGAGGCTTCAGTTTTTGTTGAAAATATTGAAAAAAGACAGGGCTATAAAATTGCTTGTTTAGAAGAAATAGCCTTTGAAAATAATTGGATAGATGAGAATACCCTTAGAGAAAATGTAGCTAATATGACTAACAATAATTACAAAAAATATCTTGAAAAATTTTTTGAAAATGAGCCTAAATAAAAAAATCTTTGTAACTAAACCATACTTACCACCTTTAGAGGAGTTTAAAAAAAGGCTACCAGAGATATGGGAAAGTAGGATTCTGTCAAACAACGGCCCAATGGTAAGAGAATTAGAGCAAAAACTTCAAAAATATCTTGGAGTAAATCATCTAAGTTTGGTTTCAAATGCAACAATCGGTCTGATGATTGCTCTTAAAGCAGCAAATGTAAGAAATAAAGTAATTACCAGCCCTTTTTCTTTTGTTGCAACTGCTCAAGCAATTAGCTGGAATGGGGCAAAACCAATATTTGTAGATATTGATGAAAGTGATTTGAATATTGACCCTAATGAAATTGAAAAAGCTATTTCTCCTGATACCACAGCAATATTACCAATTCATTGCTATGGAAACTTATGTAATGTTGAGGCAATTTCAAAAATTGCTAAAAAATATGGATTAAAAGTTGTTTATGATGCTGCACATTCTTTTGCTGCAGATAATGATATTGGAAGCACTCTTAATCATGGAGATTTTTCTGTTGTAAGTTTTCATGCAACAAAGGTTTTTAATACTTTTGAGGGAGGAGCGATTATCTCAAAAAATAATGCTTCAAAAGAAATGGTTGATAGGCTTATAAATTTTTCTCTTAATACTTCGAAGGATGATGTTGATATGCTTGGAATTAATGGAAAAATGTCTGAAATTGCAGCTTTAAATGGCATTTGTCAACTAAAATATATTGATGAAGTAATTGAAAAAAGAAAAATTATTTATAAAAAATACTGTGCAGCTTTATCTAGTGTTCAAGGTATTGACGTTGTTAAAATAAGTTCAGGCAAAAGAAATGGATATAGCTATATGCCAATTCTTGTAAGGAAAAGCTTTAGATATACAAGGGATGATTTTGCAAGACAATTAGATGCTAAGGGTATTTTCTCAAGAAAGTATTTCTATCCTCTTTTATCAAATTTGTCGTTTTATAAAGATTTAGATATTTCGAATACAAAATTTCAGAATGCCTCTTTGGCTGCTGATCAAATTTTGTGTATGCCGATTTATCCAGATTTAAGTGATGAAGATTTTGATTATATTGTATCTGTAATTCAAAAATTAAAATGAAGAAAGTAGGCATAATGCAACCATATTTTATGCCTTATATCGGTTATTTTAAGCTTATTAATTTTTGTGATGAATTCGTAGTATATGACAATATTAAATATACAAAAAAAGGTTGGATAAATAGAAATAACTTATTGATAAATAACGAATCAAAACTTTTTTCTATACCTCTCTTAAAAGATTCAGATTTCCTAAATATATCTCAAAGAGAGGTATCATCAACTTTTGAGCCTGAAAAGTTGCTTAATCTTGTTAGCAGCTCTTATTCTAAATCAGCAGAGTTTTCAAACGTATATACATTATTGAAGAACTGCCTTTTTTATGAAAGCAACAATTTGTTTGATTTTATTTTTTATTCGATTAATGAAATTTGTAACTATTTGAACATAAAAACAAAACTTCATATCTCATCTAATATAGATATAGATCATAATTTAAAATCAGCTCATAAAGTTCTATCTATATGCAAAAAATTGAATGCAACTTCTTACATAAATCCCATTGGAGGTCTTGAACTCTATGACAAAGAATATTTTAAAAAAGAAGGGGTTGAATTATTTTTTCTTGAGAATGTTGAAACAGAATATCAACAATTCTCAAAGAACTATGTGAGCTCATTGTCAATAATTGATGCTATGATGCACTTAACAAAAAAAGACTTAATGCATCGAATTGAAGAAGATTATTTAATCAAATGAAAAATATAGAAAAATCATCCTCATATTACTCATCAAACATTGAATATGATTTTGATAACAAAATTATACTTAATTGGTACACCAAAAGAATAATTGAAAAAATTAAACCTTGTTCGAAGATACTTGAGCTTGGAATAGGGCATGGCTACTCGACGAGTTTAATAAGTTCAAAATTTTCAGATCATACCTCTATCGAGGGTTCTAAAAAAGTTATTAAAAATTTTCTTTCAAAGTTTTCACATCATCCTAAAGAAATTATAGAATGCTACTTTGAAAACTTTGAATCATCAGAGAAATATGATGTTGTAATCATGGGCTTTATTTTAGAACATGTTGATGACCCAGTGATGATTTTAAACAAATATAAAAATTATTTAAAAGAAGATGGGACTTTATATGCAGCAGTTCCAAATGCAAAATCTCTCAATAGAAGAGTGGGCTTTAACGCTGGCGTATTAAATGATTATTATAAACTTACTGAAAATGATCACGCTCTTGGCCATCAAAGATATTATGATCTAGAAAAATTTCAAGATGATTTCATCTCCTCTGGTTACAAAATTAATTCTTGTGAAGGAATCTTCCTCAAGCCAATCACAACGAATCAGTTTGAAATCCTTGAACTTGATGAAAAATTTATTGAAGGTTTTTGCATTGAAGGAATAAATTATCCTGAGTTAAGTTTGGGTATTCTAGTTGAAGCAGGATTGTAAAAAAAATCTCCTTATTTTTGGGTCTTCATCTATCATTGGTGAATATTTATTAAAATATTTGTCCTCACATCATAGAGTTTATTCTTCTTCTAGAAGAAATTCGGATTTTAACTTTAATTTAGTAAAAAAAAATTCAAAACTCAAATTTGATGATGAAATTAAACTTGATGTTGTTTTAGTCTTATCATCAATAAAAGATGCAAGAAATGAATATAGCATAGAGCAAAATATATTGGCTCTAAAAAAAATTCTAGACTTATGCCTTCAAAAAAATGTAAAGAAAATAATATATTTTTCAACATTTTTCCTATTCGATAAAAGTATAGAAAACAGCTATGTCAGTTATAAAGCCGAATGTGAGCGTTATTTTGAAAAATTCTGTAAGTCGCATAAGCTTGCATATACAATTCTTAGACTGCCACGACTCTATGGTGAAACCCTCAGAAGTCTTAGGTCTCAGCCATTTATAAAAGAAATTCTAGAAAATCTTTTATTAGGTGAGAGAGTTAATTTAGCTGGAAAAAATAAAATTAGTAGGTGTTTTTTATCATATCATGATCTAGCTTTATTTCTTGAATTAGAAATACATGACCTCAATTCAAAGAAGATTTTCTTACAAGGCCAAACTATTGAATTAGAAAAGTTTATTAATATTTCAAAAAAAATGCTTAATTCTGATTCAGAGATAAGAATATTACAGAATAATCTAAACATTAAAAGTGATTTGAAATTGCAGGACGTAAATGATCTAAGTTTTGAAATTGTCAAACATTTACATGAGAAAGATATGTATACTTTAGCATCAAACATAAATTTTAATGAATAGAACATTAAACATTTTCGTATCTGGAGTAAGTGGTATAGTTGGGTATGGTGTTGTTAAAACATTATTAAATTCAAAACATGCTCTCAATATAACCGGAACATCTATATATGATAATCATATCGGTACTGAGCTATGTCACAAATTCATAAAAGTACCTAAAACTAACACAAGCAATTACCTGGATTGGTTTCAGAACCATTTTTCACAATATTCCTATGATCTTGTAATTCCTGGCATAGAAGATGATATGAAAGCATGGAACAAAATTAGATCACAGAATAAAGAAATTAAATTTCTTTTAAATAATGAATCATTAATTAATCTTTGTTCCGATAAGTGGCATTTTTTTAAGAAACTTAAGGAGTATGATATAAGTTGCAAGATTGATAGTTGCGTTGATGGCTCTTATCATTCAATAAAAGAAAAATTTGGCAAGAGGTTTGTTGCTAAACCAAGAGATGGATATGGTTCAAAAGATTTTAGAATCTTAAATTCTCAGATAGAATTTGAATCAGTCCAAAAAGAATTGGGTGAAAGAGCTTTGTATCAAAAATATATACCAGATGATGAAGGTGAATATACATGCTCAGTCTTTTTTGATTATGATTCTCAACAATGCTCAAAAATAGCCTTTAAAAGAGAATTATCAAAAGATGGTTATACGAATTATGCAGAAACAGTAGATTTTTCTGTTTTCCAAAATTCAGTAGATTCACTAGCTAAACATTTAAAACCAATTGGGCCTACAAATTTTCAATTTAGAGTGTTTGGTGGAAACCCTTATTTGTTAGAGATAAATCCTCGTATTTCTTCCTCAACATCAATAAAGTCAACGTTTGGTTACAATGAGGCTGAAATGAGTATTGATTATTTTGTATTTAAAAAAAAATTAAATCAACCAAAAACTCTGAAAGGAAAATCTTTTAGATATACCGAAGATTATACAGTTTATGAGTAATAAGATTGCATTTATATCAGATATTCATGGTAACTATGAGGCACTTAAAGTAGTTCTTGATTATTTAGACAAAAATAAAATTGATAGGATTTATTCGCTTGGAGATGTTGTTGGATATAATTGCCAAATAAATGAAGTTTGTGAGGAACTTCAAAAGAGAAAAATACCTAATATTTTTGGAAATCATGATTGGTATATGGCAGGTGGAGGAAAATGCCCTAGATCTAAAAGTGCAAATTATCTAATAGAGTTTCAGAAAGAAATAATTAGCAAAGAAAATCTACAATGGCTTTCAGAATCGTCTTTATTTTTTAATTTTGGAAATATTAGAGCTGTTCATGGTGGTTGGGATAATCCTATAGATGAATATTTGTATGACATAAATGAGCAATATTTTGATGAAATCAAAGGTTCTGTTTTTTTGTCAGGCCACACCCACATTCCTATTATAAAAGTCTTTAATAATGGCAAAATTTATTGCAATCCAGGTTCTGTAGGCCAACCAAGAGACGGGAATCCCAAGACTTCATTTGCTATTTTGCATGATGGGAGATTTGAAATTATAAGATTAAAATATGATTACGAACCTCTTTTTAGAGAGATGAAGAGTTATGGAATAGACGATTATTACTATGGATGTCTTAAATATGGATCTCCAAAGCTTAGGAAAATATAGATTGATTAAATTAAAAAGAATAAAAAAAGTCTTCGGAATAAAAGAGCTTGAAGAAAATACAAACTTTGATTCTTTTTTTCAATCTGCAAGCCCAATTTTATTAGAAGATAGATTAAGAGTATTTTATTGCACAAGAAAAAAATTAAAAGACGGAACCTTTGTAAGTTTTCCATCTTTTTTTGATTTGAGTATTAAGGATGAAAAATTTGACTTGTTGGATGTTTTTCCATCAGAAATTTTACCACTTGGAGAAAAAGGAACCTTTGACGAATTTGGTATTAATCCAATTTCTGTAGTTAGTTCAGAAAATAAATTAAAAATGTATTATGCGGGCTGGACAAGATGTGAGAGTGTTCACTTTGATGCCTCAATTGGATATGCGATATCAAATGATAATGGCAAAACATTCATCAAGCAGTTTAATGGCCCTATTATTGGAAAAAATAAATATGATAAATTTTTAATTGGCAGCCCGAAAATTAAATTCATAAATCAAACTTATTATTTGACCTATGTTTCAGGAAAACAATGGCTGAAAACAAAAGAGAGATATGAACCAGTTTATAAACTTAAAATTGCAACCTCAAAGAATGGTATAGATTTTAAAATATGTGAAAATACAATCATAAAAGACATTATTAAAAATGAATGCCAAGCTTCTGGCGATATCATTAACTTTAAGGACAAATATATAATGCTTTTTTCATTTAGAGATATAAAGAATTATAAAAACTCTAAAAGTGGATATAAAATTAATTATGCGATTTCAAATGATTTGATTTCATGGGAGCGTTCAAATCATGAAGTTTTATTTTGTGGAGAGAGTTTTGATTTTGACCAATACTCTCAAAGCTATCTAGCGTCTTTTAATATAAATAAAAAAACTTTTGTTCTTTACCAAGGAGATGAACTTGGTAAATATGGTCTTGGAATTGGAGAAGTTGAGTTTTGTTAAAATGGAAAAATAAAAGGCATCTTTTTGATCCATACAGTCACAAATTGCCAAAAAACTGCATATCTCACGCTCAATCTCCTCAAGCAATAGAATTAAGTGATCGAATAAGAATTTTCTTTTCTGCTCGATCTGTTGATGATAAAAAAAAATATTTAAGCCACATTATGTATGTAGATTATCTGAAAGATTTCTCTAAAATCATCGATATTTGTTCAGATTCCTGTGTTGAACTGGGAGAAACAGGCTCATATCATGAGCATGGCATCTTCCCAATTAGTATATTCAAGGATAATGATAATATTTATGGGTTTATAACAGGATGGTCAAGAAGGTATTCAGTCTCAGCCGAGTCAGCAATTGGTATATATAAAACTAAAAATCAAGGAAAAAAATTTGAACCAATTTTTAATGGTCCAATAATGTCCTCTTACAAAAATGAGCCATTTTTAGTCGCAGACCCATTCATTTATAAACATGACAGTATTTATCATATGTTTTATATATTTGGAGATAAATGGATTAATAAACCTAAGTATAAAACGCCTGAAAGAGTATATAAAATAGCATATGCATCTTCTGAAAATTTATTTGATTGGGATAGGCGGTCTGAATTTATAATTAAACCAAAGCTAGAAAACGAATGTCAGGCATTACCGTCAGTTATTAAAATCAAGGACAAATTTGTCATGGTATTTTGCTATAGAGATGTATTTGATTTTAGAGAATCTAAGGAAAAATCATATAAATTAGGTTATGCGTACTCAAAAAATTTGATTACATGGACAAGAGATGATTCTCTTATAAAAATTTCAAAAAACAATAATTGGGATAACCAAATGCAGTGCTATCCCCAATTTTTTAAACTTCAAGAAAAAATTTTTTTACTATACAATGGAAACAATTTTGGCAAAAATGGCTTTGGCATAGCAGAATTGGAGGTTTCAGATGAATAGGGATTTAAACAAAGAGCATACTGACAACGAAAGAAAGTATGGTTACTCTTTTGATTATGATGTTATGCATCACTTCATGTTGAAAGCAATTAAAAACTTTAAAAAGAACGAAGATATATTAGAACTTGGTAGTTTTGAAGGAAGATTTACTGAGAGATTAGTTAAAAGCTATAAATCAATTACTGCAGTTGAGGGTTCATCAAATGCATACGAAATTGCCAAAAAAAATCCTTTACTCAAAAATGTAAACTTTATTTGTTCAATGTTTGAGAACTTAGAACTAGATGAAAGATTTTCAAATATTCTTATGTCTCATGTATTAGAACATATCGATGACCCAATAGCAGTTCTAAAAAAAATTAATAATGAACTTTTAGCTGAAGATGGTTTATTTTTTTTGATTTGTCCAAATGCTAACGCTCCATCACGTCAAATTGCTGTAAAAATGGGTTTAATTAGCCATAATTCAGCTGTAACACCTGCTGAAAAAGAACATGGACATAATATTACATATACCCTTGATACTTTAGAAAGAGATGCAAAAAAATCTGGGTTAAATGTAATTCATAGAACAGGAATTTTTTTTAAAGGGCTTGCTAATTTCCAATGGGATAAGTTGCTCTCCTCTGATGATGAGATAATTTCTAAAGAATATTTAGAGGGTTGTTATGAGCTCGGACACCAATATCCAGATTTATGTTCAAGTATTATGCTTGTTTGCAAAAAGGGGTAACTAAATTCTGACAGCTTTGGAAACAATATCTAATAAGGTTACTTTAAAAAAAAAACCAGTAGTTAGTATTGTTTGCTTAACATTTAATGCAGAAGAATTTATTGATGATTTATTAAATTCTGTTTTTTCTCAAGATATCATCAGTGACTGTGAACTAATAATTAGTGACGATGGAAGCATTGACAACACAGTAGAAAAAATTCAAAGATCTTTTTCTAAATGTAAGTGTAGTTTTAGACTTATAAAAAGAAATAAAAATGTAGGAGCTGAAGAAAATTGGCTGTATGCATTGTCACAAGCAAATTCTGATTATATTGCATATATCGATGGAGATGACTACTTAATCAATAATGACAAACTTTCGTCTGATATTAAAATTTTAAAAGATAATCCAGATGCTGGGATGGTTTTTGGCCCAGCTTTTATAAAAATTGGCACCAACCTCCAAAAAAATCCTCGCAATGTATATAAAAACTGGGATCATAAAAAAATTAATATATTTTGGGTTATGAAGAATGGTGGAGGATTTTTTCCAACAAGTTCTGTGGTTTTTAAAAGCTCTCTTTTGAAAAATCTTCCTGACAATTTTTGGAGAACCCATGTTACTGGAGATCTTCCTCTTGCAGTCGCTTGCCTTTGGCATGAAAAAAGTATCTTATATAAAAACAAAATTGATGTCGTTTACAGAGTTCATGACGAAAGTAGAACAAACTCAGTTCATAGTGTTTTTCAAAGTTATCGAAGAAATCTTCGAAAGTTGAATAGAAATAAGATGTTTATAGGTTTAGTTTTTAAAAATAAGAAACTATCTAAAGCTCAGTATAAAAATCTTCTTTACAAAGAAGAATATATTTTTCTCTCAAAACTTGTTGATCTTTTTGTTTTTAAATACTCTTTTAATAAGGCAATTCAAAAACTTAATTTTTATTACTTCTGTAGGTTAAGTTTAAAAATAATATATCGTTTTGTTCAGAATCTTCTTAAAAAATGAAAACTACAAGCGTCAAAAGAAACACATATGCTAATTATGCAAATTCTTTTGTTGCTTCTACTTTTGGATTTATTTCAATTCCAATTCTAATAAGGCTGCTTGGCCCAGAAAATTATGCAGTTGCAGCAATTTATGGAAGTATTCAGGCAATTATTTTAATTTTTGATTTAGGCTGGACCACGTTAAATGGGAGACAAATTGCGAGACTCAGAGCAGGAACAATTTCAAAGAAAGATTTTGAAGAATATTTTAAGTCAGTCCAAATAATATTCTTTGCAACTATTATTTTAATAGCTTTAGTTAGTTTATTTTTTTCGGAGAATTTAAGTTCTTTTCTTAATCCAGATTCTATTTTAAATAGTGAAATATCAATTTTGATTAAAATCATGATTGGTTCAGCATCTTGTAAATTTATAATTACTTTATATAGGTCCTCGTTGATTGCATTTGAAAGGCAGGTTGAGTCCTCAATTATAAATATAACTTCAATTTCTCTAAGATATATGATTGCTTTGGGAATAATGTATATATTTAATTTAGGATTATATTTTTATTTGATATTCCAACTAATAGTTTCAATTATGGAGCTATTAATTTATTCGATAAAACTGAGATCATCAGTTAGATTCTCTCAGTATGCCTTTTTAAAAGGAGCTAGTTTTCGACCGCTTAAAGAAGTTTATAGATTTTCTGGGATAATAGCATTAACATCAGGAATTTGGATATTAACTTCTCAAATTGATAGGATCTTAATTCTTGGTAATTTTTCTCTATCAGACTTTGGTTATTATGCACCAATTATTGCAGTCGCATCATTAATTCAGATTTTGATAGCTCCACTTTCCACAGCATTAAGACCAAAAATCAATGTTGAATATCAGAACCTAGATCATTCCAAAGGAGATAAGTTAATTCTATTAACAACTAGGATCGTTGCTTTTATTGCAATACCCATAGCGTCTACAATATTCTTTTGTTCAAAATTTATTGTCGAGTTTATGTTAAACATTGAAATTTCACCTTCAACAAATCACTTTAGTATTTTGCTCAAATACGTAGCATTAGCTTATTTATGTACAGCCTTTTCATCAATTATTTACTTCTATCAAGTTGCTCTTGGTCGATTAAAGTGGCACCTTATTTCTGCAGTCCTTCACCCAATAATTTATATACCAATGGTTTATATTTTATTAAATAATTTTGGAATTATTGGAGTTGGCTACTCATTATTAATAAGTAATGCATTTACTTTATTGATATTTTCAATAATTGTTTTAAATGTATATAAGTATAGATACATTATTACCTGGTATAAGGATATATTTATTTTAATTGCTTTTGTTTTTATTCCTTTGTCAATTTTGTATAAGATTTTCAACAACATAATTTTGATAGACTATATAGAAATATTCTTAATATTGATGTTCTCATTTATTTTTTCATTTTATGCTTTTCTTTATATAAGTTATAAAAGATTTGTGCTTAGAAACCCAATTAAATTTTTTAAAAAGGAACTGAGTGAAGTGAGATGATTAAAGATATTTCTATAAATAAGAATAGTATTTTTAGATCAATCTTTTTCCTATTTTTTTCTGCTATTATTTTATCGCCATACCTTAAAATTTTTGGAGCTTTTGCAATAAGCTACATTATTTTATTATCATTTTTAGTATTCATCACTATTAAGACGATGACCTTAGTTAATCACTCACTAAGTATAAATATCTATTTAATGTTATTTATTACATTTATAGTAATCTATCCTCATATCATAGGCCTTACTAAAGGTGTGGTTGATATAAATTTAGTAAGAACTCAATTTTCAATTTTAGCCATGGTTGTTACTGGCTTTTCTATAGCGATAATGTCTGACATTTACGCAAAGACAAATATCGATAGTTTAGTGCTTACAAAATTTTTTATATACGCAATAATTTTAAATTCTATAGTTGTTCTATTGGAATTTTTAATTCCATCTTTTAGGAGCTTTATTGAAAGTCTATTAATACCATCTTCAAGAACAGATTATATGGTTGGGCTTAGGTTTAGAGGCATTGCATCAGCGGGTGGAGCGTCTTTATCAATTGCTCATGGTCTTTCAGGAGTTTTACTTTACTATTTGCACCGTAAAAGGTTAATTAATCCTATTTTTGCCTTAGTTGGGATTTTGCTCTGCTTTTCTTCATTAATTTTTATTGGAAGATCTGGAATATTATTATTATTTGTTGGTATATTTTTTGTTCATATAATGATTAAGAAGACTTATGCAAAAAGAAAGATCTCAAATGTAATATTTACATTTTTAGCTTTTCTTCTAATTGTTGTTTTTGTTACAAATATTAACTACCTATACAATATGTTGCCAAGTTTCTATCAAACATACTCTTTAAATCTTTTCATGAATGGCCTGGAAGGCATTCAAAATGAGGGTACATTAAATAGCGTAATAAAATTTATAGTTTTTCCTGATAGTTATGTTGATTTAATTTTTGGAATAGGCAATTTTTCAGGTGGGTTTGAATTTGGATATTTGTTTCCGGGAGACCCAGGCATTATGAAACTTTCAACTGCTTACGGAATTCCGTTAGCGTTTATGATATATCTTCTAATATTTATTTGGTGTATAAATTTGCCTTCTGGCAATCTCAAGGAAATACTTTTTATAATGATTATTTTTTTTGTTATTTTCGAATTCAAAGAACCATTTCTCTTTAAAGGTTATAGCTCAAGAATATTTTGGACATTGATAGGCCTATCTCTATATAAACAAAAGTTAATAAGTTTCAGAAGAACTTGATTTGTATTTAAAATTATCAAAAACTATGATTAGACAAGTTCATTTTAATTACACGCTAAGATGACAAATTTGAAGATCATTATTGTGGGAGCTTATCCTGAATCTATTCTTAATTTTAGAGGCGATCTTATAAATGATCTATTAAGAATAAATTCTAATGTAGTAACAGTTTCTAACGAGCCATCTAAAGAACAATTAAAAATACTTAATAATAAAGGCATTACCCAGTTCAATGTACCTTTTCAAAGAAGCTCTATTAACCCATTTAATGAAATTTTATGTCTTGTAAAATTAATAAATATTCTTAGAAAAGAAAAACCTGATTGTGTAATTGCTTATACAATTAAGCCAGTCATTTGGACAGGAATAGCAACTTTTTTTCAATCAAACATTAAATTTTTTCCTTTAATAACTGGTTTAGGTTTTGCTTTTGGAGAGGGTGGATTATTTAGAAATTTTGTAAAAATTATTGCAATATTTTTGTATAAGATTTCTTTAAAGAAAGCTACTAAAGTTATTTTTCAAAATATACATAATAAAAAACAGTTCACAAATCTTAATATCGTAAAAGAAAATAATTCAAAAGTAATTAATGGTTCAGGGGTAAATTTAGATTACTATTATTTCAATAAATACAAGGTAAACTCTCCTTATATTAATTTTTTAATGATTGCACGACTGCTATTAGATAAAGGAATTATAGAATTTTTAAATGCAGCAAAAATAGTAAAAAATAATCATCCAAATGCAAATTTTGTTTTAGTAGGAGGTACAGAAAATTCTAAAAATTCTGTTTCGATTGAGTTAATAAATAAATTTCAAGAAAAAGGTATTATTAAATACTATGGACACGTAAGTGACGTAAGGGAGCACATAAAAAAATGTTCAGTTTTTGTTCTACCATCCTATCATGAGGGTATGTCAAGAAGTATTCAAGAAGCTCTTTCAATCGGTAGACCAATTTTAACTACTAATGTTCCAGGTTGTAGAGAGACTGTCATTGAAGGTGAAAATGGATGGCTAGTTAAAAAAGGAGAAATAACTGAGCTGGCTGAAAAAATGATATGGTTTATTGAAAATGAAGATAACATTTTGAAAATGGGTGAAAAAAGCAGAGAAATTTGCGAACAAAAATTTAATGTTAAAAAAATTAACAATGATATTATTAAACTTATAAAAAATAGCTTCTGAGAACATGCCAAGTAAAAATAAGGATTTTTTTGATGACTTTATTCATTATGCAAAAAAGTTATATGGCGAAGATAATATTTCTCTTCACAGACCTATATTTGAAGGTAACGAGAAAAAATATTTAACTGAATGCATTGATTCTAATTTTGTTTCGTCAGTTGGTAAAAGGGTGAGTGATTTTGAAAATGCAATAGCTAAATTTACCGGCGCAAAATATGCAATAGCAACTGTTAATGGAACTTCAGCATTACATATTGCCATTAAACTATCCGGGTGTGAATTCGGTGACGAAGTTATTACTCAATCCGCAACATTCATTGCAACTTGCAATGCAATTTCATATGCTGGCGGTAAGCCAGTCTTTGTTGATGTCGATGAAAATACTCTTGGAATGAGTCCTACTTCATTGAAATGTTTTTTAGAAAAAAATGCACATATCAAGAATGGAAAAGCAGTTAATAAAAAAAGTGGAAACATAATTAAATGTTGTATACCAATGCATACTTTTGGATTCCCATGTCAAATCGGCGAAATCAAAGATATATGCGAAGAATGGAACATTAATTTAATTGAAGATGCTGCAGAATCTCTTGGTAGCTATGTTGACTCAAAACATACAGGTACTTTTGGGAAAATCGGGACTTTAAGTTTCAATGGGAATAAGCTAATAACAACGGGTGGTGGAGGCATGATAATAACTGATGATGAAGAAATATCGCTGAGAGCAAAACACATCACAACTACTTCAAAGGTGCCTCATGAGTATGAATTTGTTCATGATGAGATCGGATACAACTACAGAATGCCAAATATCAACGCTGCTTTAGGATGTGCACAAGTAGAAAAATTGCAGGACTTTATTGCATCAAAGAGAGATATTTCTATAAAATGGAAAACATTTTTTAATAATTATGATGTAGATTTTGTTGAATCAGTGCCTCCAAATAGATCAAATTATTGGTTAAATACAATTCTTATGGAATCATTAGAGGAGAGAAATGAATTTTTGAATTACACCAATAAAAATAATGTAATGACTAGACCAATATGGACCCTGATGTCAGAACTTGAAATGTACAAAGAATGTCAAAATGATGGACTTATTCAATCAAAATTATTGTCAGAAAGAATTGTAAATATACCATCAAGCGTACCATTTAATTCTTAAAATTTTATAATTTATAGATGAATATTTTAGAAGTAATTGGAAGAAGCAAGAATCTTTTTGAAGAAGACATTCAAAAAAATCAAAATGAGATAGAAAAACTAGTATCTGAGAGCAGATTTTTAGTTGTCGGTGGTGCTGGATCAATAGGGCAAGCTGTTGTAAAAGAAATTTTTAAACGAAACCCAAAGCTAATTCATATAGTTGATATAAGTGAAAATAATCTTGTTGAACTTGTAAGAGACTTAAGAAGCTCTATTGGATATATCGAGGGCATTTTTTCAACTTTCGCTCTTGATTGCGGTTCTAGAGAATTTGAAGCGCTCATGAATGACCATGATTATGACTATGTTTTAAATCTTTCAGCGCTTAAGCATGTAAGAAGCGAATCAAATCCATATACTCTTTTTAGAATGATAGAAGTTAATATTCTTAATACCATTAAAACAATTGAAATTTCAAAGAAAAAAGGTGTAAAAAAATATTTTTGTGTTTCAACTGATAAAGCTGCAAATCCTGTAAATATGATGGGAGCTAGCAAAAGAATAATGGAAATGTTTTTAATGAAGGAGAGTGATAATATTAACATTTCTACAGCTAGATTTGCTAATGTGGCATTTTCTGATGGGTCACTTTTACATGGTTTTGGACAAAGATTTTCAAAAAAACAACCTATTTCTGCACCCAATGATGTAAAAAGATATTTTGTAACTCCTCAAGAATCAGGAGAATTATGTCTTGCGTCATGCTTATTAGGAGATAATAGAGATATATTCTTTCCAAAAATTAGTTCTGAGCTAAAGCTAACTAAATTTTCAGATATTGCAGAAAGATATATTAGAAGCTTAGGATATGAGCCATTTCATTGCTCAGACGAGGATGAGGCAAGATGCTTATCAAAAAAATTAATTAATCAAAAAAAATGGCCATGTTATTTTTTTAATTCAGATACAACCGGTGAAAAAGACTTTGAAGAGTTCTTCACCGAAGAAGAAAGATTAGATCTAGAAACTTTTAAAAATATAGGCATTATTAAAAACTTTCCAGAATATGATAATGTAAAACTTGAAAGGTTTATTAATCTAATAAAAGAAATTTCAATAAATAAAATATCTTCAAAAAAAATACTTGTAGATTTATTTAAAGAAATAATCCCAAATTTTCTTCATGATGAAAAAGATAAATATCTTGATGAAAGGATGTGACAAATGCAGAGAATTTTTGATTTAGTATTTTCAGCATCTGCACTGATAATACTAACGCCTATATTATTAGTATTGATATTAATTTTAAAATTTACAGGAGAAGGCGAAATTTTTTTTTTACAACCAAGAGTTGGCAAGGATAAAAAACTTTTTAAATTATTCAAATTTGCAACAATGCTGAAAGATAGTCCCAAGATAGGAACAGGGACAATTACACTAGATAATGATCCAAGAATACTGCCATTCGGTAAGTTTCTAAGAAAAACAAAATTAAATGAATTACCTCAGCTAATAAATGTATTTAAAGGTGAAATGAGTGTAATTGGTCCAAGACCACAAACAGAAAGATGTTTTAATGCTTTTCCAATTTCAAGTCAAAATTCAATTATTATGATAAGACCAGGATTATCAGGCATAGGATCAATAGTATTTAGAGATGAAGAATTGATGATGAACACTGACAATGATCCTGACAAATTTTATGACGAGATAATTATGCCATATAAAGGAAATCTTGAAGAATGGTACTCACTCAATAACTCAATAAAAAATTATTTTATTTTAATTTTTTTAACAATTTTGATTGTTTTAGCTCCATCGAAAAAGTTAATCTGGAAAGTTTTTAAAAATCTTCCAAAGCCGCCTGCTGAATTAAATCCATGGATTTGAAAAACTATCAAAAGAGTTTATATTTTCAAGTTGCAAACCTGCATATGCAATACATAAAAGAGGGATTTTTACCTACGCTTGGCATTAGATTTCTTACACTTTTATATGAAGCCATTGACAAAGATCTCAACAGCACTTTAATAGTATCAAAAAAAGATGACAAAGTTATAGGTTTTGTAAGTGGTTCCTCAAATTTATCAAGTGTTTATAAAAAGTTACTTATGAATTTTCCAAGATTAATAATTACAATATTACCCTCAATTTTAAATCCAAAAAAAATGTATAAAATTTTCGAGATCTTTTTAATTAATGCAAGATATAAAAAACAGATAGATATTATCTTGCCAAAGGCAGAATTACTTTCAATTGTTGTTCAAACTGATTATCAGGGACAAGGAGTTGCAGAAAATTTATTTGTTGAATTATGTAATTATTTTAAAAATATAGGTCATAAGAGTTTTAGGATTGCTGTTGGTGAGTCACTTAACAAAGCTCATGCTTTTTATAAAAAACAAGGCGCTTTTGTTTTAGGTGAAATGGAAGTTCATAAAGGAAAAAATTCTATTATTTATGAAAAGAGAATTTTATAATATTTCTTAGAAAAATGATTAATATTAGAAACAAAATAAATGAAAAGCCATATATTGAATTTTATAATTTATATGAAAAAGCTATATTTCAAAAACAATCAAATATTGAAGCAATTTGTATAAGTTCATTCGATGCTGAGCTTTGTGAGGCCCAGGCAAGATATGTTAATTTAAAAATAATTGACGGAGATAAATGGACTTTTTTTACAAATTATAATTCACCAAAAGCACAGTCTTTTGAGAAACATAAGCAAATAACGGCACTATTTTTTTGGAGAAAGATAAATTGTCAAATCAGAATTAAAGCAAACATATTTAAATCCGATGCTGAATTTTGTAATATTTATTTTGCATCAAGAGACTCTAAAAAAAATGCAATTGCCATAAGTTCCGATCAATCTAAAAGCATTAATTCATATGACGAGGTCATAAAAAAATATGAGGATACCTTAAAGAATGAAAATAATCTTAATGTCAGACCTGACTATTGGGGTGGATATACTTTTGAACCATACTATTTTGAATTCTGGGAGGGGCATCCATCAAGAATCAATAGGAGACATAAATTTGAAAATAAACAAAATCATTGGCATGAATCTTATTTACAGCCATAATTTTAAATATTTGAAAAAATAAGAATTTAGTTTAAAATCTACGCAACAATGTCATTCACAAACCTAGTAAAACTTCAGCAAAGCTTCTATCGTTAATTAATTTGAATGTTTTCTAATACATATTCATAAGGGTCTAATCATAGCTACAAAAAAAAAGTCAGCATATATAAATAATTTTATCAAAGCGGATGAAGTGATGCTGATTGATGAGAACGGACAAAAAAAAGGTATAGTTTCAATCGATGATGCAAGGGAGATGGCCTCAAGTGCAAATCTTGACTTAGTTCAAGTTTCTCCAAAAGACTCTTCTCCAGTTGTTTGTAAATTACTTGATTATGGAAAATATCTTTTTGATAAAAAGAAAAGTGTCTCGGCATCAAGAGCTAAAGTAAAGAAGAATACAACTAAAGAAATTAAATTTAGGCCTTCAACAGATACTGGAGACTATAATATAAAATTAAAAAAGATTAAAAGCTTTATTCTTGAGGGAGATAAGACTAAAATATCCGTCCGATTTAGAGGTAGAGAAATACTTAATAGCGATTTGGGGCTTGGAATGTTAAATAAATTAAGAGATGACTTAGCTGAAATTGCTATTGTAGAACAGGAACCTGCCCTTGAAGGGAGACAGCTTCTTATGATAATGTCACCATTAAAAAAAGGAACAAAGTAATTATGGGGTACAAACTAAAGTCTCACTCAGGCGCATCAAAAAGATTTAAAAAAACTGGCACCTCCATTAAAAGTCGAAGTGCGAATAGAAATCACATATTGACTAAGCAATCAACCAAACGCAAAAGACATAATAGAGGCCTTAATAAGATTTCTGGTACTGTTCTGAAAATGGCCTCAAAATTAATTAGATAATTATGGCAAGAGTAACAAAATCATTAACTGCTAAGACAAGGCATAAAAAAGTTCTTAAATCTACTAAGGGTCACTACGGGGCTAGAAGCAGACTTTACAAAACCGCCAAGCAATCCAATATAAAGGCATTGCAGTATGCATTTAGAGATAGAAAAAACAAGAAAAGAAGCTTCAGATCACTCTGGATATCAAGAATTAACTCAGCTGCAAAAATGCATGGCACTTCTTATTCAAAATTAATAAATAAAATGAATGAAAAAGATATAATTATAAATAGAAAAGTTCTTGCAGATCTTGCTGTTTCAGATGACTCAGCATTCGAAAAAATTTTAAAAATTGCAATTAATTAGTTTTTATTATTAATGTCATCTCCTAAAGACATTATACCCAAGATTAAAACTAGCTTAGGTTCTCATCATCCTGTTAACCAGATTAAATATTCGATTATAGAATTACTTAAGTCTTATGGATTTGAAACTCTTTCTGGACCAGAAGTAGAAACAGAAGAATTTAATTTTGATATGTTAAATATTAAAGAAAATCATCCTGCAAGACAAATGCATGACACTTTTTATGTTAATAATAAACAGAACTTACTTAGAACTCATACTTCACCAGTTCAAATTAGAGCTATGTTAGAAAAAAAACCTCCATTTGCTTTTGCTTCAGGAGGAAAAGTCTATAGAAAAGATGATGACTCTACTCATTTACCTATGTTTCATCAAGTTGAGGGCATATATGTCGATAAAGAGGTTAGTTTTGCTAATCTTAAAGATTTAATAAATAAAATAATATCGGAAATCTTTGGAAATGATATTAAAGTTAGGTTTAGGCCTTCCTATTTTCCATTTACAGAACCCTCTGCTGAAGTTGATATACTGTCTGATGATGGAAATTGGCTTGAAGTTTTGGGTTGTGGGATTGTAAATCCAATTGTAATCGACAACTGTAAAATAGATTCTACAAAATATAGTGGTCTTGCCTTTGGATTAGGTATAGAGAGAATAGCTATGTTGAAGTTTGGAGTGAAGGATATTAGAGATTTCTATAAATCAAACTTAGATTTTTTACAACAGTTTAAATGAAGATAGCTTACAAACATTTAGTAAATAAAATTGATTCCTCTCCCAGTAAAGAAGATTTATCAGAGAAATTATTTCAACTAGGTCATGAACATGAGATTATTGATGATATTTTTATCATGGATTTTACCCCGAATAGAGGAGATTGCTTATCTGTTAGAGGAATAATACGAGATCTCAAAAGTTGTTATAAAGTAAATATTGACAGCAAAATTTTTGAGGACAACATTGATGACCTCGAATTAAAATTTGTTAATAGGGTTGAAGATTTCTGTCCAACTATCTCATTTCTTAAAGTTGAAGTTGAAGATGTACCTAAAAGTTATAATGAAGAAATTGAGAGTTATTTCTCGGAACTTAAACTTAATAAAAATAATTTTTTTACAGACTTATCAAATTATATTTCATACGAAACAGGCCAGCCTACTCACTGCTATGATGCTTCAATAATTAACGAACAAATTACACTTGAGCGATTGGATAGTAAAAAAACATTTAAAACTTTACTTGATCAAACAATCAATCTTGATGAAAAAGATTATGTCTTCTCTGATAAAAAAAATCGCATATTAAATTTAGCCGGGATTATGGGAGGGAAAGAGGGTGCATGTAACAAAAAAACAAAATCAGTTCTAATTGAGTGTGCATATTTTAATCCAGAAATGATAATAGGTAAGACTGTCAAACATAATTTAAAATCTGAAGCTGCTTATAAGTTCGAAAGAAATACTGATCCCAGTAATCATGATTATGTATTAAGAAGATTTTTAAAAATCCTAAAGGATCATTGTAAGCTTTTGAAAGTACAGAAATATTCAAATGTAAGCAAGCCTTGTGAAAAAACAAAAATCTTATTTGATCAAAAGAGGATAAATAAAATTTTAGGTTTTGATATCAGCGAAGATACGACTTTAAGTCATCTTTACAACCTTGGAATGGAAAAAAAAGGAGAATTAATTATTATTCCAACTCACAGACATGATGTTAAAACTATTAATGACTTAGCTGAAGAAATTGCACGAGTTATAGGCTATGACAACATTAAGCCTTGTGACTTTAAAATATCAGCAAACGATATTAAAGAACCTATTAATCATGAAATTAGCATTAAAAATTTTTTAATTGATAATGGTTTTTTTGAAGTTATCAATGATCCATTTGTATCAGATCATTCAGAAAATTCAGTAATTGTAG
>MDSZ01103918.1_pt1 | contig 21572 bp, 11 predicted proteins | sample 811201 | NCBI WGS metagenome assembly MDSZ01 (sample SAMN05326647, study PRJNA326480) | marine metagenome | isolation source: seawater | place: Indian Ocean: North | collected 2010 | reverse complement strand
GTTCGTTTTTTTTGTTTTACTTCTTCTTCTTCTTCTTCTTCTTCGCGTCGCGTCTCTCTTTCTTTCGGTGATGATGTGTCTCCGATCTGACATGGAATGGATGATGATGATGATGATGATGATGATGATGATGATGATGATGTCGTCGTTCATCGCGTTCTCTCTTTTCCTCTCTCTCTCTCTCTCTCTCTTCGCCTTGAAAAACGAACAGAAGGAAGAAGAAGAAGAAGAAGAAGGGGGCGATTCGATGATCGCGACCGAAGGAGGAGGAGGAGGAGGAGGAGACGACAACGACGCACAAAACACAACAAAGGGAGGAGGAGGAAAAGGAGGAGGAGTGGATGTGGCAGTATTGGAAAAAGACGAATTAGAAATCGGGAAAAAAGAGGCTGGATTTCTCATCGGGGAGAGAGGCTTTACGAAACGCAAGGTACAAAAAGTGTCCAACACGAGAATCGAGATAGCGGACTCGACGACGAACCCGGAGACGTCGATCGTGTGCATACGCGGGACGGAGACGAATCGAGCGAAAGCGCGACGGTACGTGGCGTGGGTATTGAGACAACCGGAAGGGAAGATTTTTTGCGATTTAGGGGACGACGTGGTGAGAGAAAACGTGTCCGTGGTAGACGTGCCACCCGAGGCGATGGCGTTCGTGGTCGGCGCAAAAGGAAGGACTTTACGAAATGTCGAGGAAGAATACGGGACTTTGATGTTTTTCGGACACACGGAAAAAGACCAACCGGAGACGTCGGAGAAGTTGATCATTTGCGGCGATCGCGAAAATAGACGCGGCGCGGAGTTGAAAGTGATGAGTTCGGTGGAAACGAAAGTGGAAGGGTATTTCGTGGATTACGAGAAGAACGAATTGAAACAACAGTTGATGCAACCCGGAGACGGTTTGAAAGACGGGTTCTCGTACGACCAGTTTCCGTTCACGGAGGAGGAATTTTCCTACGCGGTGGGTAAATTTGGTAAAGTGAGAAGAAAGTTAGCCAAAGCGTCTGGATGTATAATGGAGTACGTCGGACGAGTTGCAATCATGGCTGGAAACAAAGAACAGAGAGCGAGGGGTTGGGATTACACCAACTGGTTGATGAAACAGAGACGAAACAACGGCACGTGTTCGGTCGATCCCAGCGCGCGAAACGATTGTGAAATTTGCGACGTTCCGGGATCAATCGATTTACCTAGGTTACAAGGCAACTGCCACAAAGTCGAGGAGGCTACCGGAACGTTTATTTTCACCACCGATTTCGAAAAACCAGTCGTCGAAGGTGAGGACAAAACTTTACTCATCTGTTCGCCCGACGCCTCCGCGAGACGCAAGGCCCGAAGAATGGTGGAAGATTTAATCGACGGCAGACGAGACGTGTTTCAAGACACCAGAGGCCGAGGCCGAGGTGGAAGAGGATACATCAGAGGTGGCAGCGCCTCGCAACACAACGAAGCCTGTCGCAACTTCCAAATGGGACGGTGTTCTCGAGGCAATCAGTGCAAATACTCCCACGACGTGTCCGCGGCGTCGACGCACGCGTCCGGCGGCGGCGCGCACCGAGGCGGAAGAGGGTACGACGAGACGCACAGAAACAGACACGGGGCGACGCACACCAACGGCAACACCAACGGCAGAGGTCGGCCGTATTGATGATGAGAGGAGAGTGAGAAGACGCATCACGCTTGTTGTTGTTGTTGTTGTTGTTGTTGTTGTTGTTGTTGTTGTTGTAGAAAAATTCATATATAACTTTACAATAGTTTTTGTAGCACTCCGCTCTAAAAAAGCGATATGAAAAAAAATGCATCACAATAATAATAATCGATCGCACGCACACACACGCGCGCAGCACGACGACGACGACGACGACGACGACGACGACGACGCGGCGCTTTAGAAGAGCGCTTAAAATTTATCCACGGAAGAAGAGCGGTTTTTGTTTTGGAGCGGCGACGACGACGGATCATCATCATCATGTCTGCATCTCGGTACGGCCGTCACCATTTGAAGCGAGACCACGTGCACGCGTCGAAGCCTTTGAAACGCGCGACGGTGTTGTCGTTCCTCTTGGTGGTGTTCATTCTTCCGTCGATATTGAACATCGAACATCGCGCGCGGAAACACAACAACGACGTCACGAATCATCACACTCATTATAATAATCGTGGTGGGTATTATTCTCGCGGCGTCCAAACGAGAGAAGAGAATCGGAGAGAAAACGATCGATTGCAACACGAGTGGTGGAGAGAAGCGCAGGAAGGGCTGGGGAAAGTGTGGCACAAAGTGTTCGACGATTCAGACGACGACGACGACGCGCTGACGAATGTGGAGGTGTATAAGCCGGACAAATTCGGCCATCAAGTGGCGAAGAAGACGCACGAACGCGTGATGGGAAATACAAACGAGAACAGAAAAGGGGAAGGGGAATTCAACCTAGATAAAGCGATAGCGGAAGAAATGAGCAAAGACGACGACGACGAGGAAGACGACCGCGTCGAACGGACGACGTGGAAAGGAGGCGTGCCAGTCGTGAAAGGACACAAGACGTGCGAATATTGTTCAAACAGAGGGGCGTGTTTGACAGAAACGACGTGCCAGTGTCCGGCGATTTACGAAGGCGAGAGGTGCGAAAAACTGAGGGAGTTCGTCAACCATCCGAGTGTGATGAAAGGGTTCAAAAAAGGATTCGAAGGCGCAGGTTTGTTGGCGAAAGCGAACACGAAGAATAACATGCCGCTGATGGTGAGAAGAAATCCAGGGCAACCCGCGCACCCAGGAACGGATAAGGCGATGGTCACCGAGATTGGGAAATTGACGAGACAAAGCAGAGAGAAGTTACCGGAAGAAGACCCGTTAGGATCGGTCGTGTTTGAAACGTGCGCGATTGTCGGATCGAGCGGTATTTTGTTGAAACATTCGCATGGCGCCGATATCGATTCTCACGACGTGGTTTTTCGATTCAACTCGGCAACGACGAAAGGATTCGAGAAGAACGTAGGTGCAAAAACGACGCATAGGATTACCAATTCCAGAAATTACGGGTTTCGAGAGTACGATTCGGAGTGCGTCGTGCAACATATGCGTAACGAAATGTCGTTGGTGAAGATGTTCAAGAAACGCACCAAGTATCCGGGGTTGAACTTATTCGGCGTGCATCCGCAATTGCACGGATGGGTAGATAAATCGTTTTCGTTTCTAGTTACCAGCGGTTTGTTTGGGGCGTTGATTGCCGCGCACAAGTGTGCCTCGGTGGATTTGTACGGATTTCAAGTCTCCAGACACCACGGCGTGCAATATCATTACTACAACGCCGCTGATGAACCAGCGAACGAAGAGAGAGACGGCGACGAATGGTTAGTAGTGAAGTCGTTAGTGGAAAGCAGGATTTTGCACTTTGCCGATCCGTGCATCATTGAGTGCCACGAGAGCGCTAGAGCGTGTTTGAAATGTCAGGAAGAACACGGAGATGACGTACATTTGACTCACCACGATGCGGGAGGTGATTCGTCATACTCATCTTCTTCCTCGTCGTATGGTGGAGGTGCGACGACAGTCAATAACGCACACGGAAACCGTGGACGACGAGGCGGTGGTGGTACAAAACGCGCTTCGAGAAAGAGTCACGGCAGCCATGATTTCCAAAGCGAGTTTAGTAGTAGTAGTAGTAGTAGCAGTAGTGATGGGGGTGATGGTAGTGGTGATGGTGGTATCAATAGCGATGGCGACGAGGACGACGTTTCTCGCGAGACCTCGTCAGACGAGTTCACGCATTAATTAGGTGAAAGAATGTAACGCTCTATCTCCAGGGTGCTTTTTCCCTTGCTCTCGCTAGGTATATCTAGTACATCATTAAACTCTCTAATTACTACTAATAGTACAGCGCCAATCTCTATGCACGAGAATAGAAGTAATAATACACTCCACCTCCTCCGATTGCTGCCAACGTCCCGCCAATCGTCAGTGCGATTTCCTTATACTTCAAGATCGTCCTCACGACAGTTTGCGCGAGCGAAGTGCGGAGAACTCTCTTCGCGCCTTTCCCGGCGCCTCGAAACACAATCACGCGCAGAGCTGCTCCTAAAGCGTCTAAAAACAAAAACGTTCGTCTGCGACTCCCTCGTTTTGCCATCCCGTACGCGAAACACGTCAAGGCTCCCGGGAGCACGAGTAAAATGCACGCGCCGTATCGCCGCATCAGCCTTTCGCTCCTTTCCACTGCAATCGATCCTTTCTTTTGTTGCACGTAGTTGACGATGTCTTTTCCGTGCCATCGGCCGCTGAAGAAGTACAGGCAGTCTTCCATCACTCGTCTCGCGATGCCTATGAGAATAAACCGGAGCAGCGACACGTTCGCGGCCGCCGCGAGCGTTAAGTTCACGTCGTTCGCGTTCATCAGCAGTAACAGCGTAGGCATTTGTCCTAACGCGACGATGAAGATGTCCGCGAGTTTTCCGACGACGTTCACGACCGAGATCAAGAACACGCACTGAGAGAGGGTCAGAAGCGGCGCCTCTGTTCTTCTCGCTCGAGATCGCGTGGTGACGACCATCTCTCGATCAAACGATCGAACAGCAGCGATCGGATGATGGCGTTGGATACAAGTCTTTTAAAACAAAAGCGGCGGGAATTTTAAATGCCGAATGTTTATCGAATAATCCAATTTAATGTGAGAGTACGTTTTTCGGATTGCACGCGTACGGCCCGTGTTGTTGTTATATAAATATAAAATATGAATCGCATGTTTAATATTCATCATAACTCTAACTCTTGATTGACTTTGCGTTTCCACTTGTCTGAATTTTCGTACGCGTTTGCAAAACTCAATCCGTCGCCGTCGATGCTGCATCCCGGGAAAAACCAGTATCGCATCTTCGCGCCTAAAACTTCCCTTAAATTTCCGCTCAATCCGAGACTGTAAGGATGTGTAATCGTGGTGGTCGTGGTGGTTCGAGTTACTTTACTACCATTGCTATCACTTTCACCACGCGCACTCGAGGTTTCGCCGTTTTCGTCGATTGGCTGCGTCAACGTCACTTTCGAACGTACGCCTTCGTAATGTTCAATCGTCGTGCAATTCTTCGACGTTAACCACACGTGCCACGCGAACAACAAACCAATCGCTATCAACAATGGAAACGAAATCATTAACGCTGCCACTTCACATATCGCGTCCCAATCCCACGCCCCGCTAGTACTACTATTACCTGCCGCCGCCATATTATGCGATATTTTCTTATTTCTATTATTGCTTTCGCTCGTCACCATATTCCAACTCAGAATCATCGCCGAGTGTCCAACCGCCAACACCGCGTAAAACAAAAACAAGAAAAACGCCTTATAATTCTTATGCCCGACGCAATTATTAATCCACACGCAGTGGTGATCCATCCTCAACACGCACTTCTGACACACTCGACAGTGATGCGCTCTCGGCGGTTTATACGCGTTGCACTTTTGACAAAACCGTTTCAAGCCTTTCCCTTTCCGCTTCACTTCCCAAAAGTTATTCCCGTCTTCCATGTCCGGTTGCCACCCATCCGGCACTTTCCCGGCTTCGCACAGTACCGATGCCACGTATAAACCTAGCGCGAGCGACGTCGTTGCGAATAACACCCACCGGTGTATGGTTCCGTTCACGCTCGTCTCCAATCGTCGCCATAACACGACGCGCGTCGTCGTGTAATACAGAAACCCAAACAGGACGAGCACGACCGCCACCGGGAGCGATGCCTTCTGCCACACCTTCCTCACCACGCGCCGAACGCGCTGGCGTCTCGTCGTCGTCGCCTTCGGCGAGCCGATGATCGTTGTCGGCGTCTGCATCATCGACCCCGTCAAAGTCGTCTCGTCTACGCCACCGCCGCCGCCGCGTCGCGCGTCGTTGCTTGTGTTCGTCTTGCACGTCCCCACACACAGGTGTTCTTTTACTTCAGGGTTTTCCCGCACTTACACGCGCTCCCGCATTTGCATCCGCTCCCGCACGAGCAATCTCTCCACGGGCACGCGTTTTGTGACGATTGCGCGTGCGTTGGTGTCGTCTTTCGCCTCGCCAAAACTGTCGTCGCGAGGGTTGTTGGTGTTGTTTTCGATGCATCATCAGCGCCATTGGGGGTTGGCTTCTTCTTCTTCGCGAACCCGAAAAATCCCATCTTTTGGAGAGAGGCGTTTTAAATGTGTGTGTGTGTGTGTGTGTATATATGCACCCACGCGTCGCCGCTTTCGCCGCTCGTTCTTCTTCTTCTTCTTCTTCTTCTTCTTTGTCTTCTTTTGGAGAGGAGAGGAGAGGAGAAGACGTCTTCTTTTTTCGTGCGCGGTTTTGATGCGACGAAGAAGAGAGATGATGATGATGATGATGATGATGATGATGATGGTCCGGATTTTGGTGTTTAGGGTTTGAGTATTTAGGGTTTGATTTTCCAAAGTTTTTTTTCGAGAGCTCGAGAGAGAGAAAAAATTGGAGTCCAATTTTACCCCGACACAAAAAAAAACAAAAGGAGAGAGAGAAGACCAACACACACACGATGATGCATCATCTTCATCAACGCGGTGGTGGTGGTGGTGGTGGTGGTGGTGTTCTCAACGTCGCGGCGGCTACCCCGTCTTGTTGGAAGAAAAACGAGACGACGTCTTTGAGAGCAACAACGAGTACTGCTGCTGCGAATAAAGGAGTACGCGCCCAATGGCGTTGGTGTTGGACAACGCGGAGGAAGAGAAGGAGGCCTGTGTTGGGGACGACGACGACGACGAATGCGAGCGAAAAGGAAGAGCAGAGCGCCTTTTTTACGCGCACCAGCACAAGCAGAAGCAGCGACGAGAATGACGACGACGACGACGACGATTTGAAGAAGAGAAACACCAACGACACAAAAGATTTGGAACTTCCGGAACTCGTGTTCGGGGCAGCGTCGACGTCGTTCGCGATGACCATCGATGCGGTCGCGTCTGGGATTGATTTCGTGCAAAAAGTCACCTCGACGAAGAAACCTTCGAAAGCGTATCCGCCCGGACCAGATTTCGATAGCGCGATCGAGATGGGACAAAACCCACTGAAGTTTATCGAGAAAGTGAAAAGCCGATACGGACCCGTTGCCGGGGTACGATTGGCCGGGGAAAACGTGGTTGTGGTGTCAAAACCAAGCGTCGCGAAACAGGTTTTAATCGACGACGAGGCGAGCTTTACGAAGAAAGGCACCGCGTTTTTCCCGTCTAGTAGATTAGCTGGAGATGGGTTACTAGTAACAGACGGGGACGTTTGGAGGTCGCAGAGGAGATTATCGAACCCGGCGTTTCGAAAAGCCGCGGTAGAAACGTACGCAACAGCGATGAATGAGTGCATCGAAGAAACCATTCGCACGCGATGGCGAACAAATGGAGTGAGAGACGTATACGAGGATTTTAACGAGGTGACGTTACAGGTGGTGTGCAGGACGTTGTTCGGAGAAGACGCACTTGGAACCAAAGGAAAGGAAATCGTCGACTCGATTCGAGTCGCGTTTGAGTATTTCGCGAAGAGAAGCGGTGGGATTGAGATGATATTTCCCGAGTGGTTTCCTCTGCCCTCGAATATCTCATTCAATAACGCGGTGGATCGGTTAGATAAAGCCGTGTATGCGATAATCGATAAACGATTAGCGGAGGTGGATGAACCATGCTTCATAGCGTGTTCGACGGACGAGATGGATTTACTCGATCGACTATTATCGGCGTCGTTGGACGATTTAGTCGAGGACGAGGAAGATCGAGCGTTGAAACGAGCGACGACGACGACGACGACGAAGACGACGACGGCGAATGATAACAAGAAAAAAATGTCCAGGAAACAACTTCGCGACGAAGTGATGACTTTAATAGTCGCCGGTCAAGAAACTTCCGCGATAGTTTTATCCTGGGCGGTAGCATTTGTCGCCAAAGATAAATATTTCGGCGAACGCATAGCAAAAGAAGCAACGCAAGCACGCATTTTAGCCGCCAAACGGATAAAGAAAGTACCTCCAGGAAAAGAACAAGAAGAGTGCACGATTGCGGAAGAAGTCATAGACGACGATGGTAATTGCAAGGAACCAGACCTGGACGTTATCGCGAGAACCGAGTTGACATTTGAATCCATCAAAGACTTACCATTCACCGAGGCTATCATTTTGGAAACCATGCGTCTGAAGCCTCCGGCGTACATAATTGGTCGCTCAAACTCCATCTCGGACGTTCACCTGGGCGAGAATAACAAATACAACATTCCACGAGGCTCGACAATCCTGGTAAGTCCGTATCTCGCGCACCGCGACGGGCAATACTGGTCCAAACCGAACGAGTTTGACCCGAGTCGATGGCTTGCCATCGACCCAGACACGAATGAACCGTACTCGCGAACCGCCTTGAGAGGTATGGGATACAAAGACACCTACTTCCCGTTCGGCGCTGGACCGCGAGTGTGCATCGGCGCGCAATTCGCCATGTTAGAAGCTATTCTACTCCTCGCATGTTCGTGCGAAAAAAGACACTTTGATTTAATCGATAATCGGTTCCCCCGCGACGCCGCTGGAATCACGTTACGTCCAGAGAGTCCGGTCAAAATGAAAGTGTCCGCCCGGAGAAGAACTCTTTAATGATGCCGGACATTCTGCAGCTGTACTCGCACGCGTAGTAGTCACAGAAGGAGAATAGATAGATAGATAGATAGATAGATAGACGGATAGAAATAGAGTGCGCGCGCGTGTAGTATATCTCAATGTAACACCATAATATGAAAGCCTGCGCGCGTTCCCAGAGGAAAAAAGGTCTCAGACGAAGATAACACATAATTCGGCATTTTTCATTTCCCCCAAAGACGCGCGTCCACCGCACGCAACCGTCGTCTCTGCGCGTGACACGAGGTGGGACACGGGTAAAACTCCTCCTCGAGTCACGACGGGTCGTCATTCGAATCGTCTTTGAGCCGTTTTTCGGTGATATATATACATATATACACATATAGAGTGTCACGCGTTTCTTTCCGATTGCGATGGCGTCTGGGTCGGGTGCAAAAGCGTGGGAAGGATGGTATTGCATCAGCGTCGTGATGTTGATGTTCGTGTGTTTGTTGCGCAACGTCGCCGGTCCGGACGTGCTCATGCTCGGGGCGCTCGCGCTCGAACTCGCGGCGGGGATAGTCTCCATCGAGGACGGTCTGAAAGGGTTCTCGAACAAAGGACTCCTCACGGTGGCGTGCCTCTTCGTCGTCGCGGCGGGGATTTCGAACACGGGGGCGTTGGACTATTACATGGGGAAGTTGTTAGGCAATCCTCGATCGGTCGCGGACGCGCAGCTGAGACTGATGGTACCGATCGCGACGGTGAGCGCGTTCTTGAATAACACACCAGTCGTGGCGATTATGATTCCAATCGTACAGAAATGGTGCAGGAAGTGTAAGATAAACGTAGCGCAGCTGTTTATACCGTTGTCGTTTTCAAGTATTTTGGGAGGGACGTGTACTTTGATAGGGACGAGTACGAATTTAGTCGTCGATGGGATGCGAAAAGAAAGGTATCCCGAGGAAACAGCGATTGGTTTATTCGAGTTGAGCAAGTACGGGGTGCCGGTTTTGTTAAGCGGTTTGTGTTACATGCTCGTTGCGAGTCCGTTTTTGCTGCCTGGCGGGAAGAAAGAAAATAAAAACGGGGGTGAGGACGGCGGCGGCGGCGCAACAGGGGATATGAACACGGAAGATTTAACGGTCGGGGCGGTCGTACCGAGAGGCAGCCCTGTAGTGGATTCTCCTGTGGCTATTCTGAGAGGATTGAACGGATTATATTTAGTGTCAGTGCAAAGAGGGGATATGGTGATGCGCGCGGTGCAACCGGAATTTCTCTTGGAAGCCGGCGACGTGTTGATTTTTACCGGGTTGGTGGATAAGATTGGAGAAGTATGCGATGAACACGGGTTAGTACCGTTGACGCACGACGTAGAAGAGAAGATGATTGCAGGCGTGTTTCGGGAAAGTGTATCGAACGGAGGTAGCCAGCGGAACAGTTTAGATCCGAGTCCGAAATGGACCGACGCGGGGGATCCGTTTAGTAATAGTAGTGCTAATGAAAATTCGGATTCGAAAAAGGAAAGCGCCTACTCGAGTAAAATTGGCACGCCGACGTCGGCAGGTACACAGAAAGGTTCGCCTCGATTCCAAGACGATTATGCCATCGTCGGTTTGGGGTACGAGCATCGCAAACGCGAAACAGAATTGCAACGAAGAGCGTCCGTAGATGTGCACAATTACGAAAAATTGTTGCGGAAGTTTACGAACGACGGCGACGACAACACGGACAACAACACTAGTGCGGTGCAGGGTGATGAGCAACAATCTACCTTGCGAAAACAGTCGCATGAATACATAGATAATCGGCAACATTCGTTGGCAGTGAAGAAACATTTTGTTTTGAGGGCGAGAATCGGAGGGAAATCAACATTAATCGACATGTCTCCCCGAGAAGTGCTGTTCAGGAGGAAATACAAAGCCTCCATCATGGCTGTTCAAAGAGCGGGAAGCACGGCCACGTCTTCTAACGTGGCTGAAAACAGATTAGGCAAAATTATCTTCCAACACAACGACATTCTGATTTTGCACGCGGCAGAAGATTCGCCGTTGATGGAACAAAAGAGAGAACGAGAAGAGGCGAAATTAGAGCGCGAACAAGTGCAGCAAGAAACGAAAAAGAGCCGAATGACAGCGCAAAGCAGTTCTTTGGGTGGGATGTTTCGAAGCGCCTCGAAGGGCGATTTGAGCGGAAGCGATATGAAATCGCGAAGTAGGACGCAATCGAAAAGTAATTTAGATATTAGCGGCATCAACTTGAGCGATATGGAAGGGTTTGAAAATACGTCTGCATTTACTTGCGGAGACGACATGGAAGTTTTATTGGCGGACGCGTCACAGGATTTGAATTTTAGTGAGTTTGCGATTCCCATGCGCGTGGTCGCCGGAGGCGCTTTAGATGGCAAAACTATCCGGGGGGTTGACTTGGTCAACACCCCGGGGTTATTTCTCACGGCCATGCAAGAAGGTGGTGCAAAAGGTGTCACTAAAACTGTGGATCCTGAAACCATTTTGCGAGGCGAAGACGTTTTGTGGTTTGCCGGGGACATGAGTGGCATGCAAACGCTTCGACGCATCCCGGGCATGGTGCCGCAAGACGATCAAGTCGCGAAATTGTCCATCCGTAAAACCGATCGACGACTCGTACAAGCTGTTGTGTCACAGCACTCTCTTCTGGAAGGACAATCGGTCAGAGATGCGCATTTTCGAACAAGATACGACGCGGTTATTATCGCCGTGCAGAGGTCTGGCGGTAGAATTCAAGCGCGCATTGGTGACATCGTTTTGCAAGCGGGAGATGTTTTGCTGTTAGACACGTCGACGACCTTTCTATCAAACCATAAACGCGACCCGGCGTTTGCGTTAGTTTCCGAAATCGAAGATTCTGCCCCGCCGCAGTTTGATAAGTTGTTACCGTCTTTGGGTACCGCAGTTGTCATGATTGCCGTTTTTGTCGCCGGCGCTCTCGATTTGTTCATCGCAGCGTTGTTGGCCTCTGGTGTCATGTTAGCAACTGGGTGTTTGACCCAAGAAGCCGCAAGATCTGCGGTGAAATGGGATGTTATTGTGACTATTGCAGCCGCGTTTGGTATATCTGCGGCTATGGAACAATCCGGTGTAGCTACCGCCATCGCACAAAACTTGGTCGCCGCCGGGAACGCTTTGGGTACCGGCAAAGCCGGTATTTTAGTCGCTGTATACATTGCCACGGTTGTTTTGTGTAACATTGTTGGCAATAATGCTGCCGCGGCGTTGATGTTCCCGATTGCCGCCGAGTCTGCTGAAAAGCAAGGCATTCCAAATGCGCAAATGAGTTTTCTCTTAATGCTCGCCGCGTCCGCATCGTTCATGTCTCCGTTTGGGTACCAAACGAACTTGATGGTGTACGGCCCGGGAGGCTACGTGTTTGCAAACTTTTTAAAGTTTGGTAGTCCGATGCAAATAGTGCAGATGATCGTTTCAGTCTCGGTTGTTATGTTAGACAGTAGATGGTGGATTGGATGGATTGTAGGTTTCGGCAGCGTGTTTGTGGTATTTATTTCGAGGAAACTTGTGCCTATAATTGTGGGGAAAGTGAAAGGAGGGGAAGGAGGAGGAGGAGGAGGAGAAAACGATTCATCCAAGGAAAACGACGATAAATTAAACAACGCGCTTTAGACTAATGAATCAACTACTATCTATTTTTCTCATAACCCCTACCTACTGTAACTTAAGAAATCTATTTAGCTATTTCTCTACCAATTATCCACATTTGCAATCGTAACTTTGTTCTTCATATCGCTCGATGCCGTCAACGCGTTATAGGTTGTATCGAACACCGATGTGGTATCGCCGTTTTCTTTAGCGGACGCAAGCATACTTTTCAACGCCGCCGAGTGTACATTTCTGCGTTCACTTTCCATCTCACCTTCCATGTATACCTCTTCTACTCGTTTTAACAACTTGGCGTTCAAATACGACTGCTTCGGGGGCACTTGCCCACCGCCGTTGGCGCATCCGCTCGGACACGCCATCATTTCAATGAAATCCCACTTATTTGGATCTCTCTTCAACGCTCTGGAAACGTTTTGAACGTTTCGAAACCCGTAAGCTAACAGAAATTTCAACTTCACTTCGCCGTCAATTTTTAATTCCACCTCGCGCATGTCCGCGTTCGTCAGCGTCTTGTATTCTAAATCTTTGCCGCTCAAATCAACGCCGTAGAGATCCCTAGCCGCTTTACGAAAGACGTATTCGAGGTAACCGCCTGATGTTGCCGCAAAGGCTGGTGGCAGGAGTACATTTTCTTCTTCATTTTCACCTTCTTCAACATCCATCATGTCATCTCTCCTCGACGACGACCAAGACGCAAACATAGAATCAATCTTCGCGCTTGGCAAACTCCGCACACCCGCCTCATCCACGACGTTACATTTCTTCTCCAACAACTCCACAACCTCCGTAGTCGTCAACACGCAATCTGTCTCATTGACGCTATCACCGTCGTCTCCTTCTATTACATCTCCTTTTCTTTTCGTCGTCGCTTTAAACTCCTTTCTACTCGCTTCCAATTTTTTATCAAAACACGGCATCACCGACACGTGATATGCCTCTGCCTCGTCTGAAAATGCCCTTTTCGCAAACGTACCAGCTATAGCCTGCGGACTCTTTGCCTTTGCTAACAGTTCCACATCCTTCAACGCTTTTTCTGTCTTCTCCGCGTAACACACCCACCCGGGACACGCCGATGCAATCATTGGCAACAGCAACGACGACGACGTTTTCCTCTCTATAAACTCCCTCGCGTATCTCGCCCGCGACGCTGCTCTCGCCTCGTTACTGCTACACACCGCGAAAGCGTTACAGTGCACCTTAAAAAACCCGCACAATTTTTCCAACATCTCTTCGCTTTTCAGAGCATACTTCACCGCTAGCGAGGCGACCGATTGCGGAGATATAGTCACTATCAACTTTTGCGTTTTGTCCGCAAAGTTTTTGTTCAAAAGTTCGCTCACTGATTGCTGTTGCATCAACACCGTTTCCGCGCTAGTCACGCACCCAGAGCACGCGAGACAATCGGAGAGGGATACTTGTATCGACGACGATTTCCCGTCAAAGCCGAACGTCTCTTTTGCTGGTTCGAATCTCATTTTCGTCGTCGTCGTTTTCGTCGTCGTCGTCTCGTCGTCGTCATCCTTCTGAAACGCCGTTCTGGAACGGCGAAGGATTTCCCCGGAAGAATCGATCGAATCGTCGGGCAGACGTCGTGCAGAATCATCGTCGGAGAGAGGCACGATGCACGCCTGAGAAGGCGCGATGTAATCGTTCAAAGAAGAGGCGGAAAGCTTGACGGCACCGCTGAACCCTCCTCCTCCCGACATTTTTTTTGCGTGAAATGTCTGCTGCGCGTCAAATTTGTGTTGTTTTCCCACTTACTTATTCATATTATAAAAGGGAAAAGGAAGGATGGAGAAAAAGTAGAGGGACCCGAGAGCTGGCCAATAGTGTATGAAAGAGGTGACGCGAGTGTGCGAGGGTACCTCTCTTCTCTGCTAAAAATGTATCTCACAACGCGATGGTAGTATCAATCTCCTTTATTCTTCTTGTTCTCGTTTTCTTTCTGCCCGACGACGGCGTATTTGTTCACTAAACTTTTAATCTTCTCTTTGCGTTGGCTGGTCATAAAAGCGACGGATGGGTCGAGTTTCGTCGTGGCCGACTCTTTCGCGTGGTCGATGACCGTACGAACTATCTTCTGTTCGTATTTTTTGCACTGTTTCTTCGTGAGAATGTCCCGGTCGCGTTTAAGTTTGAGTTGCTCGAAGACGTATTTGGTGACTTGTTTAGTCACGCGTTCTTCGTACGCTTCTTCGGTGAGAGTATCGACGTCGGCGGCGGCTTTGCTCTTTTTTGCATTATACCCCGCGGCAGCGTCGTCGTCGACTTCACCTAAAGCGGCAGCATCTTCGGCGTCTTCTCTCGCGCGTTTCGCCGCTTTCGCTTTCGCTTTCGCTCTCTTTTTCTCTCGTTTCAAATTAGCTGCGTTTTGAAAATCTTCAAAGGAGGAAATGTTCATGTTTACGCCTTGATCGTCGTCGGAATCCGTGTCATTGTTGTGATGTTCCATGGCGGTTTGCGCGGCATCTTTGGCGGCTTGAATCGCGCGCTCTGCGTCTAACTTAGCTTGTTCCGCCGCTTGTCGGGCCGCAAGCGCGGCTTGGCCTTCGGGAAGATCTGAGGCGGCTTTGACGACCGCTTCGCGCTGGTCGCGAAGTTTGCGTTCGGCGGCTTCTTTTGCCTCTTTGCGTTGTTTTTCGTGCAAAGCCAGAAGTTCTACATCGGAAAGAGCGTTGGTTTTATTGTTTTGCTTCGCAACGTCGCTCGCGATGGTGTGCATGCCGTTGTTTTTAATCGATTTCAAAAGTGTCGTCGTAATGTTGTCTTGTTTTGGCGCTAACACGTTTCCGTACGGCGAGTTGTTGCCGCCGGCAGACATGCGAGTCTTATCGCCACCAAGCGCTAACAAACGCATCCACTCTCGAATGATACCTTTGGAGGCTTGCTTTAATCCCGCGTTTTCGTGCGATTGAAAGTAATCCTTAATGGTTAAAGGCACGCCAGATTTCTTCATCAACTTGAAATCAAACGGAATCGATTGAATGACTTTCAACGCGGTCATGGAGTCTTCGTCGTCACCGTCTCGTCGCGCGCGTTTAGCAAATTTACCCAACCATTCATTAAATGTTACCAATCCATTGTGTTTTCCATACGCCCACTTTTCTTTTTCAATGTTGGTGAGCGATAAAACGGCGTGCATCAATGCGCGTTTCCCAGCGCCCGTTTTCAACGCGTAGTGGTTTTCATTATCAACCATAATTTCCGCGAGAGCAAGACCAATGGAGTTCGTCTTCGAGGACGAGTCCACCGTCATGGATAGTTTGTACACCGATTTTGCTTCGTCTCTCCCTGCTAATGCATCTGCGTCTACGACTTGGTTCCTTGCTCGTTCTTCTGCTTCGTGCTTGCGTGCAATCGCCGCTTTCATCTTTTCAAACTCTTCGCCTTCCAGCTCGCTGTCGTAATCGGAATCTTCCATTAACGCCAGTTGTCGAGCTTCTTCTTCGGCTTTCTTTCGCATCTCTTCGAGATCGAAGACTTCGTCGAAGATTTTACCTTGCTCGCCTGAGAGTTTACGCAATACTTGTCTCGCCGCTCGCCATCCAGTGAGCATGGCGCCGCCAACCGTATCTGGATGTTCTTTACACGTGTGTTCGCCGGCAAAGAATAAGCGTCCCTTCAATTCTGGACGACCTAGCTCGTCGTAATCTGCGGCACCTCGAGACCCTTTCTTGACGTAAGAGTACGAGCCTCTCGCAAATGGGTCTTTGCCCCACGCGGTAGCCTTGGCCGCTTTCACTTTGATTTTCGATTGGTCGCCGTTAAAGTGTACTTTCGCCAACTGTTCCACGGCTACATTCACGAGTTCTTGTTGCGACTCTTCCGTGTGATTATTTTCGGTATCTCGTGCGTTTGAGCCGGCGACTAACGCTATCAATATGTTTCCGCCACAGACGGGTTTCAAGTTCCAAAACATGAAACATCGCGCGCGGTTGTTCATTTTCGCCTCGTCTTCGCTGTCCACGGCAACGCCAAAATAATCGCGATCGTCCGACCAAAACTGTTCTTCGAATTCGATGACGAGCTTATTCAAATTTCCAAAACCTAGTCTTTGGACTGCGTTTCGTTTCGCGATGGACAATTCTGGTACGAACTCGACGTCGTCGTTTTTTAGACACCCAAGAGGTACCGTGCACACCACTGCGGAGCCTTCGTAGGTGGTACCATCGGCGCATTCGACGTTGACGCCATCGAACGGACTTTTCGTGCTCGTGACAGTCACTTTCTTGACAATTGTGTTGAGTTTAATACACGTGTCTTTTTGTTCGGTTCTTTCTATTTCTCGCGCTAACGCATCGGTAATTTGGCCGTAGCCGTTTCGCACCATACAATGCGGGCCGCCAAACCCGCCGTACATTTCGTCTTGGTTCCAGTGAGGTAACGATACGTCCCCGAGTTTCGCAGAACATCCGTATTCTAAGTTTGCCCAATGCCAATCAAGCAACCGTTTATCGGCCTTGGAAAACTGTTTGATTTTGTCCAACTTTTGTTGTTTCTTCTCATCGTCCATGTCGTCGTCGTCGTCGTCATCTTCATCGTCTTGTTTTTCTTTTTCCTTTTCTTCTTCTTCTTGTTGTTTCTTCCTCAATTTATCTTCTAAATATTCGCGCTCGAAATGGACTTTGGTTAAATCTTCAATCATTTCTCCTAAACCGATATCCGCGGTGGCGTCTTCGCCTCGCGCCTCCACCGTCTCTCTCGCTTCGTCCATCAATAAGTCTCGCAGCTTTTCAATTCTCGCATCTTTTTCGCCATCGACTAAGCGCCCATCTTCGCCGTCGTATAAAGGACAACCTGTACGTAACTCTACTAATTTCAAATCGATTTGCGAACTGACTTCGGCGGAGGGATCTGCGCGAATACCTAACCATGGCATGCCCGTTCTCGCTTTCGGGTTCGGTTCTGTACCGGTCACGATGGAGGCACCAAAATCTACCGGCTGTGAAAACGTCTCTCTTTCCGTCCAAACCCTCCCACCGACTCGGTCTCTCGCTTCTAAAAGGATGACCGGAACGTTCCTCGATTTCAACTGGTTCGCGCACGCTAAACCCGATGGTCCGGCGCCGATGATTACGACTGGTTTCGACGTGTCCACATCTCTTTCCCGAATATTCGGGTTTAGCTTCCCATCATCAGCTCCCGGAGGTACTTTCCACTTGAAACTTATCTCGTTGTTCTCGTTGTCGTTGTTCTCGTGATCCTTCTTTTTTTCCCCTTCGTCGCCGCCGTTGCTCCCAAACGCTCCATCAAACGCCTCCGCGCCTTCCGTTAAATATTTCGTCACCACCTCTTTAATCAATCCTTTTTTCTCGCTCAAATCCATGTTCAAACATTCCTCCGACCCGAGTTTTTTCCTGATCATCTTCTCCGTCATCACGTTCATGTCGCACGTTTTCAGCAATCGAACCAACTCTTTCGCGATGGTGTCGTCATCGACGACTTTTTTATCGTCGTTGTTCGTCGCATTCGTATTGTTGTTGTTGTTGTTGTTGTTGTTGTTGTTGTTGTTGTCGTTCGTCGCATTCGTCGTCGCGGCGTTCTCTGCTTTTTCTTCCTCTTTCTCTCGCACGACGCCGTAATTCACTCCTCCGTGTCGTTCCAGCCAATCGAAGACGTCTCGGATCATGGTTTCTTCGTAATTGGTCACTCGTTCGATCACCTCCGTCACGTCCAATCGTCTTTTCACGTCTCTCCTCCACGCGGCGACGATCGTGTTCCTCACCCCGAGATAGTGCGCTTCGGCGCGTCCGTCTTTCAGTTGGTGTTGAAAGGCTTTCTTCTCGAGAAACGAGACGCGCTCGAAATCGAGACCCGCCGAGGCAGCGGCGCGTTGCTCTTCCGACACGGGCGCACGATTCCCCTCGGAATCGGAGCCATCAAAGTCGTCGTCGTCGCCTCCGTCGTTCGTGTCGAACAAGTCGTCCAAGACGAACTTCGACGCGCGGCGGTACCCGACGCGACGTCGGTGGTGGTGGTGGTGGTCCGACGACATCTTCTTCTTCTTCTTCTTTGCGCGTGGTCGTCGTTATTGTGTGTCCAATCAACACTAAAACAACACCAACAACAACTCGAGAGAGAGAGAGAAGTCCTTCCTTCAAAATGTCCCTCTTTTTTGTCCACCCCGAGAAAAGAAAAGAAAAAAAGGAGAAACTGTTTTGAGGAGAGAGTTTAGGGTTTTTGAAACAAACAAAAACAAAAAAAAACTTTCCTTCTTTTTAGTCCTTCCTTTGTACAAGGGAAAAGAGGTCTCTCTCTCTCTCTCTCTCTCTCTCTCTGTTTCAAAAAAGTTCATCACAAAAAAGCTTTAATAAGCGCACACGACGAATCTCTGGTACACCCACACAAAAACGCGAAGAAGGAAGGAAGGAAGGAAGGAAAACAAACCAAAAACGACGCCTCTTTATTACTACCTACCCGCTATTATTATGACGCAAAGAAGGAAGAAACAGACGCACTACGACGTCCTCGAGGTGACTCCAGAGGCGACGCAGGCGGAAATCCGGAAAGCGTACCATAAATTAGCGATACAATGCCACCCGGACAAATCGACGGCATTGGAATGCAAAGAAGAGAAAACGGAACAGTTTAAGAAGATATCGGCGGCGTACACGTGCCTCTCCGATCCGAAAGAGAGGGAGAAATACGACGAACGACTCTCCGGACGCTTTGGCGTGATGACGTCTGGCGGGTTTTACGATGAATCGGACGAGGATATCGATGACGTGTTTGGTGACCAATTTTCGTCGTCGCAAGACTTGGAAAGAAGACTCTTTTGCGCGCGCGTGGGGATCGCGGAATGCGTGGTCAGAGTGATTCAGGTGAGTTTGGAAGACATATTCGAAGGAAATAAAGTGCACACAGAATCTGTTCCCGTTTTTAAAGCAGATTTTGTAGACAGGCGAGTGGTACCTTCGATCGCGCGAGTACGAGTCGTCGTTCCGAGAAACGCTCGAGACGGCGATACGATATACTGTCGAAGCGATGGAAGTCAAATGCAACGGGTAGCGGTTGTGATTCGGGAGAAACCACACGAGCTATTTTCAAGGAGCGAAAATAAGCGAGACGATATCATAGCGACGGTCAGATTGACGAGGAAAGAGTGCGAGGAAGGCACGGTGAAAATAATCAAAGGGTTGAACGGAAGGGAAATAAAATTGAAGGTGAATAAAGGTGCGGTGGAGAAAGGGAAGGATAAATGGCACACGGTGATTGGGGAAGGATTTTATGTATCAAATCCGAGAATGGATGTGAATGGCACCGATAACACTAATAATAACGGCCGAAATCGAGGCGATTTGCGAGTTCGATTTCGTCAAATGTCCGGATTCGAGGCTTTTTGGAGGAAAGGCTCTCGATTGTGGTGGGCAAAACGTATCGGCGGATCGATTGTCGCCTACGTGGCGTTGGAATTAGGCGCGACGGCGTTGCTGCACGTGCTTTTAGACGCGTGGGATATTTTAGAAGGACCTGGAGATCAGTTGTTTTTAGACTCATTTCCAGGTTTGTATGGGATTATTCCGTCGACGTCGATTATATTCGCCGGACGAGGAAGTGCAGGTAACGAAGGCAGCCAGACTTTACACAGGAATATAAACCACGCGTGGAACGTTCCTCGCGATATGCCGGATAATATACGGTCGGAACCGCCACCACGCAGGCCGTTTTCGTTTTTTAGGCAGAAGTAGTACATTAATATAGAAAGCGCGCGCTCTAGAGCAGTAGTATTACAAAATATAACATTCTAATCGTACCAATCGTCGATATTCGCTTGGCCGCCAAACGCGTCGGCTAATCCGTTAACACTATCTGCGAATCCGTCCTCGGTTTTCTTGCTTTTACTTTTCTTTTTTTTCGACTTGACCTTCTCTGGCGCAACGTCGTTCCAGAATCGGTCGTCGGTTTGATGATTCCCATATTTTCGCAAGTCTGGTTGTCCAGAGTTGATGGGACCACCGCCCCAACCGGACGGCGCGGGGGGGTGGCGCTGAAACGACTGTCCCGGATTCGCGCTATTCGTCGTTGTCGCACCACTCGGACGTTGATCGATGCCTTTCCCATTCAAACTGTCGCTCCAATTCGCGAGTTTCCCACTCAACCACCCTTTCGCCTTGTTCGCGGCTTCGTTCGCTTTTGCCACGGCGGTGTTCAAACTCACGCCTTGCGCTGGCGCGGGATAATACGGTTGCGAACCAAACCCATCGTATTGTTTCGAGCTGGTCATCCCGTTTCCATACATGCCGTTACTACCTCCTCCTACCGCCGACGCCGACGCCGACGGAAAGAGTTCGTTATAATCCGGCTGCATGGTTGCCTTTGCTCCTTTTTTCTTGCTTTTCGGCGCCGCGTACACCGACGCCGTATCTTGAAACCCATTGTTCATGGCGATTCTGGTTTGTGCTTCCACTTTCGCCGCTTCCGCCGCTTTTCGCATGCGTTCTTCCAACTCGTCTTCTAAAGATTTTTCGGTCTTTTTCTTCTTCTTCTTCTTCTTTTCTTTTTTTTCTTTCTTCTTTTTCTTGGGTTCTTTCGGCGGTTTCGTTTCTTCGATTGCTTTCTTGTGTTTAATCGATTTGTTCTTTTCCACGGTATCCGCGGAGATTTTCCACTCGACGTCTTCTTCTTCCTCGTCAGCCTTTTTACCGAAACGTCTCGAGGCAAATTCGTCGTCGTCTTCGTCTGAACTGTTTTCGATATCTTCTTCTTCTTCACTTTCGTCACTACTCTTTCCGCCGCTGCTACTCCCTTCGTTATCGTAATCGCTCTCGTCTTCTGATTCGTCGTCGTCGTCGCTACTACTCAACGCCTTCTCATCGTCTGGTTTCGCAAATGGATCAAACGTTGCCAACGTCGTCGTGGATTGTTTTTTCTTTTTCTGGAGATCCACGTGCGCTGCCATCGCGGCGCCCATACCGCCGCCGCTCATAGCCGCAACTACCACCGCGCGTTCCTCCGCGGTCATATTTTTTAAATGGTACGTTCGATCTTGCACGTCAGGGGTGGTTTTTAAATGTTTGACCCACTCTTCGGCGGGTAAGCCGCCTAAGAATTTCCCTTCTTGAAACCCTCGAGGTTTCGGCGGCGGCGGCGGTTTCCAACCACCAGCCTCGTCGTCCTCGTCGTAATCTTTCCTTCGCGTCTTCTTCTGTTTAACAAGCAAACTCGTCGGGGCGTTTTCAACCACGACGACCGGCGCGTTATACTTTGGCAACTCCATCTTCACCACCTTTTTCTTCTTCTTTTTCTTCCCCTTAAACGTCTCCCCAGAGTCGTCGTCGTCGTCCCTCGCGTACGCGTTCGGATACATCGCGTTGTTGTAGTTGTTGTTTTGGTCTTCTTCTTCTTCTTCTTCTTCTT
>MDSZ01004083.1_pt1 | contig 21585 bp, 21 predicted proteins | sample 811201 | NCBI WGS metagenome assembly MDSZ01 (sample SAMN05326647, study PRJNA326480) | marine metagenome | isolation source: seawater | place: Indian Ocean: North | collected 2010 | reverse complement strand
TAGACGCCTCTTCTTTTAACAAAAGCGTTAATGTTGACTTAACCGTAAAAGGAGATCTATCCAAGATTCTGAAATTAATTAATAAGAAAATAAATGAACAATCTCTTATCTTTAAAGAATCAAAGTATAGTGCTTGGTGGCAGCAAATCAATAAATGGAGATCAAGAAATTGTCTAAGTTATAAGAATTCAAAAAAAATTATTAAACCTCAGTTCGCACTTCAAAGGTTAAATTTTCTAACGAAGAAACTTAACCCGTACATAACGACAGAAGTTGGTCAACATCAAATGTGGGCGGCTCAGTTTATCGAATTTAATAAGCCAAAACATTGGATGACATCTGGTGGACTAGGTACGATGGGATATGGTCTTCCAGCAGCTATGGGCGTTCAGATAGCCCATCCAAATGAATTGGTTATAGATGTAGCAGGGGAGGCCTCTATACTCATGAATATTCAAGAAATGTCAACTATCAAACAATACAGACTTCCAGTAAAAGTATTTATTTTAAACAATAATTATATGGGTATGGTTAGGCAATGGCAGGAGCTTCTTCATGGAAACAGATTGTCAGAATCGTATATGGAATCTCTTCCAGATTTTGTAAAGCTAGCTGAATCTTTTGGTGCAAAAGGACTTAGAGTTGAAAATCCCAATGATTTAGATGGGGTAATTGAAGAAATGATTAAAACTAAAGGTGCTGTTATTTGTGATGTAATAGTTGATCCTGCCGAAAACTGCTTTCCTATGATTCCATCTGGTTCAACACACAACCAAATGTTACTTGGACCTAATGATAAGGTAGATGGAGAGATTTCCGAAGAAGGAATGGTTCTCGTCTAATCATTATGGATGAAAAAAATACTAAACATATATTATCAATAATGGTTGATAATGAACCGGGAGTTTTGGCTCGGGTAGTTGGTTTGTTTTCTGGAAGAGGATATAATATTGAAAGTTTGTCAGTTTCAGAAGTAGATTCTGATAAGTTTTTGTCAAGAATTACGGTTGTGACCTCTGGAACTAAATTAATTGTTGATCAAATTAAGGCCCAATTAGGAAAATTAATTCCAGTTCATAACTTAGTTGATATTTCTGAACTAGATAGTTTTATCGGAAAAGAATTAATTTTTGTAAAATTAGATGTAAAAAATAAAAATCTAATTAATTTATTAAATAAATTGAAAAAAATTGGTATCAAGATCTTACTCGAAAATAAGAATGAATTAATAGTAGAATATGCTGGAACACCAGAAGAAATAACTAAACTTGTAAAATTGCTTAAAAACACTAAGATTATTGAACAGACAAGATCTGGTTTAGTTTCAATAGCAACAGGAATAGATTATATTAAGAAATAAGGAAGGGTTAAAATGAAAGTTTTTTATGATAGCGATGCAGATTTAAATCTAATAAAAGAAAAAAAAATTTGTATAATCGGATATGGAAGTCAAGGCCATGCCCACGCCCTAAATTTAAAAGACAGTGGAGTTGAAAACATTGTAATAGCTCTAAGGAAAAATTCTTCATCTGTAGAAAAAGCAAAAAACGATGGATTTGAAGTGTTGGAAGTCGAAGATGCAATCAAAGATGCTGATGTTTGTATGATACTTGTTCCTGATGAACTTCAAGCCGACTTATACGAAAATTTCTTGAAAGATAACCTTAAAAACGGTTCGGCTTTATTATTTGCTCATGGTCTTGCAATACACTTTCAGTTAATCAAGCCTAGGAAAGATCTTGACGTTTTTATGATTGCCCCTAAAGGTCCTGGACACACTGTTCGGGGACAGTATCAAGCAGGAGCTGGAGTTCCTTGTCTTATTGCGATACATCAAGATGCATCAGGAAGTGCCTTAGATTTAGGTATATCTTACGCTTCAGCAATTGGTGGCGGACGTTCAGGTATTATCCAAACTACTTTCAAAGAGGAGTGCGAGACCGATCTTTTTGGAGAACAGGCTGTTTTATGTGGAGGATTGACTGCTCTTATTCAATCAGGATTTGAGACATTAGTTGAAGCTGGTTATTCACCAGAAATGGCATATTTTGAATGCCTTCATGAGGTTAAATTGATTGTTGATTTAATCTATGAAGGAGGTATAGCCAATATGAGATATTCAATTTCTAATACAGCTGAATATGGAGATCTGACTAGAGGACCGAGGATTATAAATAAGGAAGTAAAAAAAGAGATGAAAAAAGTGTTAGAAGAAATTCAATCTGGTAAATTTGCAAGAGATTGGATATTAGAGTGTAAGTCTGGTCAGCTAAATTTTAAAGCAGAAAAAAGAATTCAAAATGAAAAACAAATTGAAGTGGTAGGAGAAAAGTTAAGGTCAATGATGCCATGGATTACCTCTAACAAACTGGTAAATAAGAAAAAAAATTAGTAAGATCTGCTTATGGAAAAAGTAAAAATTTTTGACACTACATTAAGAGATGGAGAGCAATCAGCAGGCGCATCTATGTCTGTTGAAGATAAATTATTAATTGCCAAAAACCTTGATTTGATGAAAGTAGATATAATAGAAGCTGGGTTTCCCTATGCTTCTAAGGGTGACTTCGATGCAGTGAATAAAATCTCAAAACAGACAAAAAATTCTACAGTGTGTGGTCTTGCAAGGGCTAACTTTAATGATATTGATTCTGCAGGCAAAGCATTAAAAACTGCAAAAAGCTCAAGAATTCATACTTTTATTTCTACAAGTGAGCTTCATATGAAATTTAAGCTTAAGATGGAAAAAAAACAGGTCCTTGAAGCAATTGAGAAAAGCATAAAAAGAGCAAGAAGGTATACTGATGACATAGAATGGTCGCCGGAAGATGCATCAAGAACGAAGCTTGAATTTCTTTATAAAACCATTGAATTAGCAATAAAATCAGGGGCGACAACTATTAATATACCAGATACTGTTGGGTACGCAATTCCTCAGGAATTTGGGAAATTAATATCCAACATTAAAAATAACGTTGCCAATATTGATAAAGCAACAATATCTGTTCATTGTCATAATGATTTAGGGTTAGCCGTAGCAAATTCATTAAGCGCAATTATATCAGGTGCAAGGCAAGTTGAATGCACCATAAATGGTATTGGCGAAAGAGCAGGTAATGCTGCGTTGGAGGAGATAGTGATGTGTTTGAAAACAAGAAAAGATCTTCTTTCGTTTTATTCAGAAGTTGAAAATAAAAAAATATCTAACATTTCACATTTAGTTTCTACGATTACAGGTTTTAATGTTCAACCCAACAAAGCTATAGTCGGAAAGAATGCATTTGCTCACGAGTCTGGTATTCACCAAGATGGAATGTTAAAACACAGTAATACTTATGAAATTATTACACCAGAATCTGTTGGACTTTCATCTTCAGAACTAGTTTTAGGTAAGCACTCAGGTAGACATGCTTTTAAGGTTAAATTGAATGATCTTGGTTATAAATTTAATGAAAATAAGATAAATGAATTATTTGAAAAATTTAAAGACCTTGCAGACAAAAAAAAACAAATTTTTGATGAAGATTTACTCGCTCTTGCAGACGAGGAGCAAATAGTTAATAAGTCTAACTTAATCCAGCTAATTGATATTGAAATTACTTCTGGTCTGAACCAAAAAGCAAAGGCTGTTGTAAAATTAAAATATAAAAACAAAATTTTTTTAAAAAACTCTTCTGGGTCTGGCCCAGTTGATGCAGTGTTTAGAGTAATTAAAAAAATCATTAATATAAAAGCAAATCTAGTTGTTTATCAAGTTAATGCTATAACAAAGGGAACAGACGCTCAGGCTGAAGTAAGCGTTAGGTTAGAGGATAGTGGAGTTAGTGTCTTAGGAGTAGGGAACGACATTGATACTATAGTTGCTTCAGGTAAAGCATATATAAACGCTCTTAATAAATTAATATTAAAAAAAGACAAAGCTGCTGACTCAAAAAAGACATTGAAGTCTCAGTCAAAGAAAATTGATAAACACGTTATTTAAATGATTTGATTTTTTTTTAAAATGTAATAGTTTGATGAGATAAATTATGCGTAAATTCTTTTCTTTTCTTTCTCAAGATATTGCAATTGATCTTGGAACTGCAAATACCCTTATATACGTCAAGGGTAAAGGTATTGTTCTAAATGAACCTTCAGTGGTAGCACTTTCAAATGAAAAAAAAGATTCGAAACCCAAAGTTCTAGCTGTGGGACACGAAGCAAAAACAATGTTAGGAAGAACTCCAGGTAATATCGCTGCAATAAGACCAATGAGGGATGGTGTTATTGCTGATTTTGATGTAGCCGAGGAAATGATAAAACATTTTATAAGAAAGGCTCATAATAATAACAGCTTTTTTAGTCCTGTAATTGTTGTTTGTGTTCCTTCTGGTGCAACATCAGTTGAAAGGAGAGCAATTGAAGGTTCAGCAGCGGCGGCTGGGGCAAGAAAGGTATTCTTGATAGATGAGCCAATGGCAGCAGCTCTTGGTGCAGGTCTTCCAGTTACTGAACCGTCTGGCTCAATGGTTGTTGATATAGGCGGTGGTACTACTGAGGTGGCTCTTTTAGCACTCGGTGGAATTGTTCATGCACACTCTGTGAGAGTTGGCGGAGATGCTATGGATACAGCAATCATTAATTATATTAGAAGATCTCATAATTTACTTGTTGGTGAGAGTAGTGCTGAAAGGATTAAGAAAGCAATAGGGGTTGCTGCGGCCCCTTCTTCAGGTGAAGGTAAAGTTTTACACATAAAAGGTAGAGATCTTTTGAAAGGTGTTCCAAAAGAGGTTGTCATTAATCAAAGGCAAATTGCTGAAGCTCTTCAAGAACCAGTTCAAGCAATCATTGAAGCAGTCAAAAATACCCTTGAGAATTCAGACCCAGAACTAGCTGCTGATATTGTTGATAAAGGAATAGTTTTGACAGGTGGAGGTTCACTTTTAGGAGAGTTAGATCAGGTTATTAGAGATTCGACTGGATTACCTGTGACAATAGCTGATGATCCATTAAGTTGTGTTGTTCAAGGAACAGGTAAATGTGCAGAGAATCTCAAATCCTTAAGATCAGTTTTATCCAGTAGCTATTGATATGGTTTATAGATCGTCCTTCACGTCTAGGGGCTTTAGATCAGGAATACTCAATACCTACGGAATGGAAATCTTTATTTGTGTTATAATTTCTCTTTTCTTTGTAATAGCATCTTACAATCGAATGAATTTTTTTGTAAATATAAAGCACTATGTTTATTTATTCAGCAAACCCGGTCTTATTTTAATCTCAAAGCCGTTTGAGCTTATCAATAATACTCTTATATTTTTTGATGATTTTAAGGAAATAAAAAATATTAAAGAAAGTCTGGAGAGAGAGAGAAATGAATTACTAGAGCAAATAAAAAAGATTGATTTTCTTGAGATAGAAAACTTTAGATTAAAAAAACTCTTAGAAATTGAAGAAAAAAATTATTCAAAAAGATTAGTTGGAAGAATTTTAATTGATCCATACAAAAGTGATGATTTCTCTTTTATGATTGATTTAGGAAAGAATGATGGTCTTAAAATTAATGATATTGTCTTTAATGAAAATGGGATGATTGGAAGAATAACTGAGCTTGGTCAGTTTTCTTCAAAAGTTATTACCTTATATGACCAAGATTCTGTTATACCTGTGATTTCAATGAAAACGAAAAAATCTTTTTTCGTTCAGGGCTCTAATAGAAAACTTTTTATTAAACATTTAGATGATTCATTTGACCTAAGTCATAACGAAACCGTTATTACTACAAAAGCAGCAGGTTATTTTAAAGAGGGTATAAAAGTGGGTAAGGTAAAAAAAACGCTTGATAAAGTTTATGTAGAACCATTTGCAAAGTTATCTGATTCAATTTATGTTTATGTTTTAGTTTTTGATTTTGAAAATGATCTTAATTTATAATCTTAAAAAGAATGTTTGCTAATTTTTTTATAAAAATTTTTCCATATTTTTTTATTTTTTCATTCATTTACTTTGAGTTTACACCAATCTATTTTTACGAAAGTAAATTAGTAAAACCTTTTCTAACTTTTATAGTAATGTATTCATGGTTATGTCATGACGCATCAAGATTTAGGCCAGTTTGGCTATTAGTTTTTGGTTTATTTTACGACTTTTTGAATGATGGTATTGTTGGAATAACACCTATATTTTTTATTATTTTATATCATTTAGAACAGAAAAAAACAGGTATGCTTTTATCATTCGATTTTAAGGAAACCTGGATAAAATTTATAATATTTTTGATAGTTTATTTTGTAATTTTACTATTATTAAACTCGTTTTTTGAAAACTCTACCTATGATTTTAAAAAAAATATTGTAAGCTTAGTATTTACAATAATACTTTTTCCTATTTTCTTTTCTTTAATAAAAAAACTTACAGTTAGGTTTGGGAATTATGATAACTAGAGATCTAAGCAATGCACAAAGAATAAAAAGACGTTCGATTATATTGGCAGCCGTTAAATCAATTTTTACTGTAGTTGTTTGTGGTAAGCTCTATTATCTTCAAATCAAAAATAAATCAAAATATGGTAAATTATCCGACTTAAACAGAACTAAAATAAAAATTCTTTATCCAGAAAGGGGTACAATTTTTGATAAGTTGGGTAATCCAATAGCAACAAATAGATCTGACTTTCAATTAAATATTTTCAGAGAGAAAAAAGAATTAATTAATAGATATGTCTCAAAACTTAAAAATTTTATTTATTTTTCAAGAAGGGATTATGAAGAGTTAAAAAAAAATATAAAAACTAAAGATTTATCAGACTTTATAGTAATAAAAAAAAATTTGACATGGGAAGAGCTCGAAATATTTGAACTTGTTTCTAATAAGTTTCCATTTTCTTATATTACTAAAGAGAAAGTGAGAAGCTATGAGAATAATCTCATTTTTTCTCATGTTCTTGGTTACGTTGGTTATAAAAAAAATTTAAAGGAGCAAAAATTAAATAATTTAAAATTTGGTATTTCAGGAATTGAAAAAACATTTGATAAAAAACTTGTTGGAACGGATGGGTGGATAAAATTAGAAACTAATTCAAAGGGTAGGATAAAAAAAGAACTTAACAAGAAAATTGCAATTCCTGGTGAAAATATTACCACTAGTTTAATAGGACCTCTTCAAGAAAAAGCATATTCTTTATTATCTGGTATGAGAGGAGCAGCAGTTATCATTGATTGCAAAACAGGTGGAGTAAATTGTATGGTTTCTACACCCTCATTTGATAATAATGAATTTAGTAATGGTGTAAGTAGTCAGAAATGGAATGAGTTAGTAATTGATGAGTCAAATCCATTACTTAATAGATGTGTTTCTGGATTGTATTCACCAGGTTCTACATACAAACTATTAACAGCGTTATTTGTGTTAGAAAAAATGGGTTTTAACAAAAACACCAAATACTTTTGTCCAGGTTTTGTTGAATTTGGAAATAGAAAATTTCATTGTTGGAAAAAAGAAGGGCACGGAAGTTTAGATTTATCTGGAGCTATAAAAAAGTCTTGTGATTGTTATTTTTATAATCTCGCAAAGGAAATAAAAATTGATGATCTTTCTAGTTTTTCAAATGAGTTTTCTATTGGGAAATTGACAGATATTGATATGCCAGATGAAAGTAATGGTCTTATGCCAGATTCAAAATGGAAGGAGAAAAATAGAGGAGAAAAGTGGCAAAGAGGCGAGACTTTAAATACTGTTATTGGACAGGGTTTCACATTATCTACACCACTTCAAATTGCTCTTATGACGGCAAGAATAGCATCTGGAAAAAAGTTGCAACCAAAAATTATTAAAAGAAATAGATATTTTTTTGAAAATATGAATGTATCAGAGGAAAATCTCGATTTTATAAGAAATTCAATGTTTAAAGTTGTAAACGAATTTGAAGGTACTGCATTTAGATCAAGGCTCCAAAGTGGATTAAAAATGGCTGGTAAGACAGGAACATCACAAGTTCGAAGAATTACTAAAGAAGAAAGAGACAGTGGAGTCCTAAAAAATGAAGAATTAGCTTATAAATTGAGGGATCATTCATTATTTACTGGATATGCTCCATATGATAATCCAAAATTTGCTATAACTGTTGTAGCAGAACATATGGGTAATGGATCAAAGATTGCCGCCCCCATCTCAAAAAAAATCATTGATTTTGCCTTAAGGAGTTTGTCCTAGGATGATGCTTGAAGTTATTGAAAAGTTGAAAAAAATTGATTGGTTCTACGTTTTTGTGATCTTTTTTTTATCTTTCATAGGTTTTGTAATGATATACAGTGCAACTTCCGGGATGGAGTACAACGTTTTATTCTCTCATACAATGAAAATATTAGTTGGTATGATTACAATGTTGGTTATTGCTATTATTGACATTGAGTTTTGGAAAAAAAATGCTTTTTATGTTTATTTAATTTTTATACTTTTACTGATTTGGGCTTCACTTTTTGGACACCTAGGAAAAGGGTCGAGAAGATGGATTAACATATCAGGTTTTTATATTCAGCCATCTGAATTCATAAAAATATGCATTATTTTGTCTTTAGCAAAATTTTTTGATGAAAAAAAAATAAAGGATAAGGGTGATTATTTTTTTTTAATATTTCCGATAACAATGGTCTTAGTTCCTGTTGGACTTATACTTTCTCAACCAGATCTTGGTACTGCTTCAATTGTATTATTTATAAGTTTTATAATTTTTTATATTTCAGGTCTTAGCTGGAAATTTTTTACAACAATTGGTTTTGGATTTTTGATTATAACCCCTTACTTATGGAGTTTGTTAAAAAACTATCAAAAGCAAAGAATATTAACTTTATTCAATCCTGAAAATGATCCTTTAGGTTCTGGATATCATATAATTCAATCTCAAATAGCTATAGGATCTGGAGGAACATTCGGTAAAGGATGGATGAAGGGCACTCAATCACATTTAGATTTTCTTCCTGAGAAGCATACAGATTTTATTTTTTCAATGTTGGGTGAAGAATTTGGGTTTTTGGGAACTATTTCGGTTATTGGACTTATTGTAGTAATAACTTATCTCACTTATCAAATACTTAATAATTCTAAAATTGATAATTTTAAAAGAATTTTGGGCTATGGTATAATTTCTAATTTCTTTTTTGCAGCATTAATTAATATGTCAATGGTTATTGGAATTCTACCAATAGTTGGGTTACCTTTGCCCTTAGTTTCATATGGTGGTTCATCAATGTTGACTTATTTTATAGGCTTCGGTTTGATTCTATCTTCAAAGATAAGTTTAGATAGTAAGTATTAATCAATACCCTTTTCAGATAGAAAAATTGCAATTTTTTTTGTTTCTTTAATGTTATTTAAAATTATTATAAGAATTACAAGAAGTGGCACACTGAGGAACATTCCGACTACACCCCATAACTTTCCCATTAGAGATAAAAATATTAATAAAGCTAAAGGACTAATGTTTAAAGTTTTTCCCATAAGTTTTGTTTCTAAAAAATTACCAATACAAATTTGCGATAATATTAGTGTTACAAAAGTTATGAGTGGTTCAGAAAAGTTCATAAATTGAATGGCTGAGAAAAAGGTTGGAAGTATCACAGCTAATAAAGAACCTATGTAAGGAATGAAGTTTAAGAAAAAAGCAAAAATAGCAAAAGTCAAAGATAGATCATTTCCAATTATAAATAAAATTACAAAAGTCAAAGATCCAGTTAAAAAGCTTGTAAAAGTTTTTATTCTAAAATAATTGTAAATATCATTATTTATTTTTGAGATTATTTTTTTTGTATTACCTTTATTTAGAATAAGATTTATTTTTATATGAAAAAACTTTTGCTCCATAACAATAAAAATTAAATAAATTAAAACTAGTGAGAAGTTTCCAGCAAAACTTTTTACAAAATTTAGAACTTTTGAAAAAAGACTTATTACATTTATTTTTTCAAACAAATCTTCACTTATAGAAGAATTTAAGAAAGTCGATTGAAAAAAAACTATCAAATTATTGAGATTGTCTTGATATTGATCAGAATTATTTATTACTTTTACAAGATTAATTTTAAGAAGTTTTAAGGAGAAATAAGAAAAAATTAAAATCCCTAGTAAAATAAAAATAAAAGAGAAAATCTCATTAATCTTAAAATTTATTTTTTGTGTGAATGATACTAAATCTTTAGATAAAGAGTTGATAATTATGTATAAGAAAATTGACAGGAATAGAGGTAAAAGAAGAAATTTTGCGTAATATAAAACAACGATTGTGGAAAAAAAGATTATTGTAGCATTTAAAATTTTCATAGTTTTTTATTTGTAAGTTTCTAATAATTGTATCATTCTTGTTGTTCCAAATAAGTCAGTATCAGTAGCTTCCTCTCTTATCATTTTGACTAAGCCAGCTTTTTTTGAGTACCATTCTTGAGATGTAATTTTAATTCCTATTGATCCAATTTCACTATCTCCAATAAAGTTTGTTTGTCCCTCACCTTCAACAAGGATACAGTCATTAAAAGTTCCATAAGGTGTTGTGACAATTTGATTTATTGAAGTTATTTTATAATTAATTTGAAAGTTTGTTGTCGCTTTGTAATCGTAATAAGGGTAGCGTCTCAAAATCAAAAAAGTTTTGCTATCATTGCTCCATTTTTTATTTAATTTAATTGGCTTGGGTAAAACTAATCTTTTCTTATCAAAATTTATTTTTTTATCCTTTAAATATCTCACACCATTCCTGTATATTCCATCTTTTGATATTTCATAGTAAAAGGTTGTTCCATCTTCCCTCAGGACTGGAAAAACATTTTTCTCTTTACCTTTAACTTTAATTTTTTTCCCTCCAACAGAAGTGTTAGTTTTTTTATAAAGTATTTTTTTCTCAACCTCTGGGATTATTTCAATTCTGTAGGTCCAAGAGTTTTTTTTTAATGGAAAATACTCTGAATTTTCTCCTGAACAAGAAAATAGAAAAATGAATAAAAAAAGAAATTTCATTATTTTTCTGGTAATAGTTGATTTGGCATGTCAAAAAAATTCAATTTTGTGCTAACTGCATTAGCTTTTTCTTTTTTTAAGAGTGAAGACACAATACCCTTTTTATTTTCATCAAGATTTTCACCCATTTGAGGAACACCATTTTTTAAATTCACCAAAGACTTGGAAATCTTTTCATGTAACTCTTTACTATAGTTAATGGAATGAGATCTTGGTGTGCCGAGACCAGCCGTGTCATTCATATCGGTTACCCATAAAAAAATTGCTCCTTCGGAATTAATTAGAGCGTTAGGTTCATATATTTGGGCTGCAACCAATCTAAATCTATCTGGAAGTAATTCGCCAGAGGGCCATCCTAATAAGTTTTTAAATGATTTATAGGTAAGAACATAGAAAAGTGTAACAATCACAACCATTGTGGCTTTTATTAGCCAGTGAAAGTTAGTTCTTAAGTTGAATACTATAAGTAGAAAACCTATTAATACGTAACATATAACAATTAAGAAAATTTCTATATTCATTTTTGTCCTTTCATTTAGTTTTCTGGAACTAATTTTTTAAACAAATTTCCAGTCACGGTTACATTTCCGTCTTGAGTTATATTAAATCTTGTTGCAGTTTTTTCTACACCTTTTTTTTCAAGATTAATAGTACCATAATAAATTACTTCAAGTTGAGGGTTAACCTTTTCAACTTTAACATTTACATCAATTGGTTGATTAGTCTTAGTTGCATAATAATGAATATTTACAATGTACTCACCAGGAACAACAGCTCTCAGAGTAACTACTTCTTGATTAAGAGGATTTTGAACCTTTTCACCGTTGACAGTAATTGTATCATTTAATAAGCCTCTATCATCTCTATCTAGATGAACGAAACCCTCTTCTTTACCCCTAAACCATACAAGCCCCCCCGTAGGACTTTGAACATAAGTATCAACATCATCAGGGTTATTATCTTTCCAGCTAACTGTTATTATATATTCTGCTTTAGGGTTAATAACACCAGTCTTTGGAATAGGATTCATAAAAATGATTGCCAAAAACATTAATAGTGTAAATGATAAAAGTACATTGAATAGTAAATCTGTGAAAGGGTCGGCCCTTAATCTTCTTCCTGAGTATGACATTTAAAGACTACTATCAATACTAACTTCAGATATTTGGTTTAAAACTGCAAACAGCTCTTCGCATCCACTTTCTAAATTATAATACTGGATTGCAATTAGAACTCCTGTTATGAGGGCAGACAAAGTAGTATACAAAGCTACGCCCATTCCACTTCCCATTGTCGTCAAAACGCCTTGAAGAAGTGTAACATCAAAAGTTGTTATATCTGAAAGAGAACTCAACATTATTATAAATCCAATTACCGTTCCGATTAATCCCAGTTTGAGCATAACATCGGAACAAAACCAACCAAATTCATAAAAACTAACAGTTTTCTTCAAGTATGAATCTAAGATTTGAGAATGAGAGGACGCTCCATTCTTTTTTAAACCAATAAGGTCTTTAAAATAGTCGCACACTATTCCTGAAGAAATTTCACCTTTTGATGTCAAAATAAGACTATTTTCAATAATTTTTAACTTAACATTCTCATTAAGTAGACTTTTTTTTATTATGTGTGCTTTATTTAGTTCGTCAGATATTTGATATGTAAAAAATGCACAATGAAAACTAACAAGAAAAAAAAGAAGTAGAATAACACTAGTGATGTAACTTTTATCGGAGGAAATAATTTTTGTAATTAGACCCTGGTCATAAGCCATAAAAATGAAAAAAGTTATAAGACTTATTTGAGTTAACCATTTTAAAAAAAGTTTATGCGCTTTTGTCATTTGCTAATATTTAATTAGGGTTTCAGTGGGAATTTCAATATTTTTTCTTCCATCTAAAAAAACAAGTTCAATTAATGATAGAAAACATATTGGTTCACTACCTGCTTTTTTCAACAATTCAATTGTTGCACCAGCAGTACCTCCTGTAGCTAAGAGATCATCGACAATTAAAATTTTTTTTCCTTTTGTTTCGATGTTTAATTCAAGTGTATCTGTTCCATACTCTAATTCATATTGAAAGCTAATTTTCTTCCCTGGAAGCTTATTTTTTTTTCGCACCATAACTAATCCTTTGTCTAAATGAAATGCAATGGCACTTCCAAAAAGAAAACCTCTGGCGTCTATAGCAGCTATCATATCAAAGCTATATCTTTGAACAGCTTGACTTAATAACTTAATCGAGGTTGAAAAGGCTTCTTTATTGGAGATAAGAGTTGAAATATCATAAAACAAAATACCTGGTTTAGGGTAATCAGGAATTTTGCTTATGTAACTTTCAATTGTCTTAATCTCCATAAAGTAATAAATTGACGTTTATTTGAGTGTTTTAATGTATGCAATTACATTCGTGATTTGTTCTGGCTTTCTAAGACCTGCAAAAATCATTTTACTCTTCTTAACATCTTTACCAAAATACTCTGCTTTTGCTTTCTTTTTGGAAACCCAGGCAGTAAGTGCCTCATCATTCCAAACAATTCCAGCTCCTTTTAACCAATCAGAATATTTATATCCATCTTGGACCCCAGCCTTAGCACCATAAATGCCCCAAAGATTTGGACCAGATTTATGTTTTGCACCACTAGCTGCGTTGTGACAGGCTGCACATTTCTTAAATGCCTTTTTCCCTTTTTCTGCATCACCTGCTAAAACGTTGGTGTTGATGAAAGTGAAGAAAATAAATGATAACATAAAAATTTTTTTTAACATATTTTGAACTCCATTTTTTATTTACAACTATCTAAGAATATATATAAATATTTTAAAAACAACAAATAAATCAATGAAATCTATGAAACAAGAATATATCATTTTAGACAAAGCTTTTAGTGTCATTGCCAAAGAGGGATGGATTGATTTTTCCTTACTTAGGTTTTCAAAAACACAAAAAATATCTATGAAAAATTTAAAGACTTTTTTTCGCAATAAAGATGAGATTTTGGAAAGATTTACTAAAATGATAGATTATAAAGTAGAATCCAACTTTGATTTTGAAGAAATGAAGGGCACTTCTAAGAAGGATAATTTATTTGAACTTATTATGCTTCGACTTGAAGCAATGCAGCCTTACAAAGTAGCATTGAGAAATATTTTATCTAGTGCAAAAGAGCGCCCTGTAATTTTAAAAAAATTATCTAAGAATATCATAAATTCTCTTGATTTTTATTTAGAAGTCTCTTCATATTATGACGATACATTTGTCGATTTTTTAAAAAAAAATGCCATTTTTTTTATTTATTCACTAACCTTCAGAGTTTGGCTGAATGATGAATCGGATGATTTATCGAAAACAATGGCTGAGCTTGATAAATTTTTGTCAATGGCTGATAAAGCCAATAAGAGAATCACAAGTTTTTTTTCAATTTAGCTTCAGATAATAATTTTTTTTGGTTATCATTAACTTTCTTTTCATCAAAATTTTGTATTAGCTTGTTAAAAACTTTATACCAGTTTAGTTCTGCACCCAGGTGAAGAAAAACAGAACCTAACCCTATTGCAGCTCTATCCATAAAGACAAATTCTCTGGGAGGTTTTACACCACCAATTTTTTTTAATTCTTTGTGAACTTTTGAAGCAGCTTCAGCACCGTAAGCTGTTGAGTTTGTCTCTTGCATTTTCATAGCTTTATCCTCTAATAATGGTGAAAAAAGAAATTTTGCCCATATATTTAAAATTTTAATTAAATCTTTACTAATATTTTCAAAACCCCAGCTTTCATATGCAGATACAGCTAGCTCTTGATTATTTTTCATTAGTGCATGATACAGATCTATAACTCCTTTCACAAAACTCGGTTTAAAAAATCTTACGCATCCAAAATCTAGAAGATTGATCTTAAGATTCTTATTTGCTGAATAATTACCTAAATGGGGATCACCATGAATCATTCCAAAATGATAAAATGGATAATACCAAGCGAAAAACATATTTTCTGCTAGTTTTTTTCTAACACTATGAGACTTATCTTTGAATTCTAATAATTTTTTCCCCTCTAAAAAATTCATACAAAGTAGTCTCTCAGTTGAAATATCTGAAAAAAAATTGGGTACAACAACATTAGATGATTTTGAAAAAATTTTTGCAAACATAGTCATATGTTTTTGCTCTCTAATATAGTCTAATTCCTCTCGAACTCTTGAAGATATTTCTTTCTGAATTTCTGATGTATCAATTGTTTTGTCAATTTTCTTGTAAAGACTGAAGAGCAATTTTAGTTGATTAATATCCGCTTCTACTATTGAAAGCATATCTGGGTATTGCAACTTACAGACTATGTTTTTTTTTTTGTATACGGCTTTGTGCACTTGACCAAGTGAAGCAGCTGCAAATGGATCCTTTTCAAAAGAATCAAACTTTTTTATCCAATTAATTCCTAATTCTTTTGTCATTCTTCTTTTTATAAAATTCCATCCCATCGGAGGGGCACTTGACTGTAATTTTGTAAGTTCCATTGAATATTCTTTTGGTAGTAAGTCAGGAACTGTAGATAAAAGTTGTGCAATCTTCATTATAGGACCTTTTAAGTTTCCTAAAACTCTTGAAAGTTCTTCTGCATTATCTTTATTTTCTTTATTGAAAAATTTTGTACCTACGAAGCTAAGTGCAAATGCACTGGCTGACGTTCCAAGATTTGCATATCTTTTAATTCTTTTTGAAAATTTATTTAATTCGTCCACATTAAATAAATTAATGTAAAAAAATTAAAATTAAATGAAAATTAAAAAAATTATGAAAATGAAAGATATTAGTAAGTAATTTTTAACAAAAAACTCTAGGATTTTTATTTTTATGTAGCTATCTTTTACAATTATTTTGGGCTTAAACATAAAATTATTGTGCAAAATCTATTCCAATAAACTAATTAACCCTTGAAAGCAAATGATCTATTAAACTTACAATTTTCTGTTTTTCAGATGAGTCTGAGAAGAGGCCCAAACTATCTTTAGCCATCACAGAAAAGTGCCTAGCTTTATTCAGACAATCATTTTTTATACCATACTTATTCATACTAAAAATGATACCCTTAAAATCACTATTACTTATTTTTTCTTTATTAATAATATGTTTGAGTAATTTTTTTTCTTTACTATTACTTCTTTTGTATAAAAGGATCAGAGGGAGAGTCATTTTTCCTTCAAACAAATCATTACCAACTTCTTTGCCTAATAAGTTGTTTTCTGAAAAATAGTCTAAGGTATCATCGATTATCTGGAAAGAGATTCCTAAAAACTTACCAAAGTCTTTTAGAGAATTCTTCATTTCTAATGAAATTTCACTAATCTCTGCACTTATTTGACAAGCAGCAGAAAACAGTTCAGCTGTTTTACTACTAATTATCTCAAGATACTCGGATTCGCTGATTTCTAGTTTTTTTATAGACATTAATTGTTTAACTTCTCCCAGCGATATTTTTTCAGAAGCTTTAGAAATTATACCAATACATTTGATGGAGCCGTCAGAAATCAGAATTCTAAATGCTTTACTTAATAAATAATCTCCCACAAGAATACTTGATTTATTTCCCCAAACGAAATTTGCTGTTTTTTTCCCTCTTCTCTTCCGGCTATTATCAACAACATCGTCATGTAATAAAGTTGCTGTATGAATGTACTCAATTACTGAAGCCAAAATAAGATGTCGTGAACCGGTATATCCGCAAAGCTTTGCAACTGCTAGTGTTAAAAGAGGCCTGATCCTTTTTCCACCAGAATTTATAATATGATTTGATAAATCAGAAATAAGTGAAGAGCTGTTAGTAAGATTTTCTAAGATCAATTTATTTACAGAATTTAGATCATCTTGAAGCCAATTTAAAAATTTTTCGAAATCATCTTTTTTACGAGCTGAATTAATATTAATAATTTTCATACTTTTTAGATCACCATAATTTTTAATTAGGTATGTAAAATTAGCAGTTAAACTAATATATTGTTAAAGTTATATTAGAATTAATTATATTTAAAATGCTGACATTTCAAGATATTATTACAAACCTTCAAAATTTTTGGATTAACAAAGGATGTTTATTATTACAACCATACGATATGGAAATGGGTGCAGCCACATTTAATCCATTTGTTTCCTTAAAAGCACTTGGTGATAAAGATTGGAAAACTTGTTTTGTTCAAGGTTGCAGAAGACCTAGCGATGGTAGGTACGGAAAAAATCCAAATAGACTTCAGCATTATTATCAATTTCAGGTCCTAATTAAGCCTAGTCCATTAAATTCTCAAGAATTATATCTTGAAAGTCTCAAGAGTGTAAATATTAACTCAAAGACAAATGATATTAAATTTATTGAGGATGATTGGGAAAGCCCAACCTTAGGGGCAGCAGGACTAGGTTGGGAAGTGCAGTGTAACGGTATGGAAATAAGTCAATTTACTTATTTTCAGCAAATTGGTGGGGTTGAATGTAAGCCAGTTAGTTTAGAGTTAACCTACGGATTAGAGAGACTAGCTATGTTTGTTCAAAATGTTGAAGATGTTTTTGAAATAATTTGGGACAATAATGGAACAAAATATGGAGATGTATTTAAAGAAAATGAAGAGCAACAATCATATTATAACTTTATTTATGCTTCAGAAAAAGATTTATATGATTCATTTAATAGGTTTGAAATAAATGCAAAAAAACTAATAGAAAATGATCTTTTTATACCAGCATATGAATTATGTATAAAGGCAAGTCATTGTTTTAATCTTCTGGATTCTAGAGGTGTGATATCAGTTACAGAAAGACAAGCTTATATTCTGAGGATTAGGTCCTTAGTGCAGAAATGTTGTAAAATGATAGATGGTCATAATGAGTGAATTTTTAATGGAATTATATGGTGAGGAAATTCCACCGTCGGCTCAATTGCTAGGTGAAAGTGAATTAAAGGGCTCTATTGAGAAATTATTAGCTGATAATGAGATTAGCTATTCCAAATTACAAACATTTAGTACACCAAGAAGAATTACAATTGTCGTTTCAAATTTAGATAAAAGTAATAACGAGAAAATAAAGGAAATAAGAGGGCCAAGTACCCAAGCTAATGAGACTGCCCTTAAGGGTTTTTTAAAATCGCAGGATATAATAAATGAAAAAGATCTAATAAAGAAAAAAGTTAAAGATAAAGAGTATTATTTTTTTAAAAAAAAGGTGGTTGAGAAAAATATTACTGAGATTCTTTCAGAAGAAATTCCAATTATTTTATCTTCAATAAGATGGAAGAAGTCTATGAGATGGTCATCAATTGAAGAAAAGTGGTCAAGACCAATTAGAAATATACTATGTGTTTTCAACAGAAAAGTTTTAAAATTTACCTTTGCTGGTCTTAATAGCAATGCTTATACGTTTCCAAACTATCATTATTCTTCAAAAAAAATTAAATGTGAAGATTTTGAATTTTATAGGAAAGCATTGGATGAACATTATGTAATCATAGATAGAAATGATAGACAGAGGAAGATTAACCAAAATTTAGAAAAGTTTTGTAAACAAAAAAAAATTAAACTTAATAAAAATGAAGAACTCATTAAAAGAGTTGCGGATTCAGTTGAGTGGCCAAACTCATTTTATGGCAGTTTTGAAAAAAGTAATTATAATTTACCAGAGTTTCTTCTTACCACGATAATTTCAGAGAAACAGGATAATTTTTCTTTTAAAAATGAAGATGGTGAACTTAGCAATCATTTTGGATTTGTCTCAAATGTAGAATTAAAGAACTTTAAGAATCTGGTAGCGGGTAATCAAGCAGTTTTAAAAGCAAGGTTTAAAGATGCAGAGTTTTTTATAGAGGAAGATAAAAAAAAATCATTTTCTCAAAGGTTAGAAAATTTATCATCAATAGTTTTCTATGATAATTTGGGTACACTTCGAGAAAGAGCGGAAAGAATTCAAAGACTTTGCCAAATCTTAGCAAAATTAAATAAAATCTCTATCGATGAAAATTTAGATAATTTGTTATTTTCAAATGTTGATCTTTCGACGGAGTTAGTAAAAGAATATCCTTCCCTACAAGGTTATGTTGGAGGTTTCTATGCTAATCTTTTTGGAATGAATAGAGAACTATGTGATGCAATATCAAGTCAATATAAATTCAATTTTGATGATAAGAAAATAAATCTAACTTTAATTTTAATGTTATCTCAAAAATTCGATAGCTTTTTTGGTTTTTTCTTTTCAAAAAAAAAAATTTCTGGATCGGGAGATCCATTTGGTGTTAGAAGAACAGTTTTATCAATAATTAATGTTTTGATTGAGATGAAAATAAGTATATCTTTTTCTAAAATTTTTGAAGCTATAATTTCTTTATATAAATCACAGGGAATTGAGGTAGACACAAAATTCTCAAGTATTGTAGAGTTTTCAAATAAAAGATTCACAAATTTTTTATTAGATAAAGGTTTTGATTTAGATTTAATAAGAAGCGCACTGGTAGAAAGAGAATTCAATCCATTTGAACTATTTAAAAAAATTAATTTGGTAGACGTTTTTTTGAAAACAAAAATTGGAGAAGATTTCTTTAAATCATATAAAAGACTTAATTCTATTTTAAAAGAAGATGAAATTTCTATGAAAATAGATCAGAATCTTTTTGAAAAAAAAGATGAAGCTAAACTTTATTCAGATTTAATTATCTTAAATAAACATTTTAATGAAAAAAAAGATAATATTAATAACAGTCTTTTTGCAAATATTTCTAATAGTATTAATAATTTTTTAGATAATGTAATTGTTAATTCTGAAGATGAAAAAGTTAAAAAAAATAGAATTGCTTTATTGGCTGAATGTAAAAAAGTCATAGATTTGTTTTTCACACTTCCGAAGGTTTAAATAATGAAAAATAATATGAAAAAAAAAATTCTATTATCTAAAACACTTGAAGATATAGAAGTGAATAGAAATTCAAGTAGAGTGATTTCAATGCTTGATAAATATCACGCAAATTCTCGATCCCATGTTTTAGGCATAACTGGTCCTCCCGGAGCCGGTAAATCATCCTTAATTGACAAATTAATTTTTAAAATTAGACAAAAAAAAAAAACTGTAGGAGTTATAGCTATTGATCCATCATCTAGTCGAACAGGAGGAGCTTTACTTGGAGATAGAACACGATTTTTATTAGATCCAACCGATGATGGTGTTTTTGTTAGATCAATGGCTGCAAAAGACTTCTTAGGGGGATTATCAGAACTAACCTTCCCTACAATGGTTGTTATGAGATCAATGTTTGATTTCATTATTGTTGAAACAGTTGGAGTAGGTCAATCGGAAACGAACATTAAAGATGTGGTTGATTCTGTAGTGTTGTGTGTCCAGCCTGGAAGTGGTGATACAATTCAGTTTATGAAGTCTGGAATTTTTGAAATTCCTGATATTATCGTTATAACAAAATCAGATATAGAAAACTTATCTAATTTGACTATGTCTGAATTAAATAATAGTAAAAATTATTTTAAGTCAGTTAATGACTGGGACATTGAAGTATTAAAAACATCAGCTACAAAAAATTATGGTTTTGATAAACTATATGATGAAGTTTGTAAGAGATGGATTTTTCTAAACTCAAAAAATGAATTAGTTAATCAAAGAGTTTCTCAAGATAAAAGTTGGATCAGAAAAAGTATTTTAAGAGAATATGGAATTAATGGGGTTGAAAAATTGAAGGAGAATTTCTCTTATGATAACAATCCATTTTTGACTCTAAAAAATATTAAAAAAACTTTATAAGTTATTTTTTGGACCACCAAGGTTCCTCATATCTAATTTTTGAATCACCACATACTAAATAATCTGAGGGCTTTGTGTTAATCATTGTATCTATAAAGGCAAGACCCTTAACATTATTATGACTTAAAATCGTTCCTACTTCTTTTTCTTTAAAAAAAATCTTTTCATCTAACCTAGATTTAAAATCAATTAAAACGCTAAATATTTTTTTTTTAACTTTACCCCTGTACTTCATTCTTGCTGTAATTTCTTGTCCTAAGTAACATCCTTTTTCCCAAGAAATACCATTCAGTTCATCGAACCTCATTTCAAGAAGCAGAGATTTCTCTTTTGTAGAGTCTTTAGTAAAGTCTGGTATACTCATTTCTATTCTAAAGTCATTATATTGATCTTCATTTATTAGACTTATTTTTCTATTTTTAATTGTAAATTCTTTGGGCACATACACTCGCATCAAATTATTATTGAATCTAGGGTCCTCAAAATATAAACCCTCAGAATTATTTATGATGAAATCATCTAGGTTTAATTTATTTATTAAGAAAATGTCAAAAGTCTTAATTATTTTAATATTTACATCGGATCTTAATTTATATAAATTAAGTTTTTTATAAATCTCATTTACCTGAAAGCTTGGACATTCAAGTAAAAAATTATTATTATAATTCGCAATAAAAAAATCGAAAAGATATCTTCCTTGAGGTGAAAGAATTGCTGCATAAATAGATTTCTTTTTTTTTAAAAATTTAATATCATTTGATATAATTCCTTGAATGAAATCAAATTTATCATTTCCTTCAATAAGAATGAGTGAACTTTTACTG
>MDSZ01036108.1_pt1 | contig 21586 bp, 18 predicted proteins | sample 811201 | NCBI WGS metagenome assembly MDSZ01 (sample SAMN05326647, study PRJNA326480) | marine metagenome | isolation source: seawater | place: Indian Ocean: North | collected 2010 | reverse complement strand
TCTCTGTCATAGTTGAGCCGCGCATATCCCGGCTTGCTTTGGCCCGGGGTCTTTGCTTGTAAGGGGCGAGCCATTGCCAGCAAGGACCGTCCGAATGAGACAAGCCGTGATCAAATCCCTCTTCGCGCAGCGGAGCCGTGATTTTCTCAAGGACGTGCTGAGCCGCTACACCGACGCAGGGCCCAAGGCGCCTGACATCCTGCTGGTGGTGAAAACCACTCACCCCAGCGTGGTCCTCCCCGACTACCTCAAAGAAGAATACCCCGAGGCCATCCATCTGGTCTTCGGCGGTTACAGCGAAAACCTGATGCTTGGCGAGACAGGCTTTGACGTTACCCTGTCCTTCGGCGACAGCTACGAAGACCTTAGCATTCCCTTCGACTCGATCGAAGGTCTGGTCTGTCAGGAAGAAGGCTTCGCCCTGCAGCTGCCTTCGCTGACCGACGATGACGATGAGGACGACGGTGCCCCTGACGCAGACGCAGACGCGGACGCCGAGGCTGGCATGGGAGATGACAGCGGCGATGCTGGCGAGGGTGCGTCCAATGCGGCTGAAGCAGCACCGGTTGACAACGTGGTCACGCTCGACGCCTTCCGCCGCAAATAAGCCTCGGCTGCTCAGGCCCGTGAGGGTGACGGCACGCCCAGCACCCATCCTTCTTCGTCAAAAACTACCTGCGGATAGGCCTCGGTCATCCACCGCGCCAGCGCGTCCGGTCGACGGCGCCAGCCTGCGGTCATAGCGCTGACCTGATCCGCGTCCTTGCACGGGCCTCCCATGGCCGGAACCGGCCACAGCGACAGATACAGCTCGGTAAAGACCTGAGCCGGCCCCGTGGCGGGAACGGGTTCAAAGGGCCAGACCGTAACCCCGAAACGCTGGCGCAGGCGCTCCAGCACCGGGATGCCCATCAACCCCTGCGAGCCGACCGATCCGACATAGGCGAGCTTCCAACCCGGCTGCGACTTGGGCACCGGGACTTCACACAAGCGGCGCTCGGCGAGGATATGCTTGGCGGGGCGGAAGGGAGAGAGGTTCGGCCCCGCGTGCTGGCGCGGGCAGCCCCAGAAGGGCCCCTCGTCGAAGCCCAGCCAGCGGTTCAGCTCGGCGCCGACGGCAAAGCGATTGTTGGCGTTGCGCTCATCATCCTCGATCAGCGCAGAGAACACCCGCCAGATCACGCGCCACAGCGCCGTTTCACCCCTTTGCGCCGTCGATGTCCCGACCTCCGCCACCCCGTTTGACGGTGCTTTCGCAGCCAGCCGGGCGGCAAAGCCCTGCGGATAGCCAAAGGGAAAATCGAAGCCCATGAGCAACCGGGTGCCTGTCGACTGGCTGCACTCGATTTCGCGCGCGAGGAAAGCCTCGGCCTCGAACCGCGTGGAAAAGTTCAGCATCCTATGGCCCGGCCCGCCCGGCCCAGCGCGGCGGCGGCTGATCCAAATCGAGTTCGCCCCCTTGACCGGGACCGAAGCGGCGGACCAGTCTACGGCGATAAACGTATCGAAAGGCTGCATGACCCCGTGGCTGACCCCTCATCCTTCGAAAGTTGGCTGGAAACAGTCGGGCTGGCGCCCGACGGCATCGATCAGCGCCCGATCAAGCGCTCGGTGACCATCGCCGGTCACGCCACCTCGATTTCGCTCGAACCAGTGTTTTGGCAAGGTCTGCAGGCGCTCGCGCTGGAAGAAGGGCGATCGCTGGCCGCGACCATCACAGCGATCGACCGGGTGCGGGGCGCCAATGGCCTTCCTAGTGCGATCCGTCAGGTGCTCTATGCCCGCGCGCGGCAGGCTCAGCGCTCGACCGAGAGCTGAGAAGGGTCAGCAACAGGACCAACGATGAGCAGCACCTGCTCGACCAGAGCGGCGTCCTCGGCGCTGTAGAGTTCGATCCGCGCCGGCCCTGCCCCATCCAACCCGGCGGCAGCCCACCCCTCAAGCGAGACCTGCCCTTTGGCGAGCAAGGTGCCGCGCCGTCCGGCGAGCGTCAGCGTGCTGGTGGTCAGCGCGCCAACGTCCATCTGCACCAGCCCGGTCAGCGCGGCGGCCCCGTCGAAGAAAAGTCCGCGCAGATCCTCGTAGGCGCTGATCCCCTGCGGCCCGGTCAGAAAGGCGCGCCACGGCCCGTCAGCGTACAGTTGCCCAGCCGCGTTCATCGCGGTCAAGGCCAATTCCAGCCGTGCCCGGCCGTCGACCTCGAAACTCGCTGCACCGGCCGCCAGCAGTCCGGCAAAGTCTGCGGCACGGGCCTGAAAGCTTTCGGCCGACAGCGTCAGCGTGTCAAAGGTCAGTGCCGTCTCTGCGGCAGGCCTGAACACAGGCCGCGCGTCGGTGATCGCAACCGACAGGTCCGCGAACACATCCTGCCCGACCAGCACGTCACCGTTCAGGCTCAACCCGCCCTCACCCAGCGGACTGCCAACGATCCGACCTTCGAGTCGGTTGACGATGTAGCGCCCGGGGGTGAATGACAACGCCAGCGCGGCGTCCTCAATCTGCCCCAGTTCACCGGCGTCGAGCCGACCGATCGACAGGGCAACCTCGCCCGAGAGCCCGGCGACCAACGGTGACAGCAGATTTCCACCGCTGCCCGAGGACAGGGCGGCGAGCCAGTCCGCGCCCGTGATTCTGTCCGCTTCACCGATAAAACTCAGGGTCTGGGTCCGGGCGTTAAAGCGACCCTTGCCCGAAATCTTCACGCCATCACCCAGCGCCAGATCGAGGCTAAAGGCCCGGTCAGCGGCATTGGAACCGGTCATGAACACCAGATTAAGCGTCGCGGGCTGTCCCGACGGCAGGCTGATATCACCCAGCCCCAGCGCAGTAAGCAGGTCTAAGGCTTCGGGGTGATCAATGCTTAGCTGCAGGCTGGGTCCGGCCAGGTCTGTAACGGCGTCTGTGGTGGCGTCTGCAAAGTTGTTGGGGGCGTCAGCGCCAGTCGGTCGTTGAGACAGGGTCAGATCAGCCCCCAACACCGTACCGATCCCGGCAAACTCACCGTCGCCGGAAAGCCGGCCACTGACCATCGCCCCGCGGCTGGTCTCTGGCGCAGCATCCGGGTCGAGCATGCCCGTGGGCAGGCCCAGAACCGTGAACAGGTCGGCGGCACGGGCGGTGGTGAAAGACCAGGTCTGGTTGCCATCCGCATCAGGCATGGTCGCCGACAGGTCGCTATCGTCGCTGATCAGGCTCAACTCCCACGGTCGATCCGCCGTCGGCCGCAGGAGCACCAGCCGGTCGAGCGCAAGCGCGTCGAGCGCACGGGTCAAAAGGTCGTAGTCGAGGGCAGCCGGGGCATAGCGTGACAGCGCCCGCTCAGCCGACCGGGGACGATCGCTGAGGACAATTTCCACCTGCCCGGATCGCAGGCTCTCCCCAGTTTCATCAAAGCGGGTGATGGCGTGTACGTGGTTACCGTCTTCATCGAGGAAGTGGACGTCGAGCACCTGACTGCGGTCACCCAGCGGCTCAACCTCGGCCTCGAACTCCCGGAAGATGCGCAGGCCAAGTGTTGCCGTGCTGGCGCGGATCGACAGCGAACCGGCGCCCAGCGCGCGCATGCGCTCGGTCAGCACCCGGCCCTGCTCGGCCAGTTCAGGCACGGAGTGGACATCCAATGCCGGCGCCCAGGTACTGAGGTCGAGGGTCTCGACATCCACGGACAGCCGCGCGGCGCCCAGCCCGGTCACAGCATCCAGCGAGAACGGGGCGCCGTCGACGCTAAATCCGCCCTGGTTGGTCTCGACCCGACCACTGGTCACGGCGAGCGTGCCATCGATCAGCTCCACTTCGCCCTCGAAATTCAGCCGCCCGAGACTCCGCGCCAGCTCCGCGCGGTCAGGGTCTGAGATCAGGCGTGATGGGTCATCGGCCGTGATCCGTCCGGCGAACTCCAGCTCGTCGGAGCCGGCGACGATCAGCCGGTCGAGATCAAAAGAAACCGCTGCGTCGGTCTTGGCGCGGAGCGAGCGCAGGCGCAGGCCGTCCGCCGCTGTTAAGGCCCCGGCCACGGTGAGGCGTTCGATACCGGTGCCGTTGCGCAGGCTCAGATCCTGCGCGCTGATGTCGAAGCGAAGCCCCAGCCCACCAAGGTCGGCCACAGCACCGGGCAGCAGCGCGGTCCAATCACGCACGGGCAGGTTTGCGGCTGCGGTGGCCAGCGTAATGCCGTTGCCGGAGAGGATCAGGTCGAGGAAATTCTGCTCCGGTGACGGGCTGAGTCGCGCCTTGCCACGGATCTGCTGACCATTGGCCAGACTGAGGGTCAGGCCGGGCAGGTCGTAGCCTTCCTGATCGCTCAGCACCCGGGATTCGACCTTGATACCCGGACCGTCATCGAGGCCGATGCGGCCGAGCAGCGGGTGTCGGAAGCCTTCTGCGCGCAGTTTCCAGCCGAGGTCTTCGCGAACGATCAGGCTGGCAGTAAACTTGTCATCGATGGCACCGCTGAGGCTGATCCGGCGCCCTGCTTCGCCGCGCACGTCGATATCGAAGCCTCGCTCTCCGCGCGGGTTTGCCGTCGGCACAAAGGCGATATCCACTTCATAGGGCGCCTGCCCAGCCAGCACGCGTCCCTTAGCCTCAAAGGCATATCCGTCCACGCGCTCGACCCGCAGATCATCGATCCCCAGCCGCAAGGACTGGCCCAGCGGTTCATCGACGTAGAGCAGTTCTCCATCGGAAAGGTTGAGCAGCGACAGGGTCGCCGGGGTCTCGCTCTGCCCCGATAGGCCGGAGAACAGCGGCGCGGCCCCAAAGGTCACGGAGCGGTCCTCAGCCCGGGTCAGGAAAATCACCGGGCGGTCTAGATCGACGGCCTCGACAACGATTCGCCCACTCGCCAGCGCCCTTGGCCGCAGGTCAAAGGTCGCGGTATCGGCAGCAAGCAGTACGTCGTCGGTCCGGTTGCCGTCGCCCAGCACCCGCACGTCGGTCAGCTGCAAGCGTGGCCGGGGCAGCAGCCGGATGGCGGCATCTTCGCCCGCCGTGACCGGCTGACCCAAAGCGCGGGTCAGGCCGACCAGCGCCTGCGCACGGTACACGTTCGGGGTCAGCAGCCGCGGTGTCAGGCTCAGTGCCGCTATGAACACTGCGATCAGTGCTGCGATGAAGATGCCCAGACGAAGCATGGAGGTCCCTTTGGATGCGGTGCGCGCTCGGATTGTTATAGTCAGGTGAAGGCAGGGCGGAAACCTGCTCCGTTCTGCCGCCTATAGTGGAATGTTGCCGTGCTTGCGCCAGGGGTTGTCGAGCTTCTTGGTCTTGAGCATGTCCAGCGACTGAATGATCCGTCGCCGGGTTCCGTGGGGCATTATTACGTCGTCGATATAGCCACGCTTGGCCGCGACGAACGGGTTGGCGAAGGCATCCTGATACTCATCGGTGCGGCGCTGTAGTTGCTCGGGGTCGCCGGCTTCCTTGCGGAAGATGATTTCCACTGCGCCCTTGGCGCCCATGACCGCGATTTCGGCCGTGGGCCAGGCGAAGTTGGCATCCCCGCGCAGGTGCTTGGATGCCATGACGTCGTAGGCTCCGCCGTAGGCCTTGCGGGTGATCACCGTGACCTTGGGCACCGTGCATTCGGCATAGGCGTAGAGCAGCTTGGCGCCGTGGCGGATGATGCCGTCGTGCTCCTGATCCTTGCCAGGCAGGAAGCCGGGCACGTCGACCAGCGTCACCACCGGGATTTGGAAGGCGTCGCAGAACCGGATGAAACGGGCAGCCTTGCGGCTGGCGTTGATATCGAGACAACCCGCCTGCTCCATCGGCTGGTTGGCGACGATGCCAACGGTCGAGCCGTCCATGCGGGCCATGCCGGTAATGATGTTAGCGGCAAAGTCGGGCTGGAGCTCGAAGAACTCGCGGTCGTCGACGATCCTGTCGATAACTTCCTTCATGTCATAGGGCTTGGTGGGGTCTTCGGGCACCAGACGGTCCAGCGCGTGAATATCCCGGCGCGGGTCGTCGACGGTTTGCAGCTTCGGCGCCCGGTCGCGGTTGCTCAGCGGCAGAAAGCCGAAGAACCGGCGCAGATTAAGCAGCGCGTCGATATCGTTTTCGAAGGCCGCATCGGCCACACCGCTGACCCGGGTGTGGGTGGAGGCACCGCCGAGCTCTTCTTGGGTGATGTCTTCGTGGGTGACGGTCTTCACCACGTCAGGGCCGGTGACGAACATGTACGAGGTGTCGCGCACCATGAAAATAAAGTCCGTGATTGCGGGCGAATAACCCGCCCCGCCGGCGCAGGGGCCCATGATCATGGAGATCTGCGGCACCACGCCGCTGGCCAGCACGTTCTGCTGGAACACGTCCGCATAGCCGCCGAGGCTGGCCACGCCTTCCTGAATCCGGGCTCCGCCGCTGTCGGCCAACCCGATCACTGGCGCGCCGACCCGCATGGCCTGCTCCATGACCTTGCAGATTTTCTCGGCGTGGGCTTCGGACAGGGAGCCACCGAAGACCGTGAAATCCTGACTGTAGACGAAGGTCCGGCGGCCGTTGATCAGACCGGTGCCAGTTACTACTCCGTCGCCGGGAATGCGCCGGTCCTGCATTCCGAAGTCGGTCGCGCGGTGCTCGACGAACATGTCGAACTCTTCGAAGGTGTCGGGGTCGAGCAGGACGTCCAAACGCTCCCGCGCGGTCAGCTTGCCGCGCCGGTGCTGGGCGTCGATGCGGTCCTGACCGCCGCCCAGTCGAGCGCGTTCGCGACGGCGTGCAAGTTCGGCTACGTGGTTGGGCATGGCCTTGTTCTCCCTGGTCCTGTCCTGCCTGTCTGCCTTTGTGCTCTCACCGGGGGGCGTTGTCAGTCCCGGCGGCTGAGGGTGCTCAGGATGATCCCGGCGGCCTCGGCGTCTTCTTGTTTTCCGGCCAGTGTGGCTTCGAGTTCTTCATCCGCGCCCCAGGTTTCGAGCTGGAAGCGCTCTTCCACCGTGGCCAGCTCCACCGCCTGCCCCGGGGACAGCCGACCGAAGTAGACCGCGAGCGCCAGCACGAGGCTGCCGGTCGCGCCAACCAGCGTGCGAAGCGCCGTGATGTGGAGCACGTCGAGGAGCTCCAGCGGTCGCCGCAGCGCTGCCACCGACTGTCGCGGCTGGGTCACCGCCATGATGCCGCGGGTCACGGTCAGCGGCGCGTCGAGCTGCTTCGCCGCCCAGTCGAGCAGTGGCTGCCATTGCTCGTCCTGGATTGCTGCCAGCGCGCGCGGTTCGGTGACACGGTAACACAGCAGGTCGGTTTCGCCGTACTGCGCGGTTTCTTCGCGGATTTCGTCCAGTGATCCGGCAAAGTTATCCAGCCCCGTGAACACCAGCTGGGTCACCGGCATGGTCTGGGGGATAACGTCGCGCTCCTGCGCGTTCCATTCCCGCGCCAGCGCCTCTGCGAGCGAGCGTGAGGACAGGTGCAGGTCGTGCTTGGCCGTGGTCTTGAGCTCGTGGCTGTCGAGCATGACCCGCCAGCCCGGGCCGTCGGTGCAGGCCTCGACGGTGGCTTTCTTGTAAAACTTGCGGATCTTGCCCGCCTCGCCGCTGCTTCCGATCTGCATCAGGGTGCCTCCGCTTCACTCAGCTGGGCCAGCACCCCGGGGAGATCGGAAAAGCTGTCGATCAGCGCGTGCGCACCCGCCCGGCTCAGCACCGAGGGATCGTGGTTGCCGTAGGTCACACCGACGGCAAAAGCCCCGGCGTTGCGCGCCATTTCGATGTCAAAGCTGGTGTCGCCGATCACCACTGTGTCTCGCGCCTCGGTCGCGGTCTCGCGGTTGGCGGTCCAGACCATGTCCGGCGCTGGCTTGCTGGGGTTGTTGTCGGGGGTCTGCAGCGAGTGAAAGAAGCGGCTGAAGCCATGGTGGGCGAGCGCGCTGTCCAGCCCGCGCCGGTCCTTGCCGGTGACCACGGCCATGAAAATCTCGTCGTGGGTCAGGGCGGCCAGCGTGGCTTCAACGCCGGTGTAGGGCCGCTCGCTGATGTCACCGCGCTCGCGTTGCCCGCGGAAGGCGCGCCGGTAGGCCTCGGCCAGCTCCAGCACTTCGGTCCGGCTAGCCTGCGGCGCCCAGTGCTCGACGCACAGCTCCAGCGGCAGTCCCACAACCTGCCGCACCTGATCCGCGCTCGGGGTCGGGAACGGCGTGCCGGCAAAGGCTTCAACGCTCGCATCGACGATGGCAGCGAGGCTGTCGATCAGCGTGCCGTCCATGTCGAAGGCCAGCAGCTTGAACCGGTGCTGCGGCCTGGCATCAACAGCTGTGCGATGGGAGGAACTCAGGCTCACCGATAACTCTACTCCGTGGAAAACGGCCGGGCGGGGCGCGACCCAAATGGGTGTAACGCCGCCGTGGGGTGGGTCAAGCGTCCAGCGCTTCGTCGAAGGCGGATGGCAGAGGTGCATCCAGCCGGAGCATTCCACCTTCGGGGTGGGCGATTTCCAGCCGCGCGGCATGCAGATAGAGCCGCTTGGGCGCTGGCCAGTCGGCGGGCAGGCGCTGCCCGTATTTTCCGTCACCGAGGATCGCGCCGCCCGCGTGGGCCAGATGCACCCGCAGCTGGTGCGTGCGCCCGGTCCGGGGTTCCAGCGACAGCAGGACGCGCCCGGTCCGACCCCGGCGTTCAACCTGGAACAGGGTTTCGGCGGCCTGCGCATCGGCGTGGCCTTCAGAATCGACAAAAACCCGCTCCTCCCCGCCAACCCGGCCCTTGCGCAGCGGCGCGTTGATCACCCCGGCCTCCTGTCCCTCCGGCCACGCGGCGACGAGGGCGAAGTAGGTCTTGCGGGCTTCTCGGTCGGCAAAGGCCTGGGTCAGGGCTGCGGCGGCCTCGCGCCCACGCCCGGTCACCAGCACGCCCGAGGTATCGCGGTCGAGGCGGTGCACCAGCCGGGGGATCTCGCCCGCTTCCCCGGCGAAGGCAGGGAGTGCACCGTCCACGTGGCGGGTGGTCTTGCTGCCGCCTTGCACGGCAAGCCCGGCGGGCTTGTCAAAGGCCAGCACCGGCCCCTGATCGAGCAGGATCGCGGCGCGCAGGCTCTCGACCAGCCGCGGATCAGGCGCAGGCCCGCCTGCGCGGCTATCGGCGCCAGCACGGCTCCCCGACGGCTCTCGCGCGGCCTGCGGCGGCAGGCGCAGCAGGTCGCCCACGGCAACGCGCTCTGCGCCCTTGACCCGCTTGCCGTTCAGGCGGATTTGCCCGGTGCGGAACCATTTCTGCTGGGCGCCAAAACCCACGTGGGGCGCCAGCGCCTTGACGAGGCGATCGAGGCGCTGTCCGGCCTGATCTGCGCCGATGGTGACTTCAACGGCCAAAGGCGGACCCCAGACCCTGCCCCAGCAGGTAACCGATCCAGCAGCCCACGACCGTGATCACCAGCGTCGCCGAAACGTAGAGCAGCGCCAGCCCGACCCGGCCCGCACGCAGGGCGTCGACCGCCTCCAGCGCAAAGGTCGAGAACGTCGTCAGTGCCCCCAGCACCCCGACCAGCAGGAACAGCCGCAGCGGGCTGTCCCAGCTCATTGGCCCCGATTCACCCAGTCTGAACAGCGCTGCCAGCAAGCCCAGCGCCAACGACCCGCCCGCATTGGCAACAAAGGTCGCCAGCGGAAAACCGCCCACGGTCCCTATCGACAGGAACAGCGCATAGCGCAGGCAGGCGCCGAGCGCCCCACCCATGGCAACCGACACCCAGATCATGGCGATGTGTCTCCCTCATCGGTGTTGGCGCTGTTGTTGGCGCCGCCGTCGCCGGTCTGGTTGCGGCGCTCGCGCAGCCGCGCCCAGTACTCAAGCCGCTTGCGGATGTCGCGTTCGAACCCGCGCTCGACGGGGTTGTAGAGCTGTTCCCGGTTCATGCCTTCGGGGAAGTAGTTCTGGCCGGAAAAGCCGTCTTCGGCGTCGTGGTCGTAGCTGTAGTCCGCGCCGTACCCCAGATCCTTCATCATCGATGTCGGGGCGTTGAGAATGGTCTTGGGTGGGGGTAGCGAGCCAGTTCGCTGCGCTGTTTTCAGTCCGGCTTTGTGGGCCACGTAGGCGGCGTTGGATTTCGGTGCCGTGGCCAGATACAGGACGGTGTTGGCCAGCGCCAGATCGCCCTCGGGGCTGCCCAGCCGCTCGTAGACTTGCCAGGCGTTGAGGGCGTGGGTCATGGCCTGCGGGTCGGCGAGGCCGATGTCCTCCACCGCGAACCGGGTCAGCCGCCGGGCGATGTAGTTGGGGTCTTCGCCGCCGGCAAGCATGCGTTCGAACCAGTAGAGCGCCGCGTCGGCATCCGAGCCGCGCAGGGATTTATGCAGGGCGGAGATCAGGTTGTAGTGGCTGTCCTGCCCCTTGTCGTAGACCGGCCGCCGCCGCTGCACGACCTTGAGCAGGGCGGCTTCGTCGAGGGTCGTCCCCGGCCCGGTCGAGGCCCAGACCTGTTCGGCGAGGTTGAGCAGATAGCGGCCATCACCGTCGGCGAGTGCGCACAGCACCTCTCGCGCCTGTGGATCGACCGGAAGCGGCCGGTCTTCGCTGGCTTCAGCCCGGGCCAGCAGCTCTTCGAGGTCTTGCGCCTCCAGCCGCTCCAGCACCAGCACCTGACAGCGGGAGAGCAGCGCGGCGTTGAGCTCGAATGACGGATTTTCGGTGGTGGCACCGAGCAGCACGATGGTGCCGTCTTCGACCACGGGCAGGAAGCTGTCCTGCTGGGATTTGTTGAAACGATGGATTTCGTCGACGAACAGCAGCGTCTGCTGCCCGTCCTGCCGCCGCGCACGCGCGCCCTCGAACACCTTTTTCAGGTCGGCGACACCGGCAAAAATCGCAGAAATCTGCTCGAAGTGGAAAGCGCCGATTTCAGCCATTAGCCGGGCCAGCGTGGTCTTGCCGCAGCCCGGCGGTCCCCACAGGATCGAAGACACCAGCCGGTCCTGCTCCACCATCCGGCGCAGCGGCGCGTCGGGGGCGAGCAGCCCGCGCTGACCCACCACGTGATCGAAACGCGTGGGCCGCAATCGGTCGGCGAGCGGTCTCTGGTCTGGGGCGGCGTGGCCGAACAGGCTTTGCGTCATGCCATGGCTTTGCGCAGTCTGGGCAGATTAAGCAAGAGCCAAAGCCCGAAAACCGGGCTGCCGATGATATTGATCGCCACGATCCACGGCACTGCCGTCCACTTCCGCGGGCTGAAGACGAACATGACCACGCTCATCAGCCAGAACGAGATGTAGAGGTCTGCCAGCGTCACCTGGTTCCAGGCTTCGCTGGACAGAGCCGCGAGGAAGGCGTCGAGATTGCCGCTGGCAAAGCCATAGCCGACGATCCCCAGCATGACGACGGAGAGCAGCAGCACGATCAGGCGGGCGGGGTCTTGAGCGAGGTTCATGGTCGGTTATCCCTGTTTATCAGTATTCCCTGAAACTTGGCGGGAAAGGCCCAGAGGGAAAGGGCCGCAGGTCCTCAGCCGTGCCAAATCGCGCATTTCTGAACAAACCGCGCTGATTCTGCCATATTTCAACCTTTCCAGCGTGCGACCCCGGTCCCAAATCAAGGGGTAGGCGCGCCGCTGCGCAGACTTCGGCGAGACATCAATGGGAGCCCGTTTTGAATTTCAGGTTTGTTCTGACTGCCCTTTTCGTCGGTGGTTCGGCTGTCGGCCTGCCGCTGACAGCGCCCGCGCAAAGCATTTACGACGCTGAAAACGGTCGGGCGGTCCCGGAGTCCGCCGCGCAGATCCAGCTGTCGTTCGCGCCGCTGGTCAAGGAAACCGCGCCGGCGGTGGTGAATATCTTCACCCGCGCAGAGATCACGCGCTCCCCGCTTGGCGTTCTGGGGGACGAATTCTTCAACTCACCCTTCGGCAGCCAGTCAGAGAAAGTTCAAACCGCGCTGGGCTCCGGCGTGATCCTGACGGCCGAGGGGCTGGTCGTGACCAACGACCACGTCATCCGTGACGGTACGGAAATCGAAGTCGAACTGACCGACGGGCGCGAATTCAACGCCGAAGTGCTGTTCACCGACCGGGCCGCAGACCTCGCACTGCTGCAGATCGACCCCGGCGAAGGCACCCTGCCCTCCCTGCAACTGGGCAATTCGGACAACGTCGAGATCGGCGATCTGGTGCTGGCCATCGGTAACCCCTTCGGTGTGGGGCAGACCACGACCATGGGCATCGTTTCGGCACTGGCGCGCACCGGCACCGGCGTGACCGAAGTCGGAAGCTTCATCCAGACCGACGCCGCCATCAACCCGGGCAACTCTGGGGGCGCGCTGATTGACATGAAGGGCCAGGTGATCGGGATCAACACGGCAATTTTCAGCAGCAGCGGCGCCTCGGCGGGTATCGGCTTTGCCATCCCGGCCAACTTTGTCGCCAACACGGTGCGCGCGCTGGAAGAGGGTGGCGGAACCGTGGTCCGGCCATGGCTCGGCGTGACCGGTGAAAACGTCACCGAGCGCATGGCCAAGGTGCTCAAACTCGGGAACCGGGGCGGCTTCCTCGTCGACGAAGTCTATGAGCCCTCGCCCTCCTTCGACGCTGGCCTGCAGACCGGTGACGTCATCCTCGGGCTGGGCGGCACGGACGTCAGCGACCGCGATGAAATCCGCTATCTGGTCGCCGGCAGCCGGGTTGGCGAACAGCTGCCGCTGCAGATTTTCCGCGACGGCGACGTGATCGACCTGACACTGCTGATGGCGGCACCCCCGGAGGTCCCGCCCCGCAACCCGACCCAGCTGGTCGAACCAAGCCCGCTGGAGGGCGCGACGGTGATCAATCTCTCACCCGCCACCAGTCAGGAACTGGATATGCCGGGCAGTTGGACCGGCGTGGTCATTTCCGAAGCGCCGCGCGGCTCCACAGCCAGCCGGCAGGGCTTCGCCGTGGGCGACGTCATCCGCTCGATCAACCGTGAAACCATCGACACGGTCGAAGACCTTGAAGAAGTGCTGGCAGCGGCGAATTCACCGCGCTGGTCTTTCCTGATCGAACGCGGCGGGCGGGCGATCACCATCCGCATCGTCTACCGCTCATGAGCACCCCGCCGCTCGGCCTCACGCTCGGGGATCCCGCCGGGATCGGACCGGAAATCTGCGCCAGGCTGCTGGCGCGGGCGGATCTGCCCGAGCGGCCCCTGGTGCTCGGTGACCCGCTGGTGCTGGGGCGGGCGGCGGAGCAGGTGGGCCTGAGCCTTGAGATCGAGGTGCTCGATGAGCCCACGCAGACCCCGGAAGCCGGGGCTGTCGGGGTCATTGCTGCCGGGCCTGAGGCCATCGGCGTGCCGGTCGGGCAGGTCTCGCGCCGCGCCGGTGAAGCCGCATTTGCGGCCATCCGAACCGGCATCGAGCTCAGCCTCGCCGGGCACCTTTCCGGGCTGGTGACAGCCCCGATCCACAAGGAAGCCTTCGCGGCCGCGCAGGTCCCCTACCCCGGCCATACCGAGATGCTGGCCGACCTCAGCGGCACCGATGCCGATCACGTCGCGATGATGCTCGCCAACGATGACATCCGAACCGTGCTGACCTCGATCCACGTGCCGCTGAGCCGGGCTGTGACGCTGGTGACGCGCGCGGCCGTCCTGCGCACCATCCGCCACGCGCAGCAAGGCGCGCAGGCGCTGGGGATCGCCAACCCGCGGGTCGCGGTCGCGGGGCTCAACCCGCACGCGGGCGAAGGCGGGCTGTTTGGTGACGAAGACGCGGCTGAGATCCTGCCGGCGATCGAGGATGCCCGGCGCGAGGGCATCGACGCCAGCGGCCCCTGGCCCGGCGACACGGTGTTTATGGCCGCGCGGGCGGGTGAATTCGACATCGTGGTCGCGCAGTACCACGATCAGGGGCTGATCCCGGTGAAATACCTCGGCCTTGCCGACGGCGTGAACGTCACCCTCGGCCTGCCGTTCGTGCGAACCTCGCCCGATCACGGAACGGCCTTTGATATTGCGGGCAAAGGGCAGGCGGATCCGGCGAGCCTGCATTCGGCACTGCTGATGGCCCTTCGGCTGCGCAACGCAGGGACGACCGGGAGCGGTTAGCGCCGGCTAGGTCGGGGGCAGTGTGGAGGTCGATGACTTCTGGCGTGCCGCAGAGACCACCACCACGATCACCGCCAGCGTCACCACCGCCCCGCCGGCGATTTCATGGCCCTCGGGCCGCTGACCCAGCAGACCCCAGATCCACAGCGAGCCCAGCACGGTTTCGAGCAGGAACACGAGGCTGGTTTCGGCCGACGAAATGAACTTCGGCGCCAGCGTGATCAGGATGAAGCTCACGCCAGAGACAAAAATCACCAGAAACCAGAACTCCCAGAAGATGCCGCTGGGCACGACCAGCGAAGGCGCGATGAAGGGCATGATCGCCATGGCCATGACCCCGGCGAGCGCATTTGAGGGCCAGACGTTCGGCTGCTTGAGCTTGCGCGCCAGCGTAAAGCCCAGACCGAGCAGCGTCGGCACCAGGATCAGCGCCAGCAGGCTCAGCGGTCCGGGCAGGTTCGGGCGCTGGCCGCCGCGCAGCTGTTCGAGCGTTCCCGCGCCGTGCATCTCGCCCCAGACCACGATCGCCATGCCCAGAAACGACAGACCGATGGCGATCCACACCGCCAGTCGCGGCGGTTCATTGAGCAGAATGATCGAAAAGACCGCGCCAGAGACCGGCCCCAGCGCCACGAAAATCAAAAGGACGATCGGATTGAGCGTCACCGCCGAATAGACGAACGAGCAGGTGGATATGAAGAAAAACAGCGCAATCAGCAGGCCCAGAACCCCGGACTCGGTGAAATAGGACAGCAGTCGCCCACGGTACCAGAGCACTGACAGGACGGCCGAAACCACGAAGATCCCGAAGCCCCGCCAGAACAGCAAGGCAGCCGGATCCATCCCGACTTTGCGGATCAGCGCAGAGTCAGGCGAGATAATCAGCACACCAAGAATGGCGAAGCCGTAGCCAAGAAAGCGGGGACTCATAACTCTCCTCAGGCGAAATCCTTCGGGACGAATACGCCCTGAGGCACCTTACCAATTGGCGATGTGTAGGCGATTTGCGCCGCGCGGGATAGCGCCTTTCTCACGCGGAAACATGGCGTGGAGATTCTGAAATCCATCCACAGGCACGCTATCGCATAAACAGGCACTGTAAGTTATAGCCTTCGGCATTAAGACGGATTTGCAAAGGCACCGATCGGCAATGACCGGCCTCCTTTCACTACAGAGCATCACGAAAGCCTACCCCGGGGTCCTGGCCAATGACGCCGTGGACTTCGACGTTCAGCCCGGTGAGATCCACGCCCTCCTTGGCGAAAACGGGGCCGGCAAATCGACCCTGATGAAGGTGCTGTCCGGGCAGACCAAGCCCGACGGCGGTCGCATCGTCTGGAAAGACGATGAAACCAGCATCGCCTCGCCACAGGCTTCGAAAGCACTGGGCATCGGCATGGTGCACCAGCACTTTGCCCTGTTTGACGGCATGTCCGTGGGGGAAAACGTCGCCCTTGGGCTGGGCCACGAGTTCGACGCCACCCAGCGCGACCGCATCCGGGCGATGTCGGAGAAGTACGGCCTGCCGCTCAACCCTGACGCGCTGGTGTTTACCCTCTCCGCCGGTGAAAAGCAGCGGATCGAGATTGTCCGCGCTCTGCTCGGCGATCCGCAGCTGCTGATCCTCGATGAGCCCACTTCAGTGCTGACACCGCAGGAGGCTGACGCCCTCTTTGCCACGCTGCGCCTGCTGCGCGATGAAGGTCGGGGGCTGGTGTTCATCTCCCACAAGCTCAACGAAGTGCGGGCCCTCTGTGACCGCGCCACGATCCTGCGCGGGGGCAAGGTGGTCGCCACCTGCGTTCCGGCTGAGAAATCAGCCGAAGAAATCGCCGAAATGATGATCGGAACCCGCCCCGTCCCTACCCGCAAGGCCAAGCAGAAGATCGGTGATCTTGCGCTGTCGGTCAGCGGGCTGAACAGCGGCGATGTCCGCATTCCCGCACTAGAGGTTCGCGGCGGCGAGATCGTCGGCGTGGCCGGGGTTGCCGGGAACGGGCAGGAAGCACTCTACGCCGTGCTGTCCGGTGAGACGCTGGCGCCGGACGCCGGCACGATCAACGTGCACGGGCAGCCCGTCGGACGCCTTGGCCCCGGTGAGCGGCGCCTGCTTGGCGCTGCCTTTGTCCCCGAAGAGCGGCTGGGGCACGCCGCGGTGCCTGACTTCAGCCTGATCGACAACACCCTGCTCTCCAATATCCAGACCGAAGGCTTCCAGCGCCGCGGGCTGGTCGACTGGAACCGCACCCGCGAACACAGCGAAGAAATCTGCGAAGGCTATGATGTCCGCCACGCCGGCGTGACCGGCCGGGCCAGCAGCCTCTCAGGCGGCAATCTGCAGAAGTTCATCGTCGGCCGCGAGTTGATCAAGAACCCCAGCGTGCTGGTGGTCAACCAGCCGACCTGGGGCGTCGACATGGGCTCAGCTACTAACATTCGTGATCGCCTCAAGGCGCTGGCCGAGGCCGGTTCAGCCGTGCTGGTGATCTCTCAGGACCTGGACGAGCTGTTCGATCTCGCCGACCGGCTTTGCGTGCTGAACCACGGCGCGCTGTCGGACACCCGCCCAACGGCGGACTGGACAGCAGAAACGCTGGGTGTCGCAATGACCGGTGATGCTGACAGCCCGGATGCGGCAAGCCAGACAGAGGAGCGCGCGGCATGATCCGTCTCGTCCCCCGCACGCAATTCGGCTTCTGGCCGACGGTGTTCCCGCTGCTGATCGCGCTGGTGCTGACCATTGTCGTCGGCTTCGTCGTGATGCTGGCCATGTCGGAAAAGCCGCTGTCGGACATCTGGACGCTGCTGACATTCCCGTGGCAGGCGCGGACCGCGTCCGTGCAGTGGGGCTTCGTCCTGCAAAAGACATCCTACCTCGCGGTGATCGCGGTCGGCCTGTCCATCGGTTTTCGAGCCAACGTCTGGAATATCGGTGCGGAGGGTCAGTTCGCCTTCGGCTCGATCGCGGCCTTCGCCGGCTACCTGATCTGCGGCATGCCCGACACGGTCTGGTTCCTGCCGGTCATGCTCGCCTTCGGCGTGCTGGGCGGCGTGCTGTGGGCGCTGATCCCTGCGGCGCTGCGGGTGATCGCCAACACCAACGAGCTGCTGGTCTCCCTGATGCTGGTCTATGTCGCTGCCAACGTGCTGAACTACGTCACCACCGGCCCTTGGAAGGGCGACCCCAAAGCCGGGCAGGCGGAGAGCGATCCGATCCACCAGAGCCTGCAGATCGTCTCCATCATCGAGCGCACGGACTTTCATTGGGGCGTGGTGATCAGCGGCGGTGCCATTCTGGTCCTGGCCTTCATCGTGCTGTTCACAATCTTCGGCTACAGCCTGCGGGTCGCGCAGAACACCCCCCGCGCACAGCGGTTCGCAGGGTTCTCGCCCAATATGACCATCTGGCTGTCATTCATTATTTCCGGGGCCATGGCCGGGCTCGCCGGGGCGGTCTACCTCAGCGCCGAGACCGGCAAGCTGATCCAGTCGGAAAACTACCTCAACGGCCTGGGCTTTACCGCCATCGTCATCGCCTTCCTCGGGCGCCTGCACCCGATTGGTATCGTCGCCGCGGCCTTCCTGATCTCCTACGTCAACGTCGGCGCGACCTACGTGCAGTCAGCCAGCGGGGTCGACGATGCGGTCGCCGATCTGGTGCAGGTCACCGCCCTGTTCGCAGTACTCGGCACCGCCTTCCTCGCCCGCTACCGGGTCGTCTTCGGCACCCAGGCGCTGCTCAGCGAGAGGACCGCGTCATGAGTGAGCTGATCATCCAGATCCTCGCAGCCTCGATGCTGCTCGCCACGCCGCTGCTGCTCGCTGCCATTGGTGAACTGGTGGTGGAGAAGTCGGGCGTGATCAACCTCGGGGTCGAGGGCATGATGCTGATCGGCGGCCTCGCCGGTTTCATCGCGCTGTACCAGCTGCAGACCTCGATCTGCACGCTCGAACTCGATGGCGTGTGCTTTGCCTCTGACACGTCGGTCAATCAGCTGCAGTATCTCGGCGCGCTGGTGGTCGCGGCCGTGGTCGGCGCCGCGGCGGCGGCCGTATTCGGCTTCCTGACCCAGCATTTCCGCGCCAACCATATCGCGGCCGGGCTGGGGCTGACTGTCCTCGGCGCGGGCCTTTCCAACTCGCTGGGCGGCAACTTCTTTGGCGTGGACTACACCGCCGCTATCGTCGCCAAAGTGCCTGCGCTGTTCCCGGAGAGCTGGGGCAACGTGCCGGTGCTCGGACCGCTGCTGTTCGCGCAAAACCTGCTGGTGCCGTTTTCCTTCGTGATGCTGGTCGCGGTCTGGTACTTCCTCAGCCAGACCCGCGCCGGGCTGGTTGTCCGCGCGGTGGGTGAGAACCACCATTCCGCCTACGCGCTGGGCTATCCCGTAATTCTGGTACGTATGCTGACAATCATGTTCGGCGGCGCCATGGCGGGCCTCGCCGGTGCCTTCATCGTCATCGCCCAGATTGCGCCGAAATGGACCGAGGGGATCACCGTCGGCAAGGGCTGGCTCGCCCTCGCTCTGATTCTCTTTGCGACCTGGCGACCGGGCCGCGTGCTCCTGGGTGCCTACATTTTCGGCATTGTGCTCGCGCTGGAGCCAAGATTAAAGGCGATCTTTTCTAACATGTCGCTCGAACTATCCTATTTCTTGACGGCTTTGCCCTACATCGTGCCTGTCGTTGTGCTTGTGCTGATCTCCCGCAACCCGGTGATGATCCGACGCAACGCCCCGGCCAGCCTCGGGCAGGCCTTCGAACCCAGATCCTGAGGGGGGACCGCACTTGTCCTCCCTTCCGCACGTTGAGACCAATATAGGAGAAACTCAATGAACCGTGCTCTTACGACCCTCCTGGCGTCTGCACTGACTTTCGGTGCCGTCGTCGCAACCCCTGCACAAGCCGAGACCAAAGTCGGCTTCATTTACGTAGGCCCTCCCGGTGACCTCGGCTGGACCTACCGCCACGACATCGGCCGTCAGGCCGTCGAAGCCATGGACGGCTTCACCACGACCGCTCTGGAGAACGTGCCAGAAGGTCCCGAGGCTGTTGAAGCAATCACCCAGCTGGCTGAAACCGGCCACGACCTGATCTTCACCACCTCTTTCGGCTTTATGGATGCGACCAACGAAGTTGCTGGCAACTACCCGGACGTTAAGTTCGAGCACGCCACCGGCTACATCCGCGCCCACGAAAACGTCTCGACCTACAGTGGCCGTTTCTACGAAGGCCGCGTGGTTCAGGGCTACATCGCCGCGAACATCACCGAGTCCAACAAGATCGGTTACATCGCTTCGTTCCCGATCCCGGAAGTAATCCGCGGCATCAACGCCTTCATGCTGGAAGCCAAGAAGCATAACCCCGACGTTGAAGTTGAAATCGTCTGGGTCTTCACCTGGTTCGACCCGGCCAAGGAAGCGGCTGCCGCTCAGGCCCTGATCGATAACGGTGCCGACATCATCGCGGCGCACACCGACTCTCCGGCGCCGATGCAGATTGCAGAAGCCAACGGCGTGAAGGCTTACGGCCAGGCGTCCAACATGTCCCGCTTCGGCGAGACCGCTCACCTCGTCTCCACCGTGGATGACTGGGACAGCTACTACGTCGAGCGCGCCATCGCGGTTGCCAACGGTACCTGGGAATCCCAGGACAGCTGGTGGGGCTTCACCAAGGACGGCATGGGCGGCGAAGTCGGCATGGTTCACCTCGCTGACTACAGCAACATGCCGGCCGACGTGATGGCTGAAGCGAAGGCGATCGAAGCAGCGCTGGCTGCCGGTGACCGCCATTCCTTCCCATGCCCGATCTACATGCAGGACGGGAACCTCGCTGAAGACTGTGCCAACGGCGAAGCGCACCTCACCGACGGTACGCTGCTCGGCATGAACTGGTACATCGAGGGCATCGACGGCACCATTCCTCAGTAAGCCTCGCGCGACTGAGACCTTCAGAAAAGCCCCGGTGGTCCGTCCGCCGGGGCTTTTTGCTGTCCGCTTCGCCGATAGACCCAGCCGTGTCGCTCCGGGCTGGACGCGCAGCTCAGAAAGGCTTTGAATGACGCTGATTTCTGATCTGATGTCCAGGATATTTCCTCATGAAAACCTCTGCGAAAGTTGTTGTCATCGGCGGCGGTGTCGTCGGTTGTTCGGTGCTCTACCACCTGACGAAAATGGGCTGGACCGACATTGTTCTGATCGAGCGCGATGAGCTCACGTCCGGCTCGACCTGGCACGCAGCAGGTGGGTTTCACACCCTCAACGCCGACACCAATATGGCGGCGCTGCAGGGCTACACGATCCGGCTTTACAAGGAGCTGGAGGAGATCACCGGCATGAGCTGCGGCCTGCACCACGTCGGCGGGGTTACGCTGGCCGGGACGCCGGACCGGCTGGATTTCCTGAAGGCCGAGCGCGCCAAGCATCGCTACATGGGCCTCGAAACCGAGATCATCGGCCCGGACGAGATCAAGAAGCTCTCACCCATTACCAACACCGACGGTGTGCTGGCGGCGCTCTACGACCCGCTGGACGGCCACCTCGACCCCTCAGGCACCACCCACGCCTACGCCAAGGCCGCGCGCATGGCCGGGGCGGAGATCGAGCTTCGCTGCCCGGTGCTGGCAACCACACCGCGCCCGGACGGCAGCTGGGACGTGGTGACGGAGAAGGGCACGATCCACGCCGAGCACGTGGTCAACGCCGCCGGGCTGTGGGCGCGTGAAGTCGGCGCGCTCGCCGGCCTCTATCTGCCGCTGCACCCCATGGAGCATCAGTACCTGATCACCGAGGAGCTGCCGGAGGTCTTCGAGCGCGGTGAAGAACTGCCGCACGTCATGGACCCGGAGGGCGAGAGTTATCTGCGGCAGGAAGGGCGCGGGCTGTGCATCGGTTTTTACGAGCAGAACTGCGACCCCTGGGCGGTCGACGGTACGCCCTTGAACTTCGGCCACGAGCTTCTCGACAACCAACTCGACCGGATCAGCGATTCCGTTGAATTCGCCTACCGCCGCTTCCCTGTGCTGGCGCAAGCTGGCGTCAAGACCGTCATCAACGGTCCCTTCACCTTTGCCCCGGACGGAAACCCGCTGGTCGGGCCGGTCCCGGGCCTGAGGAACTACTGGACCGCCGTCGCGGTGATGGCTGGCTTCAGCCAGGGCGGCGGGGTCGGGCTCAGCCTCGCCGAATGGATGGTCGAGGGCGAACCCAGCCGCGATGTCTTCGCCATGGACGTGGCGCGCTTCGGCGACTGGATCACCCCCACGTATACGCGGGAGAAGGTGCGGGAGAACTACCAGCGCCGGTTCTCCGTCGGTTACCCGAACGAGGAACTGCCGGTCATGCGGCCCTTCCAGACCACCCCGGCCTACCCCATCTGGGACGCGCAGGGCGCCGTCTTCGGCGCGCACTACGGCATGGAAGCGGTGAACTACTTCGCCCTGCCCGGGGAGCCGCGGTGGGAGACGCCTTCATTCCGCCGCTCGAATGCCTTCGAGGCGACGGCGCAGGAATGCCTGGCGGTGCGCGAGGCCGTCGGCATCAACGAGATCCATAACTTCGGCAAGTATCTGGTCGAAGGGCCGGACGC
>MDSZ01000319.1_pt1 | contig 21592 bp, 18 predicted proteins | sample 811201 | NCBI WGS metagenome assembly MDSZ01 (sample SAMN05326647, study PRJNA326480) | marine metagenome | isolation source: seawater | place: Indian Ocean: North | collected 2010 | reverse complement strand
GCCTCGTCCCGAAGCACTCATCGATGGCTTTGGGAAACTGCGTGAGAAGATTATCCGAATCGGCGGCGCTCCATCATCTGGTCGCGACGGCGACAAGCCAATCATCGTAGGAGAGGACTGAAATGGGCACTACGATCACAAAAGAGCAAAACTCTACCGCTGCACAGGCAGCTGCAGATAACCTTGCTGAGAGATTTTCAGACGCAGGTATAACGATTGAAGTAATCGCACACTCGGCAGGTAAAAAATTTGAATTTGTTAGAATCACTTGCTCTCCCAGTCAATGGAGAGCGGTCGCTAAACACCTGAAGCACGAGCTAGGTGCGAACCATTGTGCAATGGTTACAGGTACTCACTATCCGTCTGGTGGAGAAGACAGAGGTTGGGAAGTAGCCTACCACCTTCACAGATGGCCAATCAAGAACGTTGACGCACACACTATGACGATCCACAAGGGAGAATCTTTGCAAGGCCTTGACGTCCCGATGGAATTTGAAATATTCATTCCACTCGAAGCAGGAGATTCGCCCTCGGTACCTTCCGTCCAAGACATATGGGTTGGAGCAGATTGGAATGAAAAAGAAACGTGGGACTTGGTAGGTATCGACTTTGAAGGTCACCAGAACATGCACAGAGTACTAAACCCGCATGATTCACCAACAGGATTCCATCCCCTTCAAAGGCAACATAAAATCCGCTATCATGATTTCAATGAAATGTACGATGACCCTCAAGGATTCGATCGAAAACCAGCAGACGAGGGTCGCGTAAAGTGAGGTGTTATTATGGCAGAAATGTGGATTACAATGGGGCCTCAACACCCAATGACACACGGATTGTGGACTCTACGTGTAAAAGTCGACGGAGAAACCGTCACGGATACCGAAGCAGAACTTGGATACATCCATCGTGGTGTAGAGAAGATTTGTGAATCAAGGGATTTTACACAAATTACTCCTTATTGCGATAGGCTTTGTTATGTAAGTGCGATGACTTGGTCTCACTCCTACATTATGGCAGCGGAAAATCTACTGGAAGCAGAAGTTCCAGAGCGTGCAGAATACATCCGCTTGATGGCGGCGGAAGTTCAGAGACTTGCCAGCCACTTGATGTGGTTAGGTGCTTTTGGACCCGACATCGGCAATCTAACCTTGATGACTTGGTGTTTACGTGACAGGGAGATGTTCCTTGATTTGCTGCAAGAACTCGGAGGCTCTCGCATGCACTACAACTATCCAAGAGTTGGGGGCGTTAAGAGAGACATTCCAATAGGATGGGCAAACAGACTCAAGGCTAAAGTCAAGCTTTTTGAAAACAGAATCAAAGAATACGAGATGCTACTCGATGAATCAACGATATGGCTTGTTAGACTACAGGGTGTTGGTTATGCTACTGCTGAAGACCAAATTGACGCTGGAGTAACGGGCCCAAATATTCGTGCAGCTGGAGTTAACATAGACGCTAGATGGACAAACCCATATTCGGTTTACGATCAAGTGGACTGGGAACCGGCGGTAGAGAAGCCAACAAGCGTCAAAGGTGCAGATTGTTACGATCGATACCGAGTCAGAATGGAAGAAATGAGGCAATCATGCCGCATGTTATTGGATGCTATCGATAAGATTCCTGGTGGAGCAAACACTCACTACCAGCCAGGTGATGAGATGCTAATCACAAAAGCACCAACACGTGCCCCAGAAGGCGCAACAGGATTCAGCACATACGAATGTACTAGAGGAGTATCAAATTTCTACCTACAAGGTGGAGGAGATGGAAGAGGAAAGAATCCATACAGAGTTTCTATTCGCTCACCGATGTTTATTACAATTCCATACGTTGCTAAGACTATGATTGGATACAAGGTTGCTGACATACCAGCGATTATGGGAAGTTTCGATCCGTGTATCGGGGAGACCGACCGCTGAGGTGATTACCATGAATGACTGGCTGCAACTCCACGACTTTGTCTATAACAAAACTAGAGACATTTTTTCAAGTCTTCTTGATGGTACCTTCTTGGAATCATCATCAAACGACATTGCGTTCTTCGTATTTACGCTAGTAACCTGCTTAGTCACATTCGGCGGGATTATGCTATCCATGTTCATGATTCTGTGGATTGAGAGGAAATTCTACGCCCGTGTAAACGACCGTCGTGGTGCTACAACCGCACTTCGCTCACTTTGGGTTGGAGAGAATGGGGTAACAGCCGGTGAGTGGTGGAACATGCTTCCTTATGGAATTGGCAAACCTATTGGGGCTGTAAATAAGTGGTTGAACAAAGTAGCAGGCAATAAAGGACACGAACAAGAAATGGTCAACAGAGTTGGCAACCGTTCGTGGTACGGCGTTACAATTTTCCCAGGTTTCTTCCAAAATATTGCGGATGGCATGAAGTTCCTCACAAAAGAGCACATGGTGCCAACAAGGGCGGACAAAGTAATATTTGAGTTGGCTCCTTTTCTCGTTATTTCTTCAACGATAATGATACTGGGAATGATTCCACTATCCAGTGGAATTTACGGTGCCAATCCCGAACTTTCCGTTCTCTTTGCTTTCGCTATATTTGGGATTGCTCCGCTAGGTGTGTTCTTCGCAGGTTGGTCATCCAACAACAAGTACACGCTCCTAGGTGGTATCAGAAGTGCAGCACAGTTGACTGCTTACGAGATTCCCCTACTACTCTCAATCCTAGGAGTCTGCGTAATGGCAGGCTCATTCAATTTCATTGAGATTATTCACTTCCAACACTCCTCCGGCGCTTGGCTATTCTTTTTGATGCCACTTGGCGGTGTCTTATTCTTAGTTAGTATGATAGCTGAAGTTGAAAGAATTCCATTCGATATGCCGGAAGCAGAGGCAGAACTTGTAGAAGGCTGGTGGACCGAGTATGGCGGAATGAGATTCGGTCTTCTTTTCGCTGCAGAATACATGCGTGTATACGCAGCAAGCATTCTATTTGCTCACTTCTTCATGGGCGGATGGCATGCCCCATTCGCAGGCACTATAGGTGCTGTACCATACATTGGAGAAGCATACTTAGCAATCCCCGGGATCATTTGGACTCTCTTGAAAGCATGGTTTATTTTCACTGTAGTATTCGTTTGGGCGAGAACTGCTCTCCCAAGAATTAGAACTGACCAGATTCTAGAGTTTGGTTGGAGAATGCTCCTTCCTCTTGCTGTTCTACAAGTCGTTCTATCGATGGTTTACCGCCTATACTTCTTCGATGCAAGCGCATTAAACTTCGAAGACGGCGGTTGGGCGTGGGACCTAACTATTCTAGAATACACAATCCCATGGGGACTACCTATCCTGACAACAGGGTTCTGGTTGGTGGTATTCGTGGTATTGATGAACGATGAGAACATCGAAGAGAATGAGGAAAGAATGTATCACGTTCGAACGATGAAACCTGCGGGAACGCACACAGCAGGACAGGAGTGAGGTGAGAATATGGCATCACATCCACATGGTAGACCAAATTTCAGAAATTTATTCTGGTACCCCTTTAAGATAACAGGATTGACCGTCTTGAGAACTTATGAGTTCATAGGGAAGAGATTCTCAAGTGGTTATCATAATACAACTCACCCCGAGTTCATTGATGACGGAGATATTGCTCGCGCTGAGAAGACGAAGCACATCAACGATATCACACAGCATCACTACACTCCAGACCGTTCTGGTACGGATTTAACTCCCACAATTTGGAAGCCTCAAACCGTAAATTATCCCTACGAGCGTTTGGAAGAAATCGAGCCTTGGTTATTCGTACCGGGTAACTTCAATGGTAGAATTGGGGTTATTTGGGAAACATGCACAGCATGTAAGATGTGTGTAAACATCTGTCCAAATTCTTGTCTTCACATGACCACAGAACTTCGTGTTGACGTTCTTGACAGTGCCGAAGGCGAATGGGAAGGCTACGGAGCAGAGCTTGAAGTTGGAAAGTTTGCTGCTGTTGAGAAACCTGAAGTCATCGAAACATTAGATTCATTCAATCTAGCAACCGCCCACACAGATGCTCCAGATGAGTGGAGGTTCGGAGAAGTACTGGACCTCTCCGGGGACAGCGCCCGCATGCGTTGGAATGACACGGGAGAAGTCGACCATGTTCCTGTTGAGTCTCTTTATCCTGCTGATGATCAAATCGTATCTGGACGAATTGATCTAGGCCGATGTATGTTTTGCGGCCTTTGCATGGAAGCATGCAATTTCACATCTTTCTTTATGACAAACGAGTATGACGGAATGTCCGGATTTACTCGACAAGATCTCTGGATGGATGCAGGTAGAACAAGAGTACTCATTGGAGACCATCAAGAAGCAGTGGATGCTGAACTAGCTAAAAGGGCAAGCAAAGAACGTGACAAGAGAGCCAAGAAAGCCGCAAAAGCGGCAGGGGAGGCCTGAGCATGGACCTTGCGATGTACCTTGAAGTTGGAATATTTTTCTTGATGAGCACTATTGTAATCGGCGGCGCACTTGGTCTAATTTACATGCAGAGAGTTGCCCATTCGATGATGTGTCTTATCTTCTGCTTCATGGGTGTTGCAGGAATATTCATTCTCATGGGGGCCGAATTCCTTGCAGTCATCCAAATCTTGGTTTACCTAGCCAGCGTCATGCTGGTAGTATTGTTCGGTATAATGCTGACTAGAAGGCAAATACTTGAGGAGGACTTCGAATGAGATTACTATCTATTCTTGCAAGAGTCGGTCTTGTGTTCCTGGGTGCAGTGTTGGTTACAGCTGTATCAGCGGATGTGGTTTGGGAAGATTCTTCTGACTACGAAGTCACAACAGGTGATTTAGCATCTGCACTGTTTGGAGATTGGGCACTTCCTTTACTGGCTCTTGGATTCCTTATGGCTATGGCAATGGTTGGAGCAGCATATCTTGTTCGTGATGAGAGATTGGTAAATCTCGAATGGGAATTGACCGGAGGTGAAAAGGAATGATCGACCCAGCATGGGTCTCTGGCTTGGCTGCCATCCTTTTCATTATTGGACTGTGGGGAGCATTCAGCAGAAAGAACGCAATCGTAGTTCTAATGTGTATCGAACTGATGTTGAACGCAGTTAACCTACAATTCGTAGCAGCAGCAACACATTGGGGAGATGTCACCGGCTGGGTTTACGCTGTTTTCGCAATCGCAATCGCAGCAGCGGAAGTCGCCATCGGCTTGGCAATTTTCCTCTCAATGTATGGGCAGCATGAGACCATATCTCTAGATGAGGTTAATCTCCTGAAGAACTGAGGTGTTATGATGAGTGGAAGTGAAATCATTGATTATGCTGTACTGATACCTCTTATGCCATTCCTTGCGTTCCCGGTTATTCTTTTCCTCGGGAGACTGTTCAACGGAACGCCAACTTGGGTAAGGAATGTGAAGGAAGGAGGAATAATTGCCCTAACTGTTATGGGCGCAAGTCTTGTTCTTGCACTGTTGGTAATCAAGGAACACATGAACAAAGTTGGTGCTGCAGATGTATTTACATGGTTTGAATCATCTTGGTGGGATTCAACAAATGCAACCGACCCAATTTCGACCAAAATTTTCGGTTTTGGAATCTACATAGACCACCTAACTGTAATGCTACTATTCGTTGCTGCATTCTTGTGTTTCCTAATCAACATATTTTCAATTGGTTACATGAACACAGATTCAATTAACGACAATAGAAACCATCGATTCTATGCAGAATTCGTTCTATTTTGTAGCGGTATGCTGGGTATGGTACTGGCCGATTCATTCCTTTGGTTGTTCATCTTTTGGGAATTGATGGGACTGTGCTCTTACTTGTTGATCGGTTTCTACTATGAAAGGCCAAGTGCGGCTTACGCAGCAAAGAAAGCATTCCTAACAACTCGTGTTGGCGACGTGTTCCTTGTAATAGGACTGGTAATGCTCTGGAATTTGTTTGAGCCATTTGCGGGTTCACAGGGCGCCTTGTCATATGCTGTCGTCTTCGATCCTGAAAACATTGCAAGAGTTAACTCAGGCGATCTCCAATTAGCCTTAGGAATGATGTTTATCGGAGCGGTAGGAAAGTCTGCACAGTTCCCACTACACGTATGGTTGCCTGATGCTATGGAAGGTCCAACTCCAGTATCAGCATTAATTCACGCAGCAACCATGGTCAATGCAGGACTGTACCTTGTAGCACGTATGTTCCCATTCTTTATGGAGGCCGAAATTGGTACTCTGTCTACTCTTGCAATAGTGATTGCAGTAATCGGTGGAATAACCGCTGTTATGGCTGCTCTCATTGCATTCGTTCAAATAGACTTGAAAAAGGTACTAGCATACTCAACAATGAGCCAATTAGCCTACATCTTCACAGGACTAGGTTCTGCACTTTGGGCGGCAAATAACGGGTATGAGAAAATAGCTGCTTTCGCAATGGGCGCATCATTGTTCCATTTATTCAACCACGCAATGGCAAAGGGAATGCTGTTCATGGCCTCAGGTTCAGTTATACACGAAATGCATCATGCGCATCATGAAGTCGCTCACCATGGGCATGGTGATGACGGCCATCATGATGATAACCACGATGACCACTTTGATGCTCAATCCATGGAGAACATGGGAGGTCTAGCAAGTAGAATGCCTATTACTGCAACAGCCATGTTTGTAGGAAGTATGTCAATTATCGGAATTCCTCTAATCGGCGGATTCTGGTCAAAGGAAGGCGTAATTGCCAGTGCATGGAAGGTTTCTTTGAAGGAACCGGTCTTCCTTCTACCTGCTATGCTAATTCTAATCGGTGCAGGAATGACAGGATTCTACATGTCGAGAATGTGGTTCATGACATTCGCAGGTAAACCAAAAACGGAGGTTGCAGAGCACGTCCATGAACAAACACCATGGATTCCAATTCCGTTGGTTATTCTCACATTTATGACCTTAAGTGCTGTAATCCTTGCAGGTATGCACGCTGGGAAATGGCTTGGTGATTTCGAGAAAGGTCATTACACCAGTTTCATTGATGGAATTGGTGAAGAAATGAGATATGTCTTCTTAAATGAGGATTCATTCCTGATGGTACTAACCTATGTCACAATAGGTCTTTCCTTGATAGTGGGTCCATCACTAGCAATGAAGCTCTACGGCGGCAATTTAGACGGAGACCAGAAAGCAAAACCATGGATGCAATGGGCGATTAGCCTATCAGCAAGAGTAAACAAGAATTCGAATTTTGACAACACAGCGTGGGCAAACTCAAGTTTAGCAACCTCTCTACACAAGAGACTACACTTCGATGATGTTTATGACGCAGCGATGCTTAAGATTGTAGTTGGATTTGCTAAATTATCCGCTATATTTGACACAAAATTCATCGACGGTGTCATCAAGACCATCGAATCAACCAGTCAAGAAGCATCTAGAAGACTTCGTGCACTAACAACGGGCAGCGCAAGAGATTACATCATGATGACTGCACTTGGAACGCTGGTCATTTTCATTCTACTATGGGGGGTGGCGTGATTGAGCAGCAACCGAGCACTTGACATCAAAAATAAGGAGTTCATGTTGATTGGTGGTCTTCTGGTAATTGTTGCTGGAATAATGGCGTTCTTCCCAAAAATGAATTCATCAGGCGAAGATATTGATTTGATCAGCCTACCACTTGTAGGATTCCCAATTATTGTCAGTTGTATATTGCTGGCATTTGCTAGTCAGGAAAACCGCTCTAGAAGAGAAATTCTTGCAGTGCCAGTGAAGTTGTTTACATTGTGTGCATCATTGATTCCCCTAGCGGTTTCTACTGCCCTATTCTTCGACTGGCTAGTTGTTACCGATTGGGACAAATTGATGTACAACGAATTTGCGCTTGAGAAAGAATATGTATGGATTGAATCAATTGGGGTTTCTTGGCATGTTGGAATGGACGGTCTATCGTTCCCAATGGTTTGGTTGACTACATTCTTGGTTCCAATCACAATTATTACGACATGGGATGAAAAAGATGGAGCAACTTATCATCCTCTACTATTGATGATGGGTGGAGCACTGATTGGTGTATTCGTTGCACTGGATTTATTCCTGTTCTATGTGTTTTGGGAATTGACGTTAATCCCGATGTTTTTCCTTATTCTGAAATGGGGTGGAAAAGACCGTAGGTATGCAGCTCAGAAATTTTTCATCTACACGTTCTGTGCATCGGTTATCATGCTACTAGGCTTGATCACACTTTACTTCCTACAGCCTGAAGGAAACGGTGCTCAGTATGGAACAGTTACTGGTAGAACATTTGACATGACTGAGTTATTCAAGAATGCAAAATTTGGTAATGATAACGGCGTATTCTTAGGCAAAGGTATGCAATACGTATTGTTCGCCATGTTGATGATCGGTTTCTTGGTGAAGTTACCAGCAGTACCATTCCACACTTGGCTTCCAGACGCCCACGTTCAGGCGCCCACCGGTGGCTCTATGCTACTGGCAGGTGTTATGCTAAAGATGGGAGCGTATGGAATGCTAAGAATCCCAATTGCAATTTTCCCTGATGCAGTTGTTTACTATCAGGACGTGATAATGGCAATTGGTCTCATCTCTCTTGTGTGGGGTGCTATTGTATGTCTTGGACAAACTAATCTGAAGAAGATGGTTGCTTACTCATCGGTATCTCACATGGGTGTAATTCTCCTAGGTATAGCAAGCATGCAACCAATTGGTTATGCCGCTGCTCTGTTCATGATGTTTGCACATGGTATTATCTCTCCAATGCTGTTCGCAGTATGTGGTGCATTCAAACATCATTATCACTCTATGGAAATAGGCGCAATGCGTGGAATGGCAAAGTGGTCACCTTATCTTGCAGTATACATGATGTTTGCATGGATGGCAAGCCTAGGTCTTCCATTACTAGCAGGATTCGTTGCTGAATTGATGGTTATGATTGCGTTCTGGCCAGAATATGGTTGGTGGATATTGTTACCAGGAGCGGTTTTGGCGATAACAGCAGCATACTATCTTTGGTCAATGCAAAGGACCATCTTTGAAGGTGGAGATGAAGGCCAACCTCCAGAATCATTGAACGGAGAAATTCCACCAGATATCACACTTCCAGAGAATATTGGAATGATAATACTCGCAATTTTCACTGTCATTTTCGGTATCTTCCCATTCATAGCACTAGGCATTATGGATAGTTGGACAGTTGCCTTCTTCAACGATGTATTCATTACGGGAGGGATCTGAATGGAGGTAGAAGTTTTCAGCACAGAGTTTTGGAAGGCTTTCGCTCCTGAGACAATCCTGATATGTGGATTGCTTTTGATTTTCATAATCCCAAATCTGGGTAACTCAAAATTCCGAATACCTTTGACAAAAGTAAGAGTTCCGTGGTTTTTAGGTGGAAGAAGATTCAAGTTAACAGGTTCACCTTCTATACCAGGTATCCTTGCAACTGGGACTGTGTTTACCGCTTTGGGTATGATGGCTATCGAAGCTATCGAAGGTAATATGCAAACGACAACAGTAGTCAGTAATGGAATAGTTATTCTGCAGTTAGATAACTTCTCGAGATTCTTTGAAATTCTGTTTTTAGCGGCAATTCTACTGGCATGCATGGCAAGTTTGGATAGAATTCCAGCTCATACTTTTGAAGGGAAGAAAACACTAGAAGAGTTGTATGACAATCGCCGTCAGGCCGATTTTTACATTTTAATGCTAACAACAGCAATCGGTATGTGCACCGTTGCCTTAGCACAGGATCTCTTTGTGCTATTTGTGGGTCTAGAGTTAGCTAGCCTTGCAACCTATGTTTTGGTTGGTTTCCACAAAGAATCAAAATCAGGTGCTGAATCTGGTGTGAAGTATTTCATCACAGGTTCTGTAGCCAGTGGTGTTGGTTTGTATGGATTATCACTGCTATATCTTGAATTTGGTAGTTTACAGTTGACAACGATCGCAGAGAACTGGTCAGAATCCTCAGTCCTTGGCTTGATAGCATTAGGTTTGGTTTTGGTTGGGTTCGGATTCAAAGTGTCTGCAGCACCATTCCACTTTGCAGCACCAGATGCATATGCTGGAGCAAATTCACCTGTTGCAGGTGTTTTAGCAACCGCATCTAAGGCGATGGGAATGATTGGGTTAATCAGAGTGTTATTGGTTATCGCCCTTCCAGAGGCTGGCACAGATGAGAGTGCGGTATGGTTGTACACGCTTGCGACTCTTTCAGTTATCACAATGACTTGGGGTAACGTCGCAGCATTAGGCTCTACTAATCCAAAACGAATGCTTGCTTATTCGTCGGTCGCACATGCAGGCTACATGCTTGCAGCAATGGCTGCTGTCGGTGCATGGAAATGGGGAGAAATCGATGCACCTGCTGATTATGCAGAGGCTATTGTGGCAGCAGTACTTTTCCATCTATTCGTATTAGTTGCATTCAAGTTAGGTGCTTTCCTTGTTCTAGGTCTTCTCGAGATGGAAGGAGGAGCAAGCCGATTGTCTGCACTTTCCGGTCTTGGAAGAAGAGACCCCTTAATTGCAACTTCAATGTTCATATTCATGCTCTCATTAGCTGGAGTGCCTCCATTGGCTGGATTTATGTCTAAGTTCCTAGTAGTTGCTGGAATAGTATCTACAAGCGTTGGAGAATTATGGATAAATGATACAGTCTCCCTCTCTGATCTCCACTGGGTTTGGTGGCTTGCCCTTGCAATGTTCGTGAACAGTGCAATCTCAGTATTTTACTACCTGAGAATTGGAGTTGTAATGTTCCTGGATGCTCCAGAAGAGGGGCGAAGAAAACCGCTACCTTACGGCGCCTCGATTAGAATGGCAATATGGATTTGTTTGGTCGCCACTATCTTACTTGGATTGTCCGGAGATACTCTAATCGATATGTGTTACAGGGCAGCAGACAGTCTGAATTTGGCCTGAGCACAGTCTCAGCCTTCAAGTAGGAAGGGCTTTTCGCTCAGCCCATGGGCCGTAGGCGTGAAGAGAAGGTAGACGAGGAAGAATTAGCTCGTCTTATGGATAATGAGGAGGGAGAATCCTCCAAGATCCGTGTCAAAATGCCCAATTCTAAAGTGAACGAAATGTTCGCTATCGCAGAGCAAATCCTTGGTGGAAGAAGAGTTACAGTTCTTTGTGCCGATGGAGAAACTCGCATGGCCAGAATTCCAGGAAAAATGCGACGCCGTCAGTGGGTACGTGAAGGAGATTTGATTATCGTATGGCCTTGGGATTTCCAAGACTCAAAAGCCGATGTAAAGCACCGATATACAAAGACGCAAGCAATGTATTTGTCAAGGAAAGGAGTCCTGCCTTCAGAGGTTGATGTATTCGGTATGAATACCACAGCGGATGACTTTGATGACGAAGATGGTCTATTTGCATCAACAAATACAGATGAAGAAGTATTGGAAGAGGAAGCACTTGAAGAAATGGAAGATGATGATGACGACGATGAGATTAACGATCTCTTCGGTTGAAATTACAACTCCATAACCATACTGGCTTCAGCGATAAGGAGGCCGAAAAATGGGACGTCGAACCGATTGGGAAAATGAGTTGTCCAAGGACACAAAGCAACGGAGAAAAAATCGCAAACGACGTAATTCGAATGCTGATGAACAGTATCTCGACAATGAGTCATCAGAATTCATTCGTACCCTTGAATCTTCAAAAGGAACGGCTTGGATGGCTGAGAAGAAGTACAAACGCATGTTCACCGAAATTGAAGAGGGCTTGTCTGGTGTATTAGGCGACGGACCGTTTGAATGGGTAGACAGGCGTGTATTCGATGCAGTTTTTGACAGGCTTACTCTGATGAGCTTGTACAAGTTAATGAAATCTGGAATAATCGACACACTAGATTTTCCAATCGCTAGGGGCAAGGAGGCGCATGTTTTCCACGGGACGGGTGAAAATGGACCAATCGCAGTGAAAATCTTCCACACTTCGAATGCAGTGTTCAAAAATCTTGTACAATATATCGAAGGAGATCCAAGATTTAGTGGCTTACGGAGGAGGCATAGAGACCTCGTTGACATTTGGGTTAGAAAGGAATTTAGGAATTTATCTAGATTAGAAAAATGGGGATTGGCTGTTCCAAAGCCACTTGGGACCCACAAAAATGTGCTAGTTATGGAGTATCTTGGCACACAAAATGCACCTTCCCCCAGATTACGGGATGTTGATGTTATCGACCCACAATCGGTATACGAGGAACTCCTTGAATTCCTCGCAGTAACCTGGCAAAAAGCGAACATGGTGCACGGTGATTTTTCTCCTTACAACATAATGTGGCATGGGGATAGGCCTGTTGTAATAGACGTAGGTCAAGCGGTAGTGCAATCTCATCCAAAAAGCCAGGAATTTCTCGTCAGAGACGTAACTCGATTGGTAGAATGGGCCAATAAAAATGGAATAAATGTAGAACTCGCAGAGGCTATGTACGACGTTCTAGAAATGGATTTATCCCATATCGACATGAAACTAGAAGAGGAGTAGGACCCACACATGGTTTGAAGAAGGGAAGGCTTCACCCAAGTGTCATGCGTCAATCCCTACCAAGAGTTCCCAAAGACCGCATAGCGGTTCTAATTGGCGCAAAGGGTGCTACTAGGCGAGAGTTGGAGGAGGCAGCTGGTTGTAAGAGTCTTCAGATTGATTCTATCACAGGGGAAATTGAAGTTACTTGGCCCGAGGCAGGGGAATACGATCCTGTCAAAGCACTGAAACTTCCTGATGTTATCAAGGCAGTAGGAAGAGGAATGGCGCCAAATAGGGCTATCCAATTGCTTAGAGATGATTGGTTTTTCGAAATGGTTGAGTTAAGAGAACACGTTGGAAAGCGCTCTAAGCAACAAAGAAGAATCCGTGCCAGGATTATAGGCTCAGAAGGTAAGATTAGAAAGATGATTGAGCATCATACCGGTACTGAAATTTCAATTTACAAATCTACGGTTGTTCTAGTTGGAGAAGGATATGGCCTTGCCAGCGCAAGACAAGCAATCGAAATGCTAGCAGGTGGTAGTGAACACGGCACAGTTTTGAAATTCTTAGAGCGTGAAAGAAGGAAAATGCGCCTAGAAGCTAGAGCAATCGACTATATTGCCGAAAAGCCATCTTCTGCAGAAACGAGTGACTTCTCAGGTTTAGTTCCTGGTTTAGCAGACGTCGCCACTAGAAGAAATCGCAGGCTAAAAGCATCGCAAGTTGATCCCGAAAACGAGGAAGAGGTCACAGATATGATGGAACTTGCAGAAGACGAAGAGGTTAGTTGGGAGGAGGAGTAATCTTCCTATTTTGATACCAAGCAATAGCAAACCCTGTCAGTATTAAAGCGATAATTCCCGGAGCAAAAGAGGGTACAACCCCTATTCCTGAAACCGAAGCACCTGTGACCATGCTGTAGTGGTAATTGTTTGATTCGTCTCTTTCATCGATTGCATTCGATGGGTCGATTACCAATCTAAGGTCCCATTGTCCTGTGTTTGGGACTACGTAATCCCATGAGATATACTCGCACCTGCATTCATCAGAGAGATTGCCTCCTTCCACCACTAAAGTCTGCATTGTTGTCCAATCAATTGTGGAGTCTCGGTCAGCTGGAGCTGCCTGTAAATGAACTGTGACCGCTCCTCCATATGCTTGGTTTGCTTCAAGTAAGCTTGTGATTTCTATTTGTCCATTTGTTTCTCCAGGCCTTGCAACTAGTCTGTCAACTCCTGTTTCAGTGGCATTCCAAGATAGATCTAATCCAGGTAAAATTTGGAACGAGTTTGGAATGGTAATCAGTTCATTTCCAGCATTGTCTATAACGACTGCTCTGACCATCAAGTATTGTCTAGACTTTGTTGCCCAAGATGCTAATCCAAAAGTCCCCTCTAACCCAGAAACGCCAAGGTCGATCCATCTGCCTGATTGGTCAGGAGTTGCGCCGACTCCATTCAAATCAAAACCGTATTGAATTTTTGAATTATTCAAATCTATTCCCGATCCCAGGTCTTGGGCTACAAAGGAAATATTCACAGGACCGATGAGACTTGTACTTAGTTCATCCACACTCCAAGAGATCCCTTCAGGTTCTGTAACGTCAACCTTGACATCTACATCGATTGGGGAACCAACATTTCCAACTCTGTCAACCGCTCTCATGGAAATTTGGTGTTCTCCCTCTGCAAAGGTTAGCGTTGTGCTGGAAGAGGTTACATCATTCCAAACCGAATCCTGTTGAATTTGAACATAATCAAGGCCAGAGCCGCTACCATCGTCGGTCGCAGAATCAAAGCCTGAAATTGTGACCGTTTTACTATTGCTCCACTCATTCCCATTTCCAATAATGGGGGCATTAATCGTTGGAGCAGTTCTATCAATTCCGATGAACATTGTTTGACTTGTCGATAAGCCTGAGCCATCCCAAACAGTTAGTCTTGGATTGTATGTTCCCTCTGAGATTGCACCTGTAGTCCAGTCCCAACCATATGCTAATGTTCCAGGGCCATCATTTGTTGGAGTACCTGGTCCCGGTACATTTGCGAGACTTGCGTGAGTTAAATCATCATCATCAGCATCCCAAGTAAAAGAAAGAGTACCATCTGCAGCAAGGGAATACCAAGCTCTGTCTAGAGCGCTTGTTCCACTTCCTACACCAGTATTTGAAAGACTAAATGATGTAATCGTAGGTACCTGATTCACAAGGTTAAACTCTCCACTTGTGAACCACTCTGTGAAGCTACCCACATCAGAATCCCATGCCCTCGCTCTAAATGTCCATGAATCGTTGTCATAAGTCGTGGTGTCAACGTGCTTTAACCATGGAGTTGAGGTTAGGTTTGCTACTTGTGACCAATTATTTCCGTCATTTGAAATTTCAATTTCGATATTTGATATCGAACCAGTTCCACTCGATGTAAATGTAAGAGTATACAATCCTTTGACATCTTGATTAGCATTTGGTCCGTTTGCGAATTGTAAAGCCAGTTGACTTTCTGAGGATTTTTTGACCTTTTCATCCTCCAAAAACACATCACTACTTTGCCCTGCAGTCATGATGACTGATATCAGTACAGCCAAGATGATGCGCCTCATCAAACATAGGACAGTGCCCCCCGCCCTTCAATGCTCGCATTGCAACACCCCCTTCCAGTGTTTGTTGTAGCCTCAAAATTAGATATTCGGAGCGGGCTTACAGTCGGTTGTTTCAAGTGCTACCCCTCTCCTCTTGTAAACATGGCAAGGGGCTTTGTTTCTGCTGTTGTCCTCGCGATGATGCTAATATCTACAATGCCATTATCAGTTAATGCAGATGACAGTGGAGGCGTACAAGCTTCTTCTTCTACTGTTGCAATAACCCCTTCTAATCCCGTAGAAGGTGGATCGGTAACTATTAGACTTACTTTATTAAATTCGAATAATTTTAATGCAGAAGATGTAGAATATGCATTTTTCTGGGATAAATACCCTGATACTTTGATTTCGGCAGGTATTGTAGATATACCTGCCAATGATACAATCGATGTTGAAGTTGTAAAATCAGGTCTTACAGTCGGGGAACATCAGGTATGGGTTGAATTCGAATACAATGATGGCGGAGTGGAATACTTCTACAAGGACATTATCGTTGCAGGATTACCTGATTTGGAAACATCGACGATAACAACCAGTCCATCAGTTGTGAAATCAGGTGAAGATTTACTAGTTTCAACACTCGTGGAGAATACGGGTTCTGAAGATGCGGATGCTAGTAGAATGCAGATTGATTTAGACACTCAAAGTGAACTAGTGAATGTGCCGGCAATTCTTGCAGGGTCTTCAGAATGGGTAAATCATACGATGATTGCCCCTTCTTCTGGCAATTACGACATTACCGTTACACTAGATTTGGATGACGCGGTCATAGAAGCCGATGAAGACAATACTTTCCTGTCATCAGTAAGCGTAGATACAAGGATGGACATAACCCACATTGGAGATCTTGAAGTCTCTGTAGAAGACGGAAAATTACAGGGCCCGTGGACAATTTCGGGAATTATTTCGAGAACAGACGGAAGTGGTACAACAGAAGTTCCAATGCGGATCGAAATCAAAGATGATAATGCAGTAAATATCCCACTTCCTACTTTTTACGTTAACATTACAGGTGGAGCAAATGCACAACAGCCCTGGTCATACGAGCTTCTGCATAATCAGATTTCATCCCTCTCTGCAGGTAATCACCAGGTGACAGCTGCAATCGACCCCTATGGAACGGGGAATTTCATTCAAGAGAGTACAACTAATGACAAAATAAGCACTTATTTTGACAAGTACGATGTCCCCGATGTCGCCGTAGATCCATTTGCTGTACCATCAAAGAATATGGTTACCAGTGGAAGTAACGTAGATTGGAGTGTTACTATAACAAATTCTGGAGATATTGAAGTAAAAGGAAGACTGATCTACACTTGGGAAGGTCAAACTGTAGAAGAATCATCCCAACCGATAATCACAATAGAACCGGCAGAATCATACCTCTGGCAGAATACATTACCAACAGAAAGTGGTCCACATATTGCAAACTTTGATGCGCAATGGGTACCACTTTCAAATTCCTATGATTCTAATCAATTCAATTCTTATGCAAACGGGAGCGTCAACGTGACTGCTCAATTGCGTCTTACTTGGTCTAGAACCTCGATGGAATTAATCGATTCAAACCAAGAGGCTGCAACATTCCCATTGATTTCGGGCGATGAATATACAGTATCCATAAAATTAGCATCCCAAGAGACAGGTTCTGTTACCTATTCCTGTGAAAATGAATTAGGTGAGGTATTCGAACAAATACCTCTTGTAGTAACAACAGGAGGACAAATCGTCACAGTTGAATGCACATTCACAGCATCTGCTCCTTACACAAACATCAATCTTGTTCCAAATGAAACAGCAGTCAGTAAAACTCAATCATGGAATTGGGATTCAAAAGAATCAAGCAGTAATGTTGCTGATGATGCAGGGGATATGACTTTCCAGACCGCAGGGATGATTGCAATAATTTGCATAATTCTAATCGCTGTTTTGATTGCAGCGGTTATACTTACTCGCGAGGTAGAGGAAGAAGTAGAAAGGGATATCTTCGATTATTGTCCTGCTTGTGATGGAGAATTAACAGGAGGAGAAGACAGGTGTCCTTGGTGTACTTTCAATCTCAAGAAGGCAAGGAAACAATTCCATGATTGCGAAAGTTGTGGAGAATCGATTCCTGATTTACTAGCAAATTGCCCTTATTGTGGTGCTGATCAAGACGTTTCCAAATATTTCGAGCAAAGAGAGAGGAAAGTTATCGAGAAGAAAGAAATTCCACTCCAGGAAGAAGAGGAGATTGACCCTGAAACTATTCATGCTGCTGGTTATGAAGGATTCGATGAAGCAGTAAAGGAGTTTGGATACGATTCAGACGATTTAGAGGAACACTGGGATGAAAATATTGCTAAGGCTGAAGCCGAAGTTGAGGCGGCTTACGACAGAAGAATCGCTGAAGAAGAAGTTGAAATGGATGAAGAAGAAGCCTTCTCCACAGTTACAACAACTCTAAAATCGATAGAAGAGACATTCGAAGGTCATGATATCGATGCAATTCTTGAGAATAAGGACATAAAATCTCATGTTGATGATGGTGGAGAATTATCTGCAAGTGATGCAGACATTCGCGGTAAATTATACGAAATAACAGGTGAAGAAGGGGTGATGCCGGGTGATGAAGTGCACGTAGGAATGGGCATACAAGATCGCTCACTAGCTGGTAATCTCCTCCCTGATGATGCAATGGATTTCTCCTTTGAAGATGAAGCCGATGAATTGGATCCAGTTAAGGCCGCTGCTGCTGAAAATAAGAGAAGGCGCGGCGTTCGAAGACGGCAAAAGAAAGCCGAAACCGCAGAATGTGGTGCATGCGGCGCAGATATTCCGGTGGATGCTAGCGAATGTTCGGTTTGTGGTGCTAAATTCGAATAAAATTTCAATATAAGTTATCCGTATGGATTTGATGCCTGTCAGTACTCATAGGGTTCGTCATCGCTATTGCTCGGCTGACCCTCTTGACTTCATTCAGGCGTTTCGTGCGAGATACTGTCAACGCTTGAAACCATCGAGGGGTTTTATTCATACATTGGTAGCACCTCGGGTATCATGATGAGGCCTAGACGAGCAATGTCTGCATTTTCTATGCTCGCAATTTTGCTTGCATCAAATATGGGTTGCATAGGTCTTGTTCCAGCTCGTGAATTCATGGAAGATTTACGCCAGCCACCGGAAATGATAGATGTCGATACAAAAATCAATGCGTCACACGTCTTCACAACAGACGTTACAGATGTTGCTGGAAGTACAACATATTCTAGTGTACAAAAATTTGAGGTAGATTCTGACGTTGTTGAAATAAGCGCATACATCTCAGCAGCAATGCCACTTGAACTTATTTTGCCTGATGTAGCAACAGATGTGAGATTTGTCAGAGCTTCATTGACAGACTCGGAAGGAAATCAAATATGGGTCGAAGAAGTTACGGAAACAGAGAGAAAAATGGTGGCTACCTTTTCACAACCTTTAGCCTTGGGAACTTGGACACTAAACGTTGATGCAAGAGGTTATGGTGAAGAACTTGCCAATCTCTACAAAGATTCATTTCAGGTCCTCATAAAAATTGAAAGAAAGTGCTGGGAATATCCCAATGAAGTTGGATGCGCATACGATTAGACAAGGCTCGAATCACAGGCGTATCGTCTAGAGCAACTTTCACACTTGCCTCTACGATTGTGATTTCTTTCTGCACCACCTTGAACCATCAACCGTTGTATTTCTTTAGTTGCAGAAAGTAGTAGATGTTTGTTTTTCGCGTCCCATTCAACCGTGTGTAGATTCTCATTCCCATATTTCAGAACACCATAAGGCGGCGTTCTTCCTGTAGTAGATTCGACTAGATGTATGTATGCAAGTAATTGCATTTTGTGCGATTTATGCGGCTTGTCCGGTATTTTCCCTGTTTTCTGCTCAACCGGAATGAACTCACCATCAACGATTACAATCTGGTCTGGTCTGCCTCTCAGCCCTGTGTTGTCATCAATCAATAAACCAGCAGTTGATTCATCATCTGAATACGCAACATCAGTGTTTTCTTCTAGGCCAGCATTTATTCTCGCAACTTCGAGTGCATTATCAGCTAGTAGGGCTTTTTGTAGTTGCCAAGATGCAAGTAATGTCCATACCATTGCTACAGTAACAAGAATAAAGCCGGCTTGTTCCTTATTCTCTGCACCATATAGACCAATTGCATGTAATCCGAATATAGTTGCACCCATCAACAAACTGGCTTCAACTCTGCCTCCTTGGCGCCATCCTCCAATGAAGCCGTATGGCTGAAATGTATTAGGGATCACCGAATCGTCTAGGTTTCTCAAATCGTCTAATTCTTGTGACTTCTCAATTGGGAGGTTAATCCACTGCCTCCATGGGAGATATATCGCTAATAATCCAGCAATAAGCCATACAACTGATAGTACTGAAAGATATCTTGCCATGTCAATTGGGGTTCTATCGTCAGTAATCGTTGTGAAAATTATTGCATCAGAAATGAAAATTACAACGATTGTAAACCACCAAGACCAAACTATCAGGGCTTTGCGTAAGTCGTGTTGCTTTTGTTTGAAATTCTCAACCCTTTTGTGTATTTCAGCGTGTTTTTCTCTTCCAGCGTCAATGGCTTTTCCTCTGCCACCAATTCCTTCTCTTGCTAATGACCAAGACAATGGACAGTATGTGTGTCGTTCGATATCACTCGCAGAAACATGTAACACTTTACCAGAATCATCTCTCCAAAAACCGTCGTCGCTTTCTGAAGCGACAACAAGGTTACTGGATTCCAAGTTTAACAAAAAAACGTCTCCTACGTTTCGCGAGTATGTGGTGTCGACATCAACCTTGCCCCTCCTGGTGCGGTAATTAAAATCGAGATACAGGGGCATTATGGTTGCGTTTTGTCTTACGAAGTGGTTATTTAGGGGGGGTTAGTGGGCCGAATGCTGGAGTCATTACAATGACAGAACTGTTAGTCGACCGTGAGACATACGAGACAAATGCCGTACACATCGGTACTCAACAAAAGAGTGCAGATATGGCACAATTCATTCAAGAAGTTCGTTCTGATGGACTATACCTAATCGATGTGGAAATCACCGACAATAGAATCCGTGCAATTTCTCAATTTCTAACCCGCTACAATCCAGCAAATGTAATGGTAGTTAGTGCAAGGCAATATGGCCAGCGTCCAGCAAGGCTGTTCGCTGAAGCAATCGGTGCAAATGCTGCTGTTGGAAGATTTATTCCAGGCAGCCTAACCAATCCTGCTCTGCGTTCATATGTTGAGCCGGATATGTTATTCGTAACCGATCCAGCTGCTGACCAACAAGCTCTTCGTGAGGCGGTTAACTCCGGACTTCCAATTGTCGGCATCTGTGATGCTAACAACAACCTGCGTAATGTTGACCTTGCTCTACCTGCCAACAACAAGGGTCGCAAATCACTAGCTCTTCTTTACTGGATTCTTGCTCGTGAAGTTCTAAAGGCGCGTGGCGAGACAACCGATGAGGCATGGGCCGAAGCTCAAGACCTAGAAGAGTGGGAATCTACTTTCTGAGCGGAGACCACCCCCATAGGGTGATGAAAGATGAGTAAGTTCATCTTACCAAAACCAGGCGAGTGGGATGGAGAGGCCCGCCCGCTGTTTCTCGCGCCAATGTCCGGAGTGACCGATTTGCCATACCGATTACTCGCCAAAGAGTGTGGCGCAGACTTTACAATTACAGAATTTACAAATTCGACAGCTCTTACTCGTGACGCGGCAATGTCGTGGCGGAAAATGGAAACTTGCGATGATGAAAATCCATTCATTCCGCAGATTTTTGGCGGAGTAATTGAAGACATGGCTCTAGCTGCTGAATTATTGGAGGACACAGCAGATTTGATTGATTTGAACTTTGGTTGTCCTGCTCCAAAAGTGACCAAAATTTGTGCTGGAGCCGCTTTGATGGGAGAGCCAGAAAATCTAGTCTCAATGTGCGAAGCAGTGGTTGATAGAGTGAACATCCCAGTAACTGCGAAGATGCGGCTTGGTACAGGTCAAGGTAATTTCAATGCGAAAGAGATTTGTGAGAATTTAGAGCAGGTCGGAATTCAGCGTCTATGCGTACATGGAAGAACTCTCAGACAGAGGTACTCAGGGATTGCTGATTGGGATTATATCACAGAAGTAGTGGATGCGGTTGAGACTCCTGTGATTGCTAATGGAGATGTGATAGACGCAAAGACCGCAAAGGCATGTCTCTCACAAACACACGCTGCTGGACTGATGGTAGGACGCGGAGCAATCGGTCGCCCTGCCGTATTTGGAGAGATCAAAGTTGGACTGGGTTGGATGGAGCGAGAGGATTTACCATGGATTGCGGCCTATGATGGAAACTGGGATGATTTGGGCTATGTAGCTCAGCAGTTTGCAACTCGCCGCTGGTGTTGGAACAGATACATTGAGTTGGCTCGGGAAACCACGGGCCTGAATTTGAAGTCTATGCGTGGCCACGCAGTTTCG
>MDSZ01028555.1_pt1 | contig 21601 bp, 15 predicted proteins | sample 811201 | NCBI WGS metagenome assembly MDSZ01 (sample SAMN05326647, study PRJNA326480) | marine metagenome | isolation source: seawater | place: Indian Ocean: North | collected 2010 | reverse complement strand
CATGAGGGATGGGTTTGGGGGTTATGAAAATTATAATTTGGTAATCTTCTTCAAATTTATAGCAAGACGAATCATCAGGTTGATTGATCCAAATAATAATTCTTCGCTCGTACAAGACATAAATTAGATGTAAAAGATGGATTAATCAAATTTTCGAAATGGATTTAGTTTCAAACACTGAGATTGTCATTGGACAGGATGAATTAACCGAAAAATTGGGCAGTGGACAAAAGCTCAAAGTTAAGTTTGGAGTGGACCCAACTCGTCCAGACTTAACTTTTGGTCATCTTGTTGTTTTCAATAAACTGAAACAATTTCAAGATGAAGGTCATGAAACCATTCTTCTAATTGGTGACTATACAGCTAGGATAGGTGATCCAAGTGGCCGGTCTGAATTAAGGCCTGAACTATCGGAGGATGAAGTTAATGAGAACGCGAGCACATATCTAGAGCAAGCTTTTCGGATTCTGGATGAAGAAAAAACAATCGTTCGTCGAAATAGCGAATGGTTTTCAAAACTCTCTTTCGCTGATGCCTTGAACCTCACCAGGAAAATGACTGTTGCCAGGATGTTGGAGCGCGATGATTTTCATAATCGGTTCAAGTCGAATCAACCTATTTCTATGGTAGAATTCATGTATCCACTCATCCAAGGATATGACTCCGTTGTTCTTGAATCGGATGTAGAAATTGGTGGAACCGATCAATTATTTAACATGCTGGTAGGACGAAACCTGCAAAAAGATCTTGGCATGGATACTCAATCAGTCCTAACAATGCCTCTTCTGGTCGGATTGGATGGTGAGCGAAAAATGTCTAAAAGCTATGACAATTACATAGCCTTCAATGACTCTTCTAAAGATATTTTTGGAAAAACCATGTCAATTTCCGATGAAGCCATGCCAGATTATTTTCGGCTTCTTCTAGGGTATGAAAATGCAGCTATCGATGAATTGAAGAAGGTCCATCCCATGGAAGCGAAAAAAAGGTTGGCATTTGAATTAACATCCAAGTTTTTCAACTCCAAAATTGCGAATAATGAGCAAGAAGAGTTTAGCCGAGTTTTTTCAAAGGGTAAATTACCCGAAGAAATGCCCACTTTCATTGTGAAAGAAATGAATTTGGAAAAGGATTCCATTTTGAATGTGCTTAACGAAACAAATATATTCGGTTCCAAAGGTGAGATTCGAAGGTTAATCAAGCAGGGGGCAGTTAAATCAGACGGCGTATCGATAAAGGATCCTGAGGACTTACTATCCTCGGATGATCAAGTTTCCGAGAAAGTGGTCAAAGTTGGGAAGAAGATATTTGTTCGTTTCATGATTTAAATTTCCGAATAAAGGGAGCAGTCCTACTAATTTTCGAATTAATTAATTTTTCTGGGGTGCCTTGAAAAATACACTTCCCACCATGGACACCTCCATTAGGGCCCATTTCTACAACATAATCAGCATTTGCGATCAAATCGACATCATGTTCGATGACGATGATGGTGTTTCCTTCATCAACCAGTCTCCTCAACAAACGAAAAAGTTTGATCCGATCTTTGTGATGCAGACCAATGGTTGGTTCTTCTAGAATATAAAGAGTAGGTTTAGATTTTGGTCGATTGGAAAGTCTCGACTTGTCGATGCTTTTAACCAATTCAGAAGCCAACTTTAGCCGTTGGGCTTCTCCTCCTGAAAGGGAAGGAGAAGGTTGTCCGAGCTTAAGATATCCTAGACCCGTTTCAGTCATCAACTTAAAGGTATTAAAAAGAAAATGATCAAATTCAAAGAAACGAGAAGCTTCTTCCATAGTTAAATCTAATACCTCGGAAATATTTTTTTGATTCCATTTCAAGGCTAAGGTTTCTGGATTAAATCTGGATCCCTTACAATATGAACAGGTTACATAACTGTCGGGAAGAAAACTCATCTCCAATTTGATTTTACCATTTCCTTTGCAATGTTCACATCTCCCACCCTTAACATTGAACGAGAAAGTGCTTGCAGCGTAACCTCGTGTTTTAGACTCCGGAAGTTGCGAAAACAAAGTACGTATCCGATCCCAAGCACCCAAATAAGTCACTGGTGCGGAACGAGAAGTTTTACCTATTGGATGTTGATCCACCTCAATTACTTTACCGAAAATGTTTCCATTCTTCAGCACACCTTTAGTGCCTTCAATGGTAGTTTTTCTCTCTGCAATCGATTTTTTGACTTCCTTTAAAATAATTCCTCTTATCAGACTTGATTTACCAGACCCAGAAACTCCGCAGCATACGGTAATTAGTCCAATAGGAATGTCCACCGAAACACCTTTTATATTCCTGTAGTTAGCTCTTCTGAGCCTCAACCAGTTTTTGCTTTTCAGGTTTTTGATTCCGGATGGAATCATTCTTACCCCATTACTAAAGAAATGGTGAAATTCTTTACAATTTAGCGAGGCATTGGAATGTGATTTGTCTGTAATATGAATTCCCTCTTTCAAAGAAACCAGTCTGCCACCATTAACTCCAGCTTCTGGCCCAATTTCAATTAGGCAATCCGCTTGATCAATGGTCTCCTGGTCATGTTCGACGACTAAAAGGGAGTTACCTTTTTTTTGGAGATTCCTAAGTGATCCAAGAAGCATACGGTTGTCTGATGGATGAAGTCCGATGGAAGGTTCATCCAGAACATACAAAACTCCAGAAAGATTTGAGCCTAATTGTCCGGCGAGTCTGATTCTTTGTGCTTCTCCTCCTGATAAAGAAGATGTTTCTCGATCCAGCGTTAGATAACTTAATCCAACATTACCCATAAATTTCAAACGTTCTGTGATCTCTGGGATAGTACTTTCTACAATAGGCTTTTGAAAATCCTCTACCTTTAGTTGCTTCAAAAAATTCGTAAGTTGATCGGGCGTAAGAGCGAGAATTTGAGGTAAAGATAAGGCATTTCCAGTTTGGTTGTATAGCACTACATTTCTAGCAATTTCTCCGATTCTTTGTCCGTCACATTCAGGGCAAATATCACCATCCTTTATGTTCCACCAATCATCTTTTGCAGGCAAATCATCTTTCATCCAGTCAAAAATCCTGCCGTAACCCTTACAACATGGACACCTACCTTTAGCTGAATTCCATGAAAAATAAGAAGGCTCTAATTCGGGATATGAAATACCAGTCTGTACATCGACTCTATTTGTTGAATGCCAGATTTCTTCGTTGTTCTCTATATTAGTGATCAAGCATCGTCCATTTCCAATGTCCAAAGCATGCTGAACAAAAGATTTAATTTGAGCCACGGAGGGAACTTTGGACCACCTCACAATCACTGCCTCAACATCATGAATTCGATACCTGTCCAGACCAGGAAAATTTTCTGTACTGTAGAAAACACCATCACATCTGACTTCTTCGAATCCCTTTTCAAAAGCCCAATTCACTATGGGTTTATGATGTCCTTTTCGTCCATTTACCAAAGGTGACAGTAGGATACATTCGGAATTAACCTCCTTAAGCATGCCTTTTAGTTGTTTGCGAACTTTGGATTGTATTTCAAATAGACTGGCTTTTTGTAATGGCTTTTTCGTGTGAATGCTTAATTGAGTTCCAATCTTTGCGTACAAAAGTCTTAAGTATTGCGTGATCTCAGTGATGGAACCTACGGTTGATTTTCTGGAACCTCTAGTTATTCGTTGCTGAATGGAGACCGTAGGGGGCAAACCATTGATTTGATCGACTACTGGCCTTGGCATCTGTTCCATAAATTGCCTGGCATAGGAGGACATGGAATCCATAAACCTTCTTTGTCCCTCTGCAAAAACAACATCAAAAGCGAGAGATGATTTACCTGAACCAGAGGGTCCAGTGACAACCACAAATTTATTGTATGGAATCTTTAAATTAATCCTGCACAGATTATTTTCAGCTGCACCAATTACCTCAATACTTCTTTGACCATGATTGTTTTTTAAAGATGATTTCGGGGTGCGTTTTAAGTAGGATTTCTTTCTAGAATTAATTTTTCCTTGGTTGTAAATCCTGTAAGAGTCTTGAGAGCAGTTTTTTGTAACCCTGCCTCCCTCCTTCCCTGCCCCTGGTCCTAATTCCAGAATCCAATCAGCATTGCTCAAAATTTGAGGGTTGTGCTCAATCACAAATAAAGAATTTCCGGATTCAACGATTGATTTTAAAGCACAAACAAGCACCTCGACATCTTTCATGTGTAAGCCTGTACTAGGTTCATCTATTAAAAGAATACTATGTTTCTTGTTGAGTGATAAACCTCCCATAAACTTAACCAGTTTCAGCCTTTGTGATTCCCCTCCAGATAAAGTATTTAGGGGTTGCCCTAAGGATAGGTAACCGAGTCCAACTTCTTGAAGTAGGCGAAGTTTTTTGTGGGTCTTGGGATATTGAACGAAATGGTTAACAGCCTCGTCTACAGTAAGACTAAGTATTTCAAAAACCGACATTCCATTCAGTTTAATTTCTAAAACATCATTTTTGAATCGCATACCATTACAGTAGGAACATGGAGTTTGGATATCTGAAAGGAATTGCATCTCCACAATTTCATAGCCCAAGCCCATGCATTCCTCACAGCGACCATTCCCCGAATTGAATGAAAAGTCAGAAGCAAAATAGCCCAGTTTCTTGGCTTCCTCGGTCCTACCAAGTGCTTCTTTGATAGGACTCCATCCGTCAGCATAAAGAATTGCATTCGATCTTGGGGTTTTGGAAATCGTATTTTGATCGATTAAAATAACTTCATCAAACTGCTTTTCCGAAAATACATTTTCAGATTTCGAATCTAATGAAAGAGTTTTAAAAATTATCTCGTTAATTAGAGTAGATTTCCCTGAACCGGAAACTCCTGCAATTCCTACAAACTTACCCAGAGGTAGATCGACGGCAAAATTCTCGAGGTTATGAAGTGTGGCATTTCTGACTTTCAGTAGTCCCCCATTCAGTTGACTTACATCTTTTTCTTCTTGTGAAGAATATGAATGAATTTTTTTCCTCAAGCAAGCGGCTGTAATAGAACGTTTAGACTTTAATAATTCTGGTACGGATCCATTAAATATAATTTCGCCTCCTGAAGTTCCTTGCTTTGGTCCAATCTCGATAACTCTGTCTGCAGATCGGATGACTTGTTCATCATGCTCCACAACGCATACGCAGTTTCCGGCATCAGCAAGCTTTTTGAGAACCTCCACTAATTTACCGATATCTTTGGGGTGAAGTCCAATAGTTGGCTCATCCAAGGCAAATAGTGCATCTGTTAGAGAAGACCCAAGGCAAGTGGTTAGATTTACTCGTTGGGTTTCTCCTCCGCTAAGCGTTTTACTAAGTCTATCGAGTGTAAGATATGACAAACCAACTTCGTTTAGATATCCCAATCGAGTACGGATTCCCTCTAGAGCGATCGAATCTTTAGATCTAGAGTTGTTTTTGGCCTTCGGAAGAATGGAAAGAAGTTCTCCTACTGTTTTGGAATAAAGTTCAGGGAGTGTGAATTTTTTCCATTTCCAGAACTCTGCTTCCCTTCGCATTCTAGTACCGTTGCATTCGCTGCAAACAAAATAACCGCGGTATTTCGAAAGAAATACTCGTACATGCATCTTGTAGGTTTTTCTTTCCACCCAGGAGAAAAATCTTTCAACGCCATACCACATCGAACTTTCTTCCTCATATTCTTTTTCACCATACCAGATGAGGTCTTTTTGACGCTGGGTTAGATTCCGATATGGTCGGTCAATATCAATTCCTTCTTCCTTGCAATATATAAATAAGTCTTCCTTGCAATGTCCGTATATTTTGCCGTTAAAAGCTTTGATCGCACCTTTTTTCAGGCTGATAGAATCATCTGGTATGACCCTATTCCTGTCGATGGAAATAGTTTTGCCGAAACCCTTACATTTAGGACAGGCACCCTGAGGAGAATTGAAGGAGAAAAGATTGGGTTTGGCGGGCTTAAATAATTTGTGATTAACCTTTGACCTTAATCCTCGGACGATAGTTTCCATTGTTTTACCTTCAAGCGATCTTATCTCACCAACCCCCTTCCCGTGCTCGAGAATTAAATCGATCGCTTCAATAAGCCTTTTTTTCTGGCCTTTCTCTATCTTAATCCGGTCTATAATAACAAAGACCTCATTGATTGACTGAGGCAAATTCCGAATCGATTCAACTTTAGAAAGGTTCCCGTCGTGGAAAATCCGCGAGAAACCGGATTTTTTTAAAAAAGATAAAAATTCTTTGTGATTTATTTGCTCTGGTTTTGGAACTTTAAAACAAAAGAACCCAATCTTCTTAGGATATTTTCTGATTAACTCAGATAGAATTTCGGATGTATTCAAGCTAGAGATGAGATCCCCGTTTTCAGGATCATGAAGTTGTGCTACTTCTGAAAACCAAACCTTAAAATAATCACACAAATCAGTCATAGTTCCGACGGTGGATCTTGAATTCCGAATCGAGTTTTTCTGCTCAACTGCAATGGAAGGCCTGGCATTAACGATGTTTTTGACTTTAGGTCTCGGAAGAGTGTCCAAAAACTGCCGTACATAGGGGCTAAAAGTTTCTACATATCTTCTTTGTCCCTCTGCATGTAAAACATCAAAAAGTAAAGTGGATTTGCCAGAACCACTCAATCCGGTGATCACAGTTAACTCACCGGGGGTAATACTGAAATCGATTGCCTTTAGGTTGTTATGTTTTGCCTCTTGGACAAAGATGTCAGGAGATGTAACACACATGAAAGTGTTGTAGGGTGCAATTGCAAGATTGCAAATTTTTGGCGTCCCGTAGGGGATTCGAACCCCTGTTGCCGGGATGAAAACCCGGTGTCCTGGACCTGACTAGACGAACGGGACATCAAAGTTGAAATATTATGGCACTTAATCTTAAATTCGCAAGTTCAAAGGAAAGTTAAATAGGTTTCTGAATGTTTGACTTTGTAATGTATGTCTTTAACATAAATCGCTTTTGCAATGAAACCTACCTACAACCCATCTAAAATCAGACGTGCACGCAAATTCGGCTTCCGAAGCAGAAATTCCACCGCAGCAGGGCGTAAAGTACTTAAAAATCGTCGACGCAAAGGTCGTGCCAAGTTGTCAGCATCCGTTGCGAGGCGTTTTCGTTAAGAACGAAAAAGTAATTGAAATCATGCGGACAAAATTTTTCGTCCTCTCGAAAAATATGTAAATCTTTTGAATTCGAGAGAATCAAAAATGAAGGAATCAAAAGAAGAGAGGAAGCATTTTTTCTGCAAGTATTGCAAAGCAATTCAAATCCGTACTCTCGGCTTGGAGTAATTGCTACCAAAAAACTTGGAAATGCGGTTGAAAGAAACCGTGCAAAAAGACAAATTAGAGAAGTTTTTAGAAAGAATTCAAGTGCAATTCTTCCATCATTGGATATGATAGTCTTGCCCAGAAAAAAAATGAAACAGCTTAAATTTGCCGAATTAGAAAAGAGATTCTTGGAGGCAATTAAAAAGCTGTCTTTTTGAACATGAAAAATTACATACTAGGATTCGCTTTTCTGTTGCTCGCATTCTACTTGATGCTGCAACAAAATCCTTACCAGAATCCAGAAAGTGAACAAATTGCAACAGACTATAATCGAAGTGTTTCAAAACCACCAACTCATACAGTATCTCCAGAAAATAGAAATGATGAAAATACAACCATATCTGCAGATAATTTTGAAACCGTTGGTGTTTTAGGTGAAGAAAATCTCCTAGAGGTACTTGGAAACAATCATTCTAGCTTTGTTTTTTCCAACCACACAGGAGGTATCCGAGAAATTAAGATTCATGAATTTGGGAGACTGAGTAAGGAATTTTCAATGCCTCAGGAGGGTGACCCTTTTCTATCAATCTCTTTTGAAGATTCAAATGGTAGATCTTTGAATTCTAAAATTCCAAATCCTCGTGCTTTTAAACCGCAGTTAAGTTCAGACAAACTCAAAATCACTTACAAATGGGTTTCCAACCAAAATTTGCAAATAGAGAGAATTTTTTGGCGTGAAAGCAATAGCACTTATGTCTTGAGCCATCAGACAAGAATTTCCAACTTAGGTAAGCTTCCCTTGAATCTTGAAAGGATGCGTTTACAATTAGGTTCAGCGTTTCAAATTCCACGGATGCCTAACCCCTTTGATACAGCATCCCATTATCTCAATGTTGGTTACTTCAATGCTGGACCGGTTCTACCTGAGGGTTGTTCTTGTGCAACATGTAGCGGAAGAATTGACGGAGAAGCTGACGAATTCATTCAGGTCAATGAGATGGGGCCAAACGGAAGAATGGAGCCCCGCTACCTTTCACAAGCTAGATGGGCTTGCGTGAACAATCAGTTCTTTATCAACCTTGTTCGTCCAAGCACCGATATGTCAGATGTTCGAATTTACGGTAGCACGATTCAGAAATCTGGTGATTCCGAAAAGACTGGAGTAACTGGATCTCTTTCCTTTCCGGTTGGTCTTTTGGAACCAGGAGAAACAAAGAGCTATGATTTTGAAATTTATTCCGGGCCAAAAGATTATATGGGATTGAAAAGCTTGGGTGCGGATCAGAAGAAAGTAATGCAATTCGGAATTTTTTGGTGGATTTCTGAGCCGCTTAGTTGGGCACTTAATTACTTAAGTGAAATATTGGGTAGTTATGGTTTTGGGATCATTGCGTTGACCATAATCGTAAAACTACTGCTTTGGCCTCTTACCGCCCAAGCAACTCGTTCACAAAAGAAAATGCAGGCCCTCCAAGGCCCAATGTCCAAACTAAGAGAAAAGCACAAAGGGAATTCTCAAAAGTTAAATCAGGAAATGATGAAGTTCTACAAGGAACACAAAGTTAATCCATTTGCTGGTTGCTGGCCCATTTTGATTCAAATACCAATTTTTCTTGGGATGTTTTGGATGTTAAGATCGGCCTCTGAACTTTACGGGCAAAGCTTCCTCTGGGCGAATGATCTTTCTGAGCAAGATAATATTTCCACCATCCAAGGGTTTTCATTGAATCTACTACCTATTTTCATGGTCGCCACTCAATGGTATCAAATGAGGCTTAACCCCATGCAAATGGGTCCTGAAATGAGTGAAGCACAGCGATTAAATGCCAAAATGATGAGGTTTATGCCTTTTATGTTTTTGGTTTTTCTATATTTCTTTTCTTCCGCTTTGGTCTTGTATTGGACGATACAAAATCTAATGACTATCTTCCAGACATTGATTACAAAGACCGCAACGGAACCTAATTCGAAGTCGATATCCAAGGGAGGGCAATCGGCATTAAGTGACGAAGTTGAAGTATCTCCTATCAAGGAGATCAGCGAAGAGGAAAGGAAATGCAGGAACCTTCTTGGTTTAAAAGTAAAGGGGCCGATTGATCGCAAAAAACTAACTAAAAATTTTGAACTTAGAATGCTCAACTATGAGGAAGAAAAATTGGAGAAAATGAGTGCAAGCAAGCGTCGAAGCTCTTTAGAGAAAAAGGAAAGATTGGAAGCAGCCTTTGATTTCTTGAAATCGCTGTCGGAGGATTAAGCTGATTTCCTGCATAATAACTAATTTTCAGTCATGGCAGGACATAGTAAGTGGGCTACAACGAAGAGGCATAAAGCAGCCGTCGATGCCAAGAGAGGGAAGATTTTCAGTGTAATCAGCAAGGAAATCACGCTCGCTGCAAGAGATAGTGGAAAGGACCCTGAATTTAACCCGCGATTAAGAACGCTTATTTCCAAAGCGAAACAAGCAAATATGCCTGCAGACAATATTGATCGGGCAATCAAGAAAGGAACAGGTGAGCTGGGAGGCGTCACCATCGAAGAACTCCTATACGAGGGTTATGCTCCTGGCGGTGTCGGTTTGATGGTGGAAGTTACTACCGACAATAAAAATCGGTCTGCATCAGAAGTTCGAAGTACCTTTTCCAAAGGCGGTGGAAACTTGGCTGGAGCCGGAGCCCTAGCCTTCAACTTCAAGAGGAAAGGTCAGTTTCTTATTGCTAGAGAGAAAATAGCGGAAGATTTGATCACTGAAATAGCACTTGAAAACGATGCTCAAGACATAATTTCCGAGAAAGAGCATTATGAAATTATTTGTGAGACTAGTGATTATTATGGCATGGAAGAAGCTTTGCAAAAGGCGGGGATTTCGCCTGACTCCTCTGAACTTGCGTATATTCCGGATAATTTGGTTCCTGTAACTGAAGAGGATCTTGCAAGAAAGGTATTAAAATTAATTGATGCATTGGAAGATCTGGAGGATGTGAAATCAGTTCATGGAAATTATGACATAGAACATTCTTTGCTCCAACAGATAATTGGACCATAATTGAAATCCAAGCTAAAGCTGGATCGGGGAATCCGATGTAATGACTAATTCTAAAAAGAAAATACCACTGCTTAATCAAGAAGTCGGGATAGTTAAAGAGAAAAAGTTTTGCTTGGGTAAGCCTTTTAAATTGGAAAGTGGTGAACTTTCTAACCTTGAAGTGATCTACGAAACCTATGGAGCAATTAACTCGAATGGGAACAATTGTATTTTAATTTGCCACGCCTTGACAGGGGATCATCATGCAGCTGGTACTCATGAAAGCTCTGAAAAACCAGGTTGGTGGAATCACCTGATTGGTCCTGGCAAACCGATCGATACAGAACGATTCTTCGTCGTATGCTCAAGCTGTCTGGGAGCTTGTGGAGGAACGACAGGACCCACAAGCCAAACTCCTGATAGCTTAAACCAAACTTATGGCATGGATTTTCCTGATTTTACCATAAAGGACATGATTAATGCTCAAAAAGCTTTGCTGGATCATCTTGGGGTTAATCAATTAGAGGCGGTAATAGGCGGTAGCATGGGTGGAATGCAGGCACTTCAATGGATGGTCGATTTTCCGGATTTTATTAATAAAGCATTGGTTATTGCGGCAACGACTAGGCATAGTGCTCAAACAATTGCCTTTAATGAAGTTGGCAGGAGGTCCATTCAAGGAGACCCAAAATGGAATGATGGAAAATATGATTGGGATAACTCACCTAATACAGGACTTGCCGTAGCCAGAATGATGGCTCATATAACCTACCTTTCCGACCAAGGAATGGAGGATAAATTTGGTCGTGATCAACAAAATGACCAAGTAAATAATTTTGAGTTCAAAGTTGAAAGCTATCTAGATCATCAGGGAAACAAGTTTGTTGAACGTTTTGATGCCAATACATATATAAAACTTACTAAAGCACTTGATCGCTTTGATCTTGTTGGAGAAACTGGGCTAGAAGCCACATTCAAAGAGGTAAAGGCAAAGGTATTGGTTATAGCTTTCACCAGTGACTGGTTGTATACTCCCGAACAAAATAAGGAAATTACCAAGGCATTGTTGCGTCTTGGTAAAGATGCTTCTTATCTAGAATTGGACCATAAGCACGGTCATGATTCTTTTCTTATAAACTCTAGTGATTTTTTGCGAACAGTAAGAGCTTTCTTGATGGGTATGAATCAAGATGAAATCGAAATCCAAAAGTCCAATCCCAAAGGTAAGCCGAATACAAGATATGATGTTAAAAAAGAGGCTGATTTCAAAGTTATTGATGATTGGGTCAATCCAAACGAAAGTGTACTCGATCTTGGATGCGGGAGAGGAATTCTCTTAGAATATTTGAGAGAAGAGAAACAAGTATTTGGTTTAGGAGTTGATCATGATTTAAACAAAGCGACCTCGTGTGTAGCCAGGGGTGTACCCGTTTGCCAAGATGATATTAGTAAAGTGTTATCAAACTTGAAGGAAAATTCTTTCGACTGGGTTGTCTTCTCCCGTATGGTCGAAGAACTCGATCATCCAGGCGAGGTAATTTTAGAAGCTTTAAGAGTTGGAAAACGAGTTGCCGTTAGCTTTGTAAATTATGCTTACTGGAAAAATAGATTTAAATTTCTACATTCTGGGATTCGTATACGAAATGATGTTTATCCAGATCCTTGGGAAACAAGTGAGGTAAAAAACTATTTTTCAATCCGTGATTTTGAATTGTTCTGTAAACAGGTTAACATGTATGAAGAAAAATTTTCTGTTGGCAGAAAGGTTTTCCATCGTGGAGACTGGATGAAAACTTGCTCTTTCGTGCCTAACCTGAGAGCTGGATTAGCAATTTACGAGTTGATCAAAAAGTAGGCTAATTTACCCACGATTCCATTTGTAGGCGGAAGCAAAACCCCATCCAATACCAACCAATAATCCACCTGCATGAGCAAGATTCGCAATATTACCAAAAACCCCCGTAAAACATAAAAAGAAAAAACCAAACATTATCATTGCAACTGCCGGGTCTAAACGAAAGCCATCCGCAGGGTCAAGTTTGGTTTTGATCCAAACATAACCGAAAAGGCCGTATATAACACCAGACATCCCGCCGAAATTGGGTCCTGAGTATAAAAATTGGGATAGATTCGAGCAAACTGCTAGAATAAAAATAAAAGTCAGCAAAAATTTGTGCCCCTTCTTTTTTTCTAATTGACTGCCTAAATCATAGAGCCACCACATGTTGAAGAAAATATGAAAAAAGCTGAAATGTAGAAAAACTGGAGTAATTAACCTCCAAATCTGACCTTCAAGTATTTGTAAATCTAATTTTAGAGGATTGATAATCAATGCGTTTTTACCCATTCCAGAAACAAGATAAACCATAACGACGGTAATGATCAGAGATAGTGTGTAAACGCCAGGTTTACGAACATCTGATTGCCATTGTTTCCTTAAATCAAACTGCTTGAACCCAGAAGGCTTTCTAAAATTCTTTTGATCCGGTTCGACAACCGGTTTTTCGAGTTTGTTTTGGAGGGTAAACTTCTTATCAGTTGGATCATCAATAAACAGTTTGATATCTGATTGTGCAGACTCCACTTGATCTTCATCGGCTACCCATATGGACCAACCAACTTGATCCTCATCCTTTTCCAAGGATGAATCGACCCCTTTTTCTTTCAGGTAACTCCAGAATTGCAGGGCTTGCTTTTCAATCTTAAAAATTCCAACTTTACGCATAACAAATTATTCCGACAAAAGTTCGAAGAGCGAAAAGAAGTAGTATGTGAGTTGGCTGAGTAAACCAGTGAAAAAATCCATAAAACTATCGATGTTTACGAGTAATAATATGATAATTATCCCAAAGCCTGAAAATTTTGCAAAAGTTATCTCACTCATTTTGACCGCTCTTTTTAATATGTGAGATCCATCTAGAGGTGGTACGGGAATCATATTAAAAAGAAATAAGATACAGTTTATGTTTATTATGATAAAAAAAAGTTTAAGCATCGCTTCATTCAAGTCTTGAATATTATGCAAGGCCCCAAAAAGAAAGGTCGCTAGCAATGCAATGCAAAGGTTGGAAAATGGACCTGCAAGGGTAATTAGAATATCATCTCTTGTCTGATTTTCTTTTTTAGACAAGGATACTCTCACTGGTTTGCCCCATCCGAATACGGCAAACCCTGGATTAAAAAATATCATTATCATAGGAAGGATGATAGTTCCTACTAAGTCTATATGAGAACGGGGGTCTAGGGTTACCCGACCTTCTGCTCGGGGTAAAGGATCTCCGAGTTTATCAGCGGAAAATGCATGTGCCCACTCGTGAATCGTCAAGCCAACTACGAGAATAATAAATAGTAGACATTTTTCGAACAACTCATTTTGGGTGAAGAATATTTCACTCAGTGACATTTGAATATGTTAGGGTACAGAGTTATCCATTAGTAAACTTTTATCGGAAAATTCTATTTTTACATTACCTTTATAATCAAGACCGGCTTTAAGTACATCCAACTTCAGTTCCGAAAGTAGTCTTTCTTCATTCAATCGATCCGAAACCAGCCGCATTCGTTTCAGGTGTTCATCTGTTGGAAACCGAAAACCAGTTTTGGTTCGGTTGATGTTCTTTTTCTCTCTTTGGCTAGGCTCTTTCCTTTTAATAATCTCTTTTTCCGCTTGTTTTAATAATGACACTTTGGATTTTTTTAAGTCTTTTGAATTTACGGTTTGAATCAATTCTTTTGCATCCTCTCTTCGGTTTAATTCAATAAGGACTCTTGCTTTACACAATTTAAGGTAATCGATTTCAGTATTTGTTCGATTAGGAAAATCAGTCAGTAGTGAATCCCATATTTTCAGGGATTCTAATTTATCTGAATTTGGGTCATCAAAAAAGCTTTGACCGTAACGCAGAACATACTCAAAGCAGTCGGGAGAAAGTAGAAAGGCTTGTTTGAATGATTCTCTCATCATAGATTTAACAGAGGTTGAACTGAGAATTTTCCCATCAACTAATTCACTTGAGAATAAGTGGATATAATTACCTATTTCAAAGTGATAAGTCGCTTCCTGTGGGGCTATTTGAGCTGTCATCATCAAAAAAGGAAAGGCATCCAATGGTCGACCCTCTTTGATCAAGTGATTTGCTATTTGTTGTTTTACTACTGCAAGTTTGGGATCGATTTGGTCTGCCTCTAAATAGTAATCAATTGCTCTTTCTGATTGTCCCACTTTTTGAAGGAATTTAGCAAACAAAAGAAGAGCATTTATATCCCCCGGGTTCTCAGCGAGATAGTCTTCATATGATGTAACGATTTCTTGGGCTTTACGGGTGAGCTCCCCTTCAAGGGCAGGAGTAGAATTCTTGGCGAAATGAAAAAATTTAATTTGGGCGTCCAAGATTCTTCCAAGATTGATTTCGGCCAGACTGAAAGCTTTTTCTCTACCAATCAAGGTTGAGAATGTTAGGAGTACTATACAGAGAGCAGACAGGGGGTTGGATTTAAAATAAAACACATTCTATTCAACCATATTTATTCATTATTATTCAAGCTTGGAAGCGTTCATTTTCCAAGTTATCATGTAAACAATGAAGATTTGCTACAGTCTATCTATGAAGAAATTAACCGTGATTTGCATCACCTTTTTTTTCCAAAGTAATTTTATGATGATAGTATCAGGGCAAAATACTTCTGAGCCGATCTGGAGCCCTAAAATTTCATATAACACTATCGTAAAAGAGGCTCAGCAAGGTTCCCCCTATCATCAGGGGTTGCTTGGAATATATCTAAGGTCAGGCGAAGCAGGTTGTGCAGTTAATTTGAAACTTGCTGGAGACTGGTCAAAAGTTGCTTGGTCAAAAGGTCACCCCTTTGGAGCTTATAATCTTGCTAATCTTGCAATTCTGAAAGGCGATTTTGAAGAAGCAACTCAGCTTTATCAAGACGCAGCTCTTCGTCTTCAGAGAAAAGCTTCGGATGGAGATGCGGTTGCTATGTATTGCATGGGAGAGATTGATTTTCAGGTAATACCTACCAATGTCCGAAGAGCATTGGATTTCTTCAAGAAATCTGCTGAAATTGGTTATCCGCCTGCTCAAGCAACCATTGGTACACTCTATTTAAAAGGACTTCCCAACCTTTTAGAAAAAGACTATCAGAAGGGGATTTCTCTTTTGTCTAAAGCTGTTAATCAAAAATCTCTTACTGCTCGTTTCAATCTTGGTATGGCATATTACAATGGTGATGGAGTGGCAAAAGATCGCCTGAAAGCATCGCAATGGCTTGATGTTGCGGTAAGGCAGAATTTTTCCGAGGCTCAATACACTTTGGGTCTTATGTTGGTTGAAGGAGATGGGATAGATAAAAGTACAAACCGTGGTTTATCGCTTCTTGAGCAAGCTGCAGCTCAAGGACATAAGCTAGCGATTAACTATCTCAAGAAAAGAAACGGAGAATTAACAACCAGTCGACCAAGTAGGGGAAAAACTTCAATAGATCCATCTTTGGATGATGCGATTGATGAAAAAATTCTTCAAAAAGCCAGAAAGTATTATACTGGAGTTGGTTTGGATAAGAATTACGAAAAAGCCTACGAATTATTTCTTCCTCTAGCTAAGGGGGGGAATGCAGAAGCATCAAGATTTATAGGTTTAATGAAACTTACGGGAAAGGGCACTGGAAAAGATATTTCGTCTGCGAGGCAATGGTTGTCTGTGGCTTCTCAAAAAGGGGACAAGACTGCGATTCGAATGCTCAGAGATTATGCTGCTCTTTTTAAGGATTTGTAATTTAGTAAATGATTTTTCCTGAAAACTGGTTATTTTCAAGTTGCTGTGGCTTTGTTAGTTTCAGGTGGAGTTACATTGATTATCTTAAATGAGCCATAGAAGCTGATCCATACCTGGAATAAACTTCTAATTCTTAGTTTGAAAAGTGATTAGTCTGAGTAACTTTCCAGTTTGCGAAGAATTTCATAAATTTGAGGATTCTTGGAATCAAAAGACTAACTTCGTTTTGCAGGCACCAACTGGATCTGGAAAGTCTCTAGGTCTTCCATGGATCATTTACAAGAAAGCAATCAGTAAGGGTCAAATATTAGTAGTTCAACCGCGAAGGATTGCTGCGGTCTCGCTTGCAAGAACCCTATCCGGGGCAATGAAATCTGATCTTGGTCAAGAAATTGGTTATCAAGTTCGTTTTGACAAAAGATGCTCGAAGGAATCTAAAATTATATACCTGACCGATGGTATACTATTAAAATTAATTACTTCGGATTCTACTCTATCAAGGGCAAGTTTGGTAATTTTTGATGAATTTCATGAGAGGAGTCTTTATCTCGATGCTTCACTTGCTTTGGTTAAGAAAATTCAGAAAGAAAAAAGACCAGATCTTAAAATTATGCTGGTGTCCGCTACTCTCGATCTCAAGCAAGCTTGTAATTATCTTCCCAACACTTGCAGTCTAAAGGTTAGGGGGAGAAGTTATCCTGTAGAAATTGTACATAAAAATCCAGAAGGGAACTTCCCTTTTCTGGATGAGATTCCCAGAGAAGCTAAAAGATTAATGAATTCATTTCCGGGAGACTTGCTTATTTTCATGGATGGAGTTGCAAGTATTTCGAAACTCGTTCGAGAAATCCAAAAACAAAAGTGGTCGGCGGGAATCTTAGTCTTACGATTCTTCGGGGATATGCCTCTATCTGAACAGGAACAGCTTTTTGAGACAAAAAGTCAGAGAAAAATAATCATTGCCACTAATATAGCAGAAACCTCTCTCACAATTCCCGGGATTCAAATGGTTATTGATTCCGGATATGCAAAAGTCTCGAGTTTCGACCCAGTAAGAGAGATTAATACTCTTTTGTCTGAAAAAATTTGTCGTAGTTCAGCCAACCAGCGAAGTGGGAGGGCAGGAAGAACTTCAAAGGGATATTGTTTACGTCTATGGTCAGAGTCTGACCATTTGATGAGAAAAGAATTCGATGAAGCTGAAATTCACCGTTTGGATTTATCTGAACTATGTCTTGAGATTATTTCTCAAGGTTATGAACCAGAAAAATTAGACTGGTTTCAAGCACCTAGTCTGGAATCATGGCAAAAGGCAAGGAATCAATTGAAAGGGATGGGCTTACTGAATGAGAAGGGAAGCATTAACTCGGATGGGAAATTGATTTCAAAAATTCCTTTACCCCCGAAACTTGGACTGGCGTTGCTGCACTCGGATAAAGAGAATTGCCTTTCAGAAATGGCACTCATTTTTTCAATGGTCGATGGGAAGAATCCAGTGAGTAATTCATTTGAAGCCCAGAAGACCGATCGAAATCCAGAGAGAGTATCAGACCTTGATCCACTATTGGATGCATATTTTGCTGCACGAAAAAATAATTTTTCAACGGACTATTGTAGGAATGCCGGAATACATGGGATGAGAATGAGGGAGTGTGAGAACGCTGCCATGCAATTATGCTCTTACTTTGGGCGTCCATTTAACCCAAATTCTCTCAATCACGAAGTCATATCTAAAATCCTCATTCAGTTATATCCTGATAGGATTATTAGATTAAAAAGTCCGGCACGGAAAATGTATGAGGATAGTAAAGGGAATCACTTACATCTCTCCCATCGTTCTACAATTGGCAAATCAGATTGGGCTCTTGCCCTTTCAGTAACCGAGAGGAAAAGAAAGGATCAAATCCAAGTACAGATGGATTTTGTTACTGAGATTGAAGAAAAATGGATTGTTGATCAACTCTGTCAAAAACTAATTCACCAAAAAAAATCCTATCTGGACTTGGCCACAAGAATGGTTGTATCTGAAAGTTATCTTGCCCTTGGAGTTTTTAAATTAAACTTAAGATTGGATCATAATCCGGGAAAAGACCAAATTGCTAGAGCTTATGCACAGGAGATAATTGCAGGAAATTTAAATCTCAAAAACTGGAACATTGAAGTGGATCAATTTCTGGAGCGTTTAAAATTTCTGTGGTCTGCTTTCCCGGAGTATGAGATTAAACCTTTAGATTCTGAAGATCTATTTCTTTTATTGGAACAGTTGTGTCTGGAGAAAAAAAATTGGAAAGAAATTAAAAACGCTAATGTTTTCCCTCACATTATAAACTATTTGAATGAGCAAGAGAAAGAATTGATTCGTGAATTGGTGCCAACCGAGATTTCTTTGGGTAAAAACAAAAATTTGAAAAAGCTACATTATTCCGTCTCCGAAGTCACTTTGAATGCTAAAATTCAAGATTTATACGACCTTTCACACCACCCCAAAATCGTTAATGGAAAGTATCCAATTATCGTAAATGTTCTGGCTCCTAATCAACATGTGGTACAAAGGACCACCGATATCACAAGTTTCTGGGACGAATCATATCCATCGATTAAGAGGGAATTGGCAGGAAGATACCCGAAGCATGAATGGAGGTAAACTTTGTTTAGAATTTTTGATGATTTGTTTTTTGCATATGTTTTTATGTCAAATTGTTACTTTCCCCGTTCTAGTAAAAGAAAGGGTGAATTTGGTGAGTGGGTGGCATTAAAACTTTTGAAAAAAAAAGGTTTTCGATGTATTCATCGAAATTGGAGAAGCAGGAAGGATCGAAGAATGGAGATTGATCTTGTTTGCCTAGATTACGATACTTTAGTTTTTGTCGAAGTGAGATCTAGATCAGAAGATTCCAGGGTAAATGGGTGGCATTCCCTGGATCTAAAAAAGCGAAAATCGATGAAGAAAGCAGCTCGATCATTCCTTTCAGAAGGAGGGGGTTGCTATGACAACTACCGTTACGATTTTGTAGAGGTAGATCTACCAATTAAGCGGGGAAATAAAATAACTTCTTATCACCATGAAAACATTGCCATTTTTAATAGATAAATACATTCCTAATATTTTTAATATCTGAAGCATTTATATGGATTTAAATACAAACATTGTTTCTACACCCCCCACGATTGTGGTCATCTTTGGTGCATCCGGAGATTTAACAGCAAGAAAATTAGCCCCGGCTATATTTAATCTATCAATGGATTCATTGCTGCCATCTCATTGCTATCTCATCGGTTATGGCAGAAAGGAGATATCTGATGACGAATTTAGAGAATATATTCGCTCTTCAATTGGAAAGCATTCGAGAAGAAAAATTACCGAAAAAGTATGGAATTCACTCAAAGATAATTTATCTTTTCATGCGGGTTCATACGATAACATTGAAGATTTCAATTCTCTAAATTCCAGAATTGAAGCTATGGAAAATGCTCTAAATCAAGGAGTTCAATGCTTGTTTTATATTTCTACCCCCCCAAGTGTTTTCAAAGCAATTCTGGAAAACTTGGGAACAAGTGGATTAGCTAAGAGACATCGGAATACTCAGATCGAATCAAAAGTGATCATAGAAAAGCCATTTGGAAGGGATTTAAAAAGTGCAAATGAATTAAATGCTGTAATCAATCGAAGATTTTCGGAAACCCAAGTTTTTCGCATAGACCATTACCTTGGTAAGGAAACGGTACAAAGCTTACTTGTTCAGCGATTTGCAAATTCGATCTTCGAGCCAATCTGGAATCGGAATTATGTATCCAGTGTACAGATTACAGTATCTGAAAATCTTGGAGTTGGCAGTCGGGGTGGTTATTATGACCGCAGTGGTGCTCTGAGAGATATGATACAGAACCATGTGATGCAGTTACTTGCATTGACTGCTATGGAACCTCCTTCCTCTCTGGATCCCGAATCTATTCGAAACGAAAAAGTCAAAGCTCTCCAAGCGCTTAAACCGTTGGTTTTGAACGGGTCAAACGCAGAAATAGTTAGGGGAGTATACTCTGAGGGACTGATAGATGGGGAAAAGGTTATTGGATATTTTCAAGAAGAAGGAATTCCAGATGATTCTAATACGGAAACCTTTTCTGCTCTATGTCTACACATGGAAAATTGGAGGTGGAAAGGAGTTCCTTTTTATCTTCGTTCAGGAAAAAGGTTGGCTATGAAGGCTAGTGAGATTGTGGTTCAGTTCAAAAGACCCCCAGAAATTCTGTTCGGAAAAGATTCGAAATATTCGGTGAGCCCAAACTTACTTGTTATTCGGATCCAGCCTAACGAGGGAATCACCCTTTATTTAAACTCAAAAACTCCTGGATTGGAAACAAAGCTTCAGCCCATCGAACTTGCTTTTGGTTATGAAACTACTTTTGGCTCTAATACTCCGGAAGCTTACGAAAGATTGATTTTAGATGCATTAAATGGTGACGGTACATTATTTATTCGAGGGGATGAAGCTGAAACTTCTTGGAGCCTACTAACCCCAGTATTGGACTTCTGGCAGGAACAGGGGAGAAATGAACTGGAAAGCTATACTGCAGGGACTTGGGGGCCAGTCTGTGCTGATAAACTTCTTTTGTCTCGTGGCCACGAGTGGCTTACGGGAACCAAATTTTGAATCATGAAAAAATACCTTATATTAACTAGCATCTCCATTTTATTTACCATGACTGAATCTATTTCCAAGGAAGCAGAGGAAAAAACAGCACAAGATAAGAAACAGACAACAAATATTGCAGTCCTCGGTGGTGGTTGCTTTTGGTGTACGGAAGCTGTATTTGAAAAAATTGAGGGCGTTATGGATGTTGTTTCTGGATATGCTGGTGGCAAGTCTGTAAATCCCACTTACAAAGAAATTTGTACTGGAAAATCCGGTCATGCAGAAGTGATTCGAATTACCTTCAATCCAGAAATTATTTCATACAGAAAGATACTGGAAATTTTCGGTAAATGTCATGATCCAACCACTCTGAACCGCCAAGGCGCAGATGTAGGCACTCAATATCGATCGACTATTATGTATCTAAATGATCAGCAATTAAAAGCTGCAGAAGAGTGGAAAAAGAATCTAAATGATAAACTTGCGTCTCCTGTGGTAACTGAAATTGTTCCTGCACCAGTTTTTTACAAAGCTGAAGAATATCACCAGGATTACTATGCCCGAAACCCAAACCAAGGTTATTGTAATTTCGTAATACGGCCAAAATTGAAAAAACTGAATTTGGAATGAGAAAATTTTAATTTCTATTTCGAAACTTTAAATTTTTATTAGAACATTCAAATCTGCAAATTTTTAATAATCTTGAGGAACCCTCTTTTTTATATTTTCACATTTTATTTATTATATTTTCACTTTAAATATCTTTTTTTAAGAGGAATTAAATTTTGTTAAGCACTGGTTATCAGTTATAAAAGAAAAGTATTAACGATAAATATTTATCGTTTTACTTTTCTGTTATGTTTAAAAATACAAAATTTTTATTAGAAAAATATTGT
>MDSZ01114036.1_pt1 | contig 21603 bp, 26 predicted proteins | sample 811201 | NCBI WGS metagenome assembly MDSZ01 (sample SAMN05326647, study PRJNA326480) | marine metagenome | isolation source: seawater | place: Indian Ocean: North | collected 2010 | reverse complement strand
CCGAATCGCCAGCATTCCAGTCGGCGCAAGTCATTGGTGTGAAACGGTTTGGATTTCTGTGGTGAACAACTGACCACGATGGTGTACGGCTGTTCAGTGGCCCCCTTGCCCCCCCCGGCGGCCCCGCATGTATTAGTTATATCCTCTCTTGGATTTTTTCCCCCTTTCTAGTTTCAGTTGGTTTTGTATTTCGGGACATTAGTCTATGTACCCTTTAATTGGAGGCATTTATGGGATGTGATTGTTGCGATTGTTGGCCAACGATAGACGCTAGCCACACTGCCCACTACATAACAGACGGTTCTGGTAACTATGTAGACTTAGCCAACACGACTGCTTACCCGACTACGAACATAACCGGGAGGTATGAGTGGAAATACGATGCCGCGAGCGGAATTAACTTCGCTAGCACCTTTACTGTGAACGGAATTAGCTATCGAGGTGGTACAGTAGCAGCTGGTGGCCTTGGCGAGTTAGGCGTAGATTATCGCTGGATCTACGAAACAAACTCTGCGAGTGTCTCTGGTAACCTCGCCTCCTACGTTCCTGCTGGCTGCGGTAGTAGCAGTTGCCACAGGTGTAGGTCGTATCACGATAATGGGTTTGGTTTTGGTGTTGCCCAAGGGTGTAATCCTAGTGGCGGGTGTCCCGATGTTAGGGAAATTTATGTGTATCGTTATCGTGTAATCCAGTGTAGCTTATCGGGGCAATTAGTTGATTTTACATCCAAAGCCGTACGGCCAGGGCTGTGGCCAACACCTGCACAGTGTTCTGCTGCTCCACTTTGTCTTGGTGGTAATACCTATGACTCTGACACTGAAGCGGCAGATGCCAATAACAAACTCAACTACTACAACCAATTTTGCGATGATTGTTCTTGCGACGATGACCTTGTGAAAAACTACGAGTACCCTAATAAAACGTACTTTGTCAATGGTATGCCCGGTGCATCTGCTAGCGGGTCAGTGCCCGCCTTCGACCCGTTTCCTCCTGAACTACCAGACACGCCGGCAACTGGGAAGCCCGGAACACCCATACCTGTTAAACAAGATGGAGGTCCCAATGGGTATGTAGTTGGTGCCAAGCTATATGTTCCTGACGGGAATCTTCACGACATAAACGGGGAACTGCAATATGATCTTAAATGGAATGTTATGAGGACCAATCCAGCCACGGGGAAAAGTGAAAACCATATTGGTCCAACTCTTATTCTAGAGCCACAGGACGCTGGCTTGAAAATTGAAGTTACGGCAATAAATGTCGTTGATGAAGTACAAGCGGAAAAACCGGAAGATGAACGAACACAGCAAGGCGATTTAGGTCCAAGTGATCCGACGCCCGAGATTAAGTTTCCTTCTGATCCTGCTGGTCCGCCTCGGAGGGCTCCTGTGGGCAAACTAATAGAATGGAAGCCGTACTACTACAACAAAGATAAAGTGCATCGTCCGGGCACAGGCCTTCAAAGTAATCCAGACTGATTAATAAGCTCTATGATTGCAACTACCCTAGACTCGCTAAAAGAACTTTGTGAAAAAACAAACACGCCAATTACGGCTGTGTTGGAATGTATTATCTCAGAGAGCCCCGATGGTGACATCGTGGTAGACGAAAATTCTCCTTTCTATCCGAGGTTGCCCACAGAGGGTGTCGGCCAAGAACTCAAGAAACTATTAAAGTTTATTGGGATTACGTCCAGTCCTGGTTGTGCGTGCAACGTAAGGGCGCAAACGATGGATAGAGAAGGAATCACTTGGTGCGAAAACAATATAGAGTTAATCGTCAGTTGGCTCAGAGAGGAAGCGGAAAACCGTAAATTGCTATTTATCGACGCAGGCGGAAGAGCATTAGTAAAAATGGCAATTAAAAGGGCAAAGAGAGCCAATAAAGAATAAGGAGAAAAAACATGGCATTTAACTGGAGAGATTTAATACCCGGCATGGGTCCTGACCCAGCAGTTCGAGCGCAAGAGTTAATGAACGAGAATGCGGACCTTCAACGTGCGCACGACGCGCAAATGGCTGCTGACCAAGCTGCTGCTGCTGCGCTCCTACAAGACCGAAGGGAACGTGAGGCCCAACTCGCAAGAGACGCTTCTGCAAGGCAAGCGGGACTTAACCGAGAACATTCTGCGAATACGGCTGCCATGTCTCGTTCCCAAAGGGCAAGCGAGCATGCGGCAGCCCGTAGAGACCGTGCGGCAGAGATAGGGCAAGCACGAGCCGACAAGGAGCGAGCAAGACAGCAAGAGGTCCAGATTGTTTATGACAAGATGGCCGCAGCGGAAAGAGAGCGAGCCGAGTTAATCAAATTAAAAAAAGCACAGATGCCAGGAAAAAAACGTATCGACGTGATGAAGGCCAAGGGTATGGCACCGCAGCACTGGGGTAGTGTGTATCGGTATGTTGATAACTCGGACCCTGATTACTATGACTTTGAACACGAAAGAGTTATTTAGCAATGGACCAACGACAAAAGAGATTTGAAGGCATGCTTGCCGCTGGCCAGCCACCAGAGCCAGAGATGGTTACGTGTCCCACATGCGAAGGTCTTGGCTACATACCACGCGAGGACGCCATTAATCCGTTTCAGTTTGCTCCTGCACCTGCCTTGCCTGCCCTCGACCGGCAAGAGGCAAAGATGGCTCCGCCTCCTGACTATTCAATCGACTACGGCAAACAGCCCGTGGAAAAAATGCCGCCTTCGCAATTTAAGCCGCCTAAAGACGCAAAGCCTATTCCTCCTAAAAAGAGGTAGGCATGTCAAAAGTAAGTTGGCGACTTGTCGGCAAGATTGTCCTTAGGACATTGTTTTATCAGGCGTTTATTATCTTTTGCCTGTGTTCCTTTTCTTTTACCGCTTCTCCTGGTTGGTGGGGCGTAAAAGCCATGGTTACGGAAATGTCGTTCCGTAACGTCTTTTTCCCCGTTTCTTTTGATGAGGCTTGTCCAAAACTCAAGGAGTATGGGGAATGGAGGATGTGGCGTATCCACAATTGCCCTGACGAATTTGAGGTAATTGAGCACGCATACCTAGCAGAAGAGTGGTATTGGTGCAAATTCTCCTATAGAGACGAAAAAGGGAACAAAATTGTAGAAATAGACCACTTTAGAGTTAGGTGGAAAACGTGGGAGAACTACTACGAATATGAGTCCATAGAGGATGCAATTGACACGTATCAGGACCTTATGGACTCGTATGAGACACCAGCGGCAAAAGAATCGTTAAAGGCAAGCAAGATCCGTGACGAGTGGCTTCTACAAAGCCGAATGCGAGCACTTAAAGACATAACAAAGGTATCATAATGGGTGTACTAGAGAGACTTTTAAGCACGAAGTATGGTCCAGAGGCTGTAGATGTATACCAGCAGGCAATGGATGCCGGCATAGACATCTCTCGTGTAACTCCATCAACCTTCGACAAAGCTGTTGCAGCTGTGCAAAATCCCGGTAGAGGCATAGAGCACACGACCATCTTCAGAAACAACGCACTAGAAGCGTTAGATGCCCCCCAAGAACCTCTACCTCGCTACCAGCCGTTGCCTCGGCATGCCTCCAACTTTGTTACACGTCAGTTTCCAAAACGAATGAACACCATCATGCGTGACGTTGCCGCAGGTGCTGACATGGGTGCCGGCAATTGGTACGACAACGCAGACCTCCTAAGAGAGTTCCAGCACTACCATGGAGATGAAAAAGGTGCCTTGTTGTTTGACCAGCACATGCGTGGAATTGCAGCCACGTCGTCAGGCAAACCAGTTCCACAAAACATTAAGCAGGCATCTGCATTAGAAGAACGCTTAATGGCCGGCGAACTTCCTGATGTGCGTAGTTATGAAGAAGGAAAGGCTTTTCTAAAAGCAAATGAGGGATATTTACCACAGGGTGCAGGTGGCGTAACTCAAAACAATGACCTCTTTCTGTACAATGAGATGGTTAATCGACCGGATTACCATAGGGTGCGTGCATTAGAAGCAGGTTCTCCGCAGAAGATAGCTAGTTTTGCTGAAGGTCTTCGCGGTAACAGGCGTCCTGTAACATTCGACCGGCATGAGGCGAGGCGTCTAGGAACGCCTTACCAAAAATTAGAGGGAGACTCCAAAAAGTTTGCTCGACCTTTAACTACAAATGAATACATCGCGGCAGAGCCATATTATCAATCACTAGCAGACCTGTTGTCCGCAGCCTCTGGTAGAAGGATTGACCCGGCTAACCTTCAAGGGATGAGGTGGATCGGAGGAAGGAAAGCAACTGGCGTAAAGAGTATGCAAGATACCTTTATGCGTGAGTACGAAGACACGATTCAAAAGGCAGCCGCTAACCAAGGGCGTACGCCAAATGAAGTCTTAAAAGAGCACATCCTGCACGGTCTGTTTTTGCAATAGGAATGACTAATGCCTTACCAAGAAGATAGAGCTTTATCTAGAAACAGTGCATACTCGTTGATAGATCCAAATAGCCCTCGTTATTTACCTGAACTCGCACAAGACTATCAAGAAAAGGTGAAAACGGGAGGGTTTGACCAGCAGTACAAAAGGTATCCATCTGAGACCAGTTGGTTTAGGCAGTACGACAACCCCAGCATACTGACGCACAGGCTTACATCACCAGAAGAGTACAAAGAAAATGTACGCATAGCTTATTTGCTAGACAGGATTGGACATGATGCTTCCGCCGAACGACTCAGGAATCCATATCAGTACGAAGGTTACTTTACGAAAGGTCAACCACTAGCCAATCTAATTGACTATTCTCAGTCAGGGCCGTCGTTTGTATACAACAGTGCGTTGCAGATGGGGAATGAGGTTGCTAGGCAACTTGGACCCGAGGGTATGCAGGACCCGTACCCAAACGCCATGCAAAACGCAAAAAACTCATTGAACACATTTACGGGCGGCCTGTTAGAGGGCACGGTCTTGCCTAAAGATACACCTAGTATGTTCAAAGCAAACTACGAAAACAACGCAAAGCGTAATCAAATGCTGGACGCTCAAGTTAAACAAGGTAACGAGTTAGGACCAGCAAAAGACTACGCAGAGTATCAAGCCAATCAAAGAAGCCACGTAGAAGACGGGTACGGTTTTGCGAAAAAGATGGGCATGCCAGAGCCTTTAGCACGTTTGTACGGTGTTGTTGGTGACACTATTTTTGATCCGTTTGCGATGACCCCAGGCACATCTTTCATATACGGACCAGCCAGAGCCGCAATAGCAGCTGGAGCAAAGAGAGGCCTCCCATACTATGGGCACGCCTTAAAAGAACTTTTGCCTGACTTTATCCCAGAACTAGCACAACTTGGTATAGAGGTATCTCAGTAATGGCAGGTTTTTTAGAGCGTGTACTTTTAGACATAGGCGACAACCCTCAGCCTATTGTGCCTATGTCTGCTGCAAAGATGAGGAACCCAGACAAGCCGCACTGGACCGCATTTAGGGACAAATTGCAGGCCAACCCATCCAACCGTCCTCTTGAGGAATTAATAGCAGAGGGTGGTGCGTATATCGACCCAAGGACAGGTGAGGTAATACCCAACTTCACTGCTTTCAACCAAGGGGTTATTGATACTTATGGCCGGCCAAGCATGATAGCCGACCGTCCGGTGGACATAGAGTTGCCGATGGACCCAAAGGTACGCTACCCCGGTGCTAGTACGCTTAGAACAAACTTATCTAATCCAAGTAAATTTAATCTTATTGAAGGCGACCCATCGCTAAACGACCAGTTTATTGCTGCTAGTACGGCGTCTCAATTCGACAAGACCCTTCCCTCAAAACACGCATTCTCAAAAAGGGTCATATACGCTCCTTTACCAGAAGACCAAGGAGGCGTCAGGCTTTATCACAAGATGAGAGATGACCAGCCTGCCATGCTGCCAGAGTCTATTGGAAGAACGTCAGTGTTTGCAGATGAGCAGATTGGGGTAGTCAATCCCAATAGTAGTACAATACACCATCCGTTATTTAACAACATACTGGTACAGCCAGAGGGCATGGCACCTCCATCAGGCTTTAATCGTCAACTTCGTTCAGTCGCTTTACCTATCGGAGCCGCAGCAGGACTGAGCCAAGAAGAAGGTCCGCTGCAAGGTTTGGGGTACTAGCATGGCCGGCTTTCTAGAGCGAGTAATAAGTCGCAGGGCTGTTCCTCCACCACCGGCACCCCCAAGGATGAGGCCTGCGCTTGGTCCACCAACTCCGACTGATGCAGACATCTACTTTAACAATTTAATGCAACGTCTTTCTGAGGCAGCGGTCCCGCAAGAAGGCATGACAAGGCTGTATCGTGTTGGAGACACAGCCGCTGATTACGTTCCGCCTGAAACAAGATCTTTGTACGGCCAAGAAATGCCGTTTGAACAGTACCAACAAGCAGTGGCTGATGCTAGGGCTAGAGGGCTGGGTGGACAAGACACAAACCCTACAGAGGCAGCAGGGCGTTGGTTTACGGATGCACCGGATGAACTTGGTTATTACGTGCGGAAGGGCATGGAAGATAGTTCCCCTTCTTCTCTTCGTTCTTATTATCGTGATGTTCCTACTTCTCGTCTTATGGAGTTTAATGTAGGGCCTGAAGGAGGCATGAGCCAATTTAATAAGAACTCTCGAAACCAAGCGAGAGAGTTTGTTTTGCCTATTGACGAGGTGAGGGAAGCACAAGAAGTGATGCAGTTTATTGGGCCATTGAGTGGTTTAGGAAGGTAGCTATGAGTGACATTTTATCAAGGATGACTGCAAAGAGGTTAGCTAGACAAGCAGCTGGTACGCCTCCTCCTTTTACCCCTAAGCCACCTCCTGTCCCACCTCTAACTCCTAGCCCACCGCCCTTACCGGGTGAGATGCCTCCAGTTGTGTCAAAGCCGCCTCCTCTACATGGTGACCGTGGCACAACGGTATACCACGGCAGCCCGCATGATTTTCAGGAGTTTAGCGCAAAGCATATAGGTAGTGGCGAAGGTGCCCAAGCATTTGGTCACGGCCTCTACTATGCTGACGACAAAAGCATCGCAGATTTCTACAAACGAAATTTAGGACGACAGCAACTTGTTGACGATTATTTAAGAGTAGGTGATGAAGAGAATTTGCTTGGTCGCGTTTTGGCCGATGCTCCCATGGACGTTGTTGGACCAAGACTAAAAGACCCTAAGCAAGTAAGACTATTGCAAGCACTAGAAGACGAAGGACGACTAGGGTTTGACGGCAGGACGCAGGCACTAAAGGCACTAGAGCAGGAGATGCGTGATAGGGCGACTGGCGTCGGGTCTTCTTTTGATTTGTCCGACGAACTTGTTGATGCGTACAACGACCTGGGCTACGGTTACGAAGTGAATATCGACGCACCGGCTCGGTCTATGCTGCACTTCAACAACCCTCTGTATAAACAAAGCGAAAGTGTTCTTCGTGGTTTAGCAGAGACTGGGGCAACAGATCTTCTTCGTAAACGTGACCGGCTAACTTTAGGCCCTAGCATGTTTGGGACGAATTTACCGGACGACCCCATTGTAGATGAAGTTATGACCCTGCCGGGAGAGCGTGCGTACAATGCGTTAGCGCACAAGTACGGTGACATACAAGCATCTAAGATGTTGCAGAAAGCAGGTATACCGGGACACCGCTATGCCGATGCACACAGTCGAGTTCCACTAGGTCAGGGTAAAGGTAAAGCACAGCGTACAAGTAATACTGTGATGTACCCCGGCAGTGAGCACCTTATTGATATAACAAAGAAGTATGGTTTGTTAGCCCCGTTGGCCGCAGAACAATTAATGCAGGAGGAATAAAATGAAAGACAAAGATGGAGACAAAGTAAGACAAGCAAAAAAAGGACTATGGGACAACATACACGCAAAGAGAAAGCGTATTGCTGCCGGCAGTGGCGAAAAGATGCGTAAGCCAGGTTCTAAGGGTGCCCCTTCTAAACAAGATTTTATTAACTCTCAGAAGCCTAAGAAGCGAGGGTGAAATGCGGGATAAACACGGAGAGAAAACAAGGCAGACAATAAAGAAAACAAAAACCCCAGCATGGACAAGAAAAGAGGGGAAAAACCCATCAGGCGGTCTTAATGCCAAGGGCAGAGCATCATACAACCGTCAGACAGGTGGGAACTTGAAGGCTCCGCAGCCAGAAGGTGGCAGCCGAAAGAAGTCGTTTTGTGCAAGAATGTCGGGAATGAAGAAGAAGCTAACCAGTGCAAAGACGGCAAGAGACCCAAATTCACGCATAAACAAGTCGCTTCGCAAGTGGAAGTGCTGAAAATCGGTAACAAAAACAGCAGATATAGACACTGACCACTAGAGACGTTTTTTCCCGAAAGTCCTAGAGGTATAACTATGTCTGAAGAACAAGTACAAGAACAACCAGTTGCCGAAGAGTCTCAGGCTCCAGAAGCCCCCGTCCAGGAGGCTGCGCAACCGCCTGCCCCAGAATCGTCCGAAGGTTTTCAATCACCTTATGAGGCATTCAGAGCACTCCCCGACTTTGAGGGGCAGGACGACCTAACGATTGCCCGTAATCTGTACGGTGCCTACAACGGGTTCAACGAGTCCCAGCGTCAGTTGCAACAATACCAACAGGTGGTGCCCTATGCTCAGGAATATCTTAGGAATAAGAATGAGTTTGAGTCATGGCAAAAATCAAAGGCAGAAGAGGCTGCAAAAGCAGCACAGCCTGAACCTGCTCCGAAGTGGTGGAATCCTCCAGAGGTTAAGGACAATTGGAAATCGTACATCGTCCGTGACCCTCAGACCGGCAAGGAGATCATTGACCCAAACGCACCGTTTGAGGCGCAGCAGGCGTTACGGGACTATCAGGCCTACACCTCCGATTTCGCTCGCCGTCTCGTCACTGATCCTGAGAATGTACTCCAGCCTTTTGTTGAGCAAGTTGCCACGCAAAAAGCCCAAGAAATGGTGGAGCGGCATCTGGGCCAGTATCAAGCAAAAAGCTACATACAAAACCTAGAAGAGCAGAATAAAGATTGGCTGTTTGATGCTAACGGACAAGTTACACCCGAAGGTCAAGCCGTTCAGCGTCATATTGAAGGAGCACGCCAGTTAGGCATACAGAGCCCTCAAGAGCGATGGGCCTATGCTACAGGGATGTTGCAGCGAGACTTGTTAGAGCAGAGGTTTATGCAAAGCCAGCAGGCTCAACAGGAACAAATGCAGCAGACTGAAGAGCCTCCCCAGCAAGCCCCTCCGCCTCCAATGACCCCTGAGCAACAGGCGGCACAGCAAAACATGCAGTTCCTTCGGGAACGAGCAACCCGTGCTCCTAATCGGAGTGCGGGAGCAATGGAACCGCAGGCACCTAGCCCACGGTTAAGTTTCGAGGAACGGCTGCAAAGCCAACTTACTAAAGATGGAGTAATCTAAAATGGCGAGTGCTACTGATTGGGCTCGTAGTATTGGTACTACAATAGTCAATCACTTGCGTCAAGAGGAAATTGCTTCTTTGCGCAAGTATAAAGTGTTCGCGGCCCTTGAGGGTTCTGGCAATGTCCGAACTAACATGGCTGGCCGTGGATTTGATTTTGAAGTTCAGTATAGGAACCATACTCCTACTGGAAATAACGGGGAAACGCCTCGTGTTTTCAGCAGAGAGAATTTGTGGAAAAAAGCTGAGCTTGAGTACAGGGGCGCGCAAGTCACTGACGCGATTTACAAAAAAGAGATGCTCGAAAATAGAGGAGCACAAGCGTTGGTCAATGTTGCGGGCAAGATGTCAAATCGTCTTTTGACGAGCATGGAGCAGTATCTTGCTAAGGAGTGGGTCGTTGACGGCTACGCTGCTGGCAACGAACTTCGGTTCCATGGCATCGAGTCTTTCATGGGAACAAATGGAACAATCAACGTAAGCACGGGCGCACAGCGTTCTGCTAATTCGGCTGACCCATTTGCTTACCCAAGTGATTCGTATGCTGGCCTTTCTACTGTTCTTGGTGCATACGGTGGTAGTCAGAAGTCTGGTGTTTGGCCTAACGGCGAAGCAGATCCAGAATTTGACTTCTTTACGCCTGTAATCACCAACTACACAAGTAGCTACTTCGGTGGCACAACTTGGGCCGCAAACTGCGTTAAAGCAGTTCGAGAATCTATCCACCAATGTCGTCGAAATGACACCTTGGAAGATCAAATTGACATGACGATCCTAGACCGACGTCTATACATCGACATGCTCAACACGCTTGATTCTAAAGAACGTGTGATCGTTAGTAAACAGAACGGACTACGAAGCTATGGCTTTACCGACGTCTTTGAATTAGACGGCGTTGAAATCAGTAGCGAGACCTCTGTACCTACTAATGTTGGCTATGGTTTAGCTTTGGGTAACATGGAACTGCTTTGCATGGAAGGTCAACTTCTTAACGCAGAGGGTCCATTTTACGACGAAATCACACAACAGTACCGTTACGTTGTGTCAATGCTAGGCAACCTGAAGTTCAAGTCGCCTAGATCATTCTTTAAACTTGTCGCACTGGCCTAATTAAGAGGAATAGAAAAAAATGGGACTATTAGTTGATCCACCATTTGCTCTTGGTCAAACCCTTGGGGTTTCATCAACTGACGATGGTAAAGGTTGGGTTGGCGCAGTTAAAGAATTTACTGACGTCACACCTTCAACTGGAGTAATCCGAAGTAATCGCCGCAAAGTTTGCATTGCAGTTCGCAATACAAGCGGAGCCGCCTTACTTCCAAAGAATCTTGTAACTTTTGATAACAGTCCAGCCGGACCTGATGGTATCGGTGCAGTTGATGCGAAGAACGAAGTTACTGGCAACGAGTTTGTCGGTGTCGTAGACGAGCATCTTCCTGCTGCTGGTGTAGCCGCTAACGATATTTTCTGGGTCACCATCGAGGGACCAACAGAAGTTATCGCTGACGCTGCTATTTCTGTTGGCGATGCAGTGGCTGCTGATACGGCTGCAACTGCTGGTGCTGACACAGCTGGTCGTGTTATTGCTACTACTAATAACGCTATCGGTCGGGCTGTATCTGCCGCCGCAGCTGCTGGCGATGCAGTTCTCGCTGTAGTGAAAACTAAGGCGTAATATTTGCCCTACCAGTGGGCTTTCGGGGGAGGCCCTGGATTGGTTGACGCTGATCCAGGGCCTTTTCTAAAGGTGTAAAAATGGACCCCAACTTATTATTTCTATTAATGCAACAATCTGCCATACAAAATCCCGACATGGAATTTCTTCGCCAACTTATCGCGGAGTCAAGGCAGCCTATTCCCCAAGACGACGCTGAAAGACTCAGGATGCTTCAGGGCACAGGCATGGGTCTCGATAGTTTAACTACCCTCAAAGGCGACGAATAGAGAAAGCAAATCAATGACAAGTATCGCAGGCCCAATGACTTTTGAGCAGTACAGCAAAAACCCCCCTAAACAAAATGGTTACTTAGGGGACTATCAGCGTACTGGAGATGTACAACAAGACTACCAGAACTACAGAAACCAAACGGGGTTCGACCTGTACCGTGGCATGCAGGGCGACCAAGATGCGTATGACCGATATAACGCCCAGCATGGGACGAACTATGGCAATCCCGGTGGAGGTAGTCCTCTTGACCTCCCAGATATGACCACGTATGGAAATTCTAGCCAGCAACAAGGTTCAGGCTCTGCTGGTTTTGATATGGGTCAGTGGCTCAGAGCTAACGGTTTTGCAGGCTACGAGCAACCGAAACAACAGCAACCAGAACAACAGCAATTCGCCAACCTTACAATGGCTCCTGACTCGACTCCGCAGCAGGTTGAGGAAGCCAGCCGGAATTGGATGAATTGGATGCAAAATAACAGCCCACAAAACCAAGGTGGGCAAACTAAAAAGGGCGGTACCAAGGAGGATGACTCTAGGACTATTATGCCCGGTGAAACATCTGAGGATTCCCCAGCCGTCACAGACTTTGCAAACAGCAATGTTGAAGGGGCACCATCGGGTCAAACTGATGAAATTACTGAGGAACAACTTGCTAGTCTGTTCCCAGAAAATTTTAACATCGAAGAAATGATGAAACGAGTGCCCGGAACAGAGGATATGTCGCTGGAGGATTTTATAACCACCTTTGATCCTCGTGCGAGAATAGAGGGTATGCCTGCTCCAGAAGGTGTTGCGGAAACGGAATATGGTGACGGCATTGTTAGGACACAGTCTTTTGATCAATATTTGCAACCAAAGAGCGATCCGGCTTTTGGGGCGGACGTAAACAGTTTGGGCAACATGGGCAACAACATATTTGATGTTCGACGTCCGGCTGCCTTTGAGTCGTCGTTCCCTGATCCCTTTGGACGAGCCAATAACCCAACTACATACTCATCGGGAATGCAGGGTGTGATGGAAAACCAGTCGCACGAGACTGCTTTTGCCACGCTCTTAGGAAGCATGCAACAGCAGCAAGCTGAAAACATGCGAGGAAAGGGCCTTGCGGGGTATATGCCAATTGACGTTCAGGCCTTGTATGACTATGCCGGCACGCCAGAGGGGCAAGAGCTGGCCGCAGAAACATTTGCAAATGACCAAATGAAGTTTAACAAGATAATGGGATATTAACTGACGGTTTTCCTGTTGACCCTAACGAAAAAAAGAAATTAGAATTTTGTCTACTTAACCTTTTCCCCCGAAAGGCACTGGCATGAAAAAGAAAATAAACATTGGTATCTGTACCTTTAGTTATGGCGGCAACGGAGGTATATCTTCTGAGGTGCCTGACATACGAGAGTGGATGATTCCTCTTGTAGTCGGTGCTGCTAGAGACGAAAGAATAGATGAGATAAAGGTCTGGAATTTAGCAGACACACCTATAACAATGACCAGAAACCGTAGCGTCTTAATGGCACGGGAGTATGAAGTTGACTTCCTGCTTATGGTCGATAGTGACATGAAGCCGGACATGAATGGTGGAGAAAAGTTTTTTGAGTCTTCATTCGACTTCATGTATGACCACTACGAAAAAGGTCCTGTTTGTATTGGTGCCCCTTATTGTGGTCCTCCCCCTAATGAATGTGTTTATGTTTTTCGTTGGCAAAACTTAGCTTCAGACAATGCTAACCCAGATTTTAAGCTAGAAATGTATGACCGGCACACGGCTGCAAGGATGGAAGGTATACAAGAGTGTGCTGCATTGCCTACTGGATTAATCATGTACGACATGCGTTGTTTTGATTTAACTGAACCAAAGACAGCCGACGACAAGCCATGGTTCTACTATGAGTGGCCAGACAAATTTGCTTCCCACAAAGCGAGCACAGAAGACGTAACAATGACCCGTGATCTTTCTGTCGCTGGCACTAGGGCACTTGGCTATAACCCTGTAATGTGCAACTGGAGTGCTTGGGCGGGGCATTGGAAACCTAAATGTGTAGGGAAACCTGTGACTCTTGATTCCAACGCCTTAGGCAAGAAGTTGTCTGATAAGTGGACAACTCACAACACGGCAAAAATCATTGAGTTACGTCAGCCGGGAGTGAAAAAGGCACTGCAAAATGCAAACAGCGAGGAAGTGTATCCAGTGTGAGAAAGAGTTTCCTCTAACCTCTAAATACTGGCATAAAGCAAAAGACGGGTTTCATTCTCGCTGCAAGCCGTGCAGGAACGAGTATGAGAAAAAAACTAGGGTGGCCAAAAAGTCTCAAGACATGGCCGAACTAGAAAAGAACGCCGTTGATTTATTTATGTCACAGGCGAGGATTGGCGGGGCTAATATACCTCACAGCAGCGAACTGCTTGAGGTTTTGATGGGTTATTTTGGCGGAGTGGCTGGCTTTGCCAATGTGTATATGAAGCAGTTTTTTGATGCTCCAGCTGGTGGTGCTTTTCGTACAAAAATGCTTGACACCATAGTTCGTTTGACATCAACAAACACTGCAATGGGAGGTGCAAAGAAACCCCTTACGCTGTGGACCGACGAAGAGTTAGATGAAGAGTTGATGACAAGGCTGACTGAGGCAGCAACAATTATAAATTTACCAGTAGAAAATATTGAAGAAAAAAAAGACAACACAAGCACCGATTAAAAACGATGACTTGTCTGCGTTGACGACACATGCACTTCAACATTTGCGTGAGGTGCAGACGGAGCTTGCTGGCCGTAGGTTAGAGTCCCTAAGACTGTACGAGCCTATGCCAATCCAAGAAGAATTTCACGCTTGCCAAGCATCGGAACGAATGCTTATAGGAGGCAATAGGTCCGGCAAATCTACGGCAGCGTTTATTGAAGACGCAAGGGCGGCGACAGGGCAAGATCCGCACAACAAGTATCCCGTGCGTGATGGTAATATTCACATAGTCGGAAGAAACTGGCCTCACATTGGACTTGTGGCGTATCCAATGTTATTTAAGGCCGGTGCATTTAAAATCATCAAAGACGACACTGACCCCCGTGGGTGGAGAGCGTTTAGGCCTGGTGACGATCCGAAGCTAGGCAAGCCGGCACCACCTCTGATTCCACCACGATTTATAAAAGACCAAAGTTGGGTCCTAAAGTCAGCCGGCTACTGCCAGCGGGTCACACTGACGAATGGTTGGGTCGTTAATTTCCACTCTTCAGAAGGTGAGCCCCCGCAAGGTTTTCAGGCCGATATTGTCCATATTGACGAGGACGTGAACAATGAGCGGTGGATAGGTGAGATGCAGGCTAGGTTGTCTGATAGGAAAGGACGCTTTATTTGGTCTGCGATGCCTTGGTCTAAAAACGATGCGTTGCTTGGTTTATGTGAACGTGCCGAGAAGGCTGTAGAAGAGGGTCAAGAAAATCCAATTATTAAAAAGTTTACTTTAAGGTTTTTGGATAACAAGGCCATCGACAAAGAGGAAAAGCAAAAGAATATTGAGCGTTGGTCGGCTCTAGGCGAAGACGAATTAAGGATGCGTGCAGAGGGTGAATTTACGACTGGTAGCACGCTTATGTACCCAACTTTTAACCTTGCTGTTCACGTTTTAGGGCGAGACAAGTTAAAAGAGATACCGCACGACTGGACACGGTATGTCTCAATTGACCCAGGGCATGCGGTTATGGCGACTTTATTTGCAGCAGTCCCACCAGATAACAGCATGATTGTTCTTTATGATGAACTGTATATCCGTAATTGTAATGCGGCTATATGGGGTAAGCGATTTAAGGAAAAGGTTGGGCACCAGCACATATACGCCATGATCATGGATATGCACGGTGGTACGCTCCGAGACCTTGGTAGTGGTCGCCTGCCACACGAGTTGTATACGGAGGAATTAAAGAAGCACAACATAAAGTGCGAACTGACCGGCCAGTTTTTTATTCCGGGATCAGATGACATACAGGCCCGTGCAGCTTTAGTGCGTGAGATGCTGCACATACAAGGTGATGGCTCTACTAGGCTTAAAATCTGGGAGGGGACATGCCCAGAACTAAAGAGAGAACTAAAGAGATACAGGAAAAAAACAACAACAGTCAACGGTCAGGTGTTTGTAACCGATGTTCCACAGACTCGCGGAGACGTTCACGCTTGTCAGACTATGGAGTATCTCTGTGCATTTGAGCCTGAATACCATACTCCTCCCAAGACTCACGGTCCAGAGCCTTGGTGGGTTTCTTACTTGGCAGCAAAGCGAAAACGTGAGCAAGCTGGCCAAGAAAACTGTGTTATCCTTGGACCAAGTGGAGGCCGAAAGTCATGATCAACTTTGAAATGCCAGCAGTCGAAATGGGCGATTTTATTAATTACACTGCGCACGAAGATGCCATTCCTAACCTTGGTATCGTCACAGAAGTGTCTTCTCGCAGCATAAAGTGCTGGGTAATTGTGCCAGATTATGGGGGCATTGAGAAGTATTCCGTTCATCATAAAGACGACCCCGGACTAGAAGAATTTCCTGAATGGAAGCGGTTTGGGATGTGGTTTCCTAAGAAACCGGACGCCCAGATAGCAGTTTTATCCGAGAAACTCGCACTGCTTGAAAAGAAAATCGGAGTTTTGGAGGGTCGAAAGGCAAAGACTGACACTAAGAAGTAGGAGAAAAAATGTCAGATACAAACCCTTTAAGTCCGATTTGTAAATCGTGGCTCGAAAAGATCAAACTAGCAGAAAAGCATAAGAAGCCGTTTAGCGACGACGCTGAAGAGGCAATGAACTTTTTTGCAGGCGATCCTGACTTCATGTGGCAGAACGAGTATGCGCGTGGTGAGCGTGGGTACAACAAGGGAATAGATCCGCCGGCATTCCGCATGACCGTGAATCGTGTGTGGGAGGCTGTTAGGCTGTTTACCGCTGTTATCCATCATCGCAATCCTACGAGGTCGGTTACGCCTAAAGACTATCCGTTTGTTCCTCCGCAGATGCTGGGGATTATGCCGCAACCGCCTGTTCCGCAAATGGGTCCTGATGGTCAGCCTGTCATAGGTCCTGATGGCCAGCCGGTAATGATGCCTGACCCAATGATGCAGCAGTACCAAGCAGCATCTCAGCAGGTTGTTCAATTGACCGAGCGAAGGAAGTTAGTTTCATCACTTTTAGAGCGTTATCTTAACTACACCCCCAACGAACTTAACCTTAAAGATCACAGTCGTCGAGTGGTTGAAGAGGCGTTCATTAAGGGTGCGGGCGTTTGGTGGCACGAGTTGTATCAGCCTCCGGGTTCTAACGTACGAATGGCAGGCAGTTTCTTTGATTCGATTGATAATCTTGTCTGGGACCCTGATGCAGATGATTTTCCTGATATACGGTGGTGTGCTCGAAAAAGGGTGCAGCCTATTGATGAAGTTGCCGCCAAGTTTGGGCTTACGCGAGACGATTTAAAGGGGCACATGGAGTCGTATGCTTCGCAGTCGTCCCGCAAAAGAAGAGGATACGAAACAGAAAAGAAAAGGGGACAAACAAACGACCTAATTTGCTACTACGAGATATACAGCAAGACTGGGTTTGGGGACCGACTCAAGGACGGCGAGAAAGATCTTCGCGGTCAATTTGATGCTTTAGGACCTAATTGTTATATCGTTGTTGCCGAAGGTGTTGAGTTTCCTCTTAATTTACCTCCCTCTGTTTTGCAGGAGGATGTAGGTCCTAGTGGCGTTCCTGACCGATTTTTCATGTCGGCTCAGTGGCCGATACCTTTCTGGGCTGAAAGTTATTCGGGGTGGCCGTTTACTTTATTATCGTGGCACGGAAAACCGGGGTACTCATGGCCACTAAGTTTAATTAGACCTGGCATCGGTGAGTTGCGATTCATTAATTGGGCTATGTCATTTTTAGCTACACGCATAGCAACTAGCAGCCAAACTATTATTGGTGTTGCTAAATCAGCAGACCCAGATATTAAAAACAAACTATTAGACAGTAGCGAAGGTGGATTTAAGATTGTTGAAATTGCGGAAGCAATAGGGCGTCGAGTAGAAGACGTTGTTTCTGTTTTTCAAATGCCAAACATAACAACTGATTTGTGGACAATTATATCCGAGGTCACTGCTTTATTCGACCGGCGTGTCGGTTTGACCGAATTAATTTACGGTATGACGCGAGCGTCTTTCAGGTCGGCAGCTGAGGCACAAGTAAAAGCAGAGCAAATCAGTGTTCGTCCCGACGATTACGCCAATATCTTGGAGGATGCGTTGGCGGAGGTTGCTAGGAAAGAATCACTGTGTGCGAGATGGCTCGTCCAGCCACAGGATGTGTCCACGCTAATGGGACCTTTGGCCGCACAGGCATGGCAGATGCACGTTCTAGCAGAAGATCCAGACACCATAGTCAGAGAATATCAATACCGTGTCGAAGCGGGATCTGCGAAGAAGCCTAACATTGCAACGAGAGTGGAAAACCTTAACGGATTTATGCAGATGGCTATGCCGGCAGCCCAAGGTCTCATGCAGGCCGGAATGCCGGATATGTTTAATGGCCTTATGTTGAAATGGGGTGAGATTAATCAGATGGACGTAACTGGATTTTTAGTTCCTCCACCACCACCTCCTCCACCGCAAGAAGCACCTCCACCTGAAGAAGGGCAGCCGACAGAATGAACATCCCGTACGAAGTAGAGAGAGCCGGCCTAGCGGCCATCAAAGTATTTAAAGATTCCATCGCTAATGGAGGTACTGAAAAATTCGCAACCATGTGCGCCGTCCAAATCGCCCCCGGAACAAAAGGGACAGACAGGGCTTTCATGGAAGGCCGGATGAACAACCAGCAGTTGGACGACATGCCACCGATAATGGCTCAGACAATGGCGAGGGAAGCCAAGGCAGCCGGAATCAACATCAGCGGAAAGCACTACGTGGGCGGACTGGCAGACAAGAGGGCGTGGAAAGATCCAGAGGCATGGGTCAGCAGCAACGACGACATAAAGAAGGTTGCGGAGAAACGAAACTTAAATGTTTCGGGAACAGTAACGCACAAGGCGGAAGAATCCGCACCGAAACGTACGGCATTAAATGAAAAAACCGTACAGAAAGAAATGAAAAGAATGAAAAAGAAAAAGCCAAACGCAAGTAAGGCTGAATTACGAGAAAGAGTTATCGACAAACACGCCCTAAAGAGGAAATTGAAATGATCGAGATTCAAAGGTTTTCCCCGCCGGGAACATCTGTGACTATTACTAATAGTGTGTCTACAACGGCGAAGATACCATTTGAGAATGGTGCTGGTGGTGCCTTGCATGTTGCTGCCACCAATGCAGTGACTGAAATTACTTGGTACGGTTCTCCAGACGAGCAAACGACGCCGCAGAAGATTTACTCTGGCGGAAACGCTGTGACGACTGCGATAACGGATGGTGTTCACCCATTCCCAGATTCTACGTTTGGTGTTCGTTTTCTTTGCCCTGTTGCTTCTAATGCAAGTCTTACCTCTGTTGTGACGGTTAAAGGATAATGGATCAAAGATTTTTAAAACCTGTTGCTAGTTCAGGCGGCGGCGGCGGCGGAGGAGGCGGCGGCGGTGGTGCCTCACTTACCATCGCTCTAATTGCAGACGGTTCGAGTGGATATTCAGGGAACGTAACCTTTTCCTTCACCACGCTGCCTGTAGGAACTACTAAGCTAAGATATTCAATTAGCGGGACGGGGGCTACAAGTTCTGTAGTCACTATTACCAATCTTAGTTCTAATGCAACTGTTAGCGGCACGGGCGACTTTCAGTGTGCATACTTTAGTGCAACAAACAGAGGCTTCTTTATCCATGGTCCCGGTGACGAGGTTACCAATATATCAGTTACCGTTGCAGCCTTAGATTCTACGAACACAACACTAGCAACTTCAAATACTTTAACGGGCTTAGTAATAGACGAAGACGGTTAAACAAGGAATAGAAAATGGCTAATGTAAAAATCTCGGCTTTGAATGACGAAGCTACTCCTGCTAATACAGATGTTGCACCCATTACTAAAGCAGACAACTCAGAAACAAAAAAATGCAATCTTCAGTTAATCGCACAACTGTTTAGTGACAACACGGTTGCTGGGCATAGTGCAACAGCAAGGGTTACAAATGTAGTTTCTTGTACCACGGCACAATATAATGCTATCAGTGTAAAGTCCTCGACTACTTTATACATGCTCACCGACTGAGTATTAACTATGCCTATTAAACTTGGAAGCACATCTGTACCAACCATAAAACTGGGAACAACCGCGATCACGAAAGTGTATCTCGGAACAACCTTGACGTACCTAGCGGCAGACCCCCCCTCTGCGCCCCAGTCTTTAACAGGAGTTGGCGGTGACGCTCAGGTTGCTTTGTCTTGGTCAGCACCTGCAAGCGATGGCGGAGCGGCTATCACAGGTTATAAAATTTACCAGAGTACAGATAATGTTAGCTTCAGCGAAGTAACAACGGTAACGGGTACATCGCACACAGTCACAGGACTTGCTAACAATACGACATACTATTTTAAAGTTGCAGCCGTTAATGTCGGATCTACTGGATCAGACAGCAATACGGTTGGGCCAATAACTCCTCTATCTCTTACCCAGCCTAGTGCCCCAACAAACCTATATGCTACGCCTTTAAATCAAGCGGCTGCTTTAAGTTGGGACACCCCAGCAAACAACGGCGGGTCAGAACTTACTGAATACAGAATATACAAAAGTGAAGATGGCGGTTCGACCTACACTCACGCCACTACAGCCTTCATAACCTTTGGCACAACCTCAACCGGGACTCCGTATGGTGGATCTGGTGCCTCTCAGACAATCACGGGGTTGACAAATGGGACTAATTACCTCTTCAAGGTTTCAGCAAAAAATACAACTTTTGAAGGACCTCAGTCAGCAGCTAGCGGTACGGTCACGCCGACTACAGGGAACACACCACCGGGCATTCCTTCGGTCTCTACCAATAGCCTTACGCACGGAGACACAAGAGTTCATCTCTCGTGGCAACAGTTCACGACCGGCGGCTCTTCAATTAGCTATTACGAAGTTTATCAAAGTACGGACGACATAACGTACACAAAAGTGCAGACGCCTACTGTAAAGTCAGCAACTATCACGGGCCTTACAAACGGAACGCTATACTACTTCAGGGTGGCAGCTGTAAATGCACTAGGTGCTGGGCCACTGTCATCATCTCGAAATCTTCGTGGCACACCGTCAACTCTTCCAGATCCGCCGACTAGCGTTTCTGGCACAAACGGTAACACAGAGTCTACTATTTCTTGGACTGCTCCAGCAAACAACGGCGGGGCTGCCATTACCCACTACAGCATTAAGTGTGGTCCGACATCTGGCTTTCCAGGTAACGCTACGCCATACGAACAGGCTGGTACAGGCACGACGTATACAAAAACTGGCCTGACCAATGGCGTTGAGTACAGCGTCCAAGTTGCTTCTAAAAACCTAAACGGAACAGGCACGTACAGCAGTACCTCGACATTTACGCCGGCAGTTCCAACAGCACCGGGCGTGCCCCAAAATCTAGCCAGTTTCATTGGCGACCAATCGGTTGCCTTATCTTGGGATGCACCTGCAAGCGATGGCGGTGCAACGATTACGGGATATATCGTCTACCAAAGCACAGACAACGCTACCTTTACCCAAGTAGCCACCCCGTCAGGCACTTCGCACACAGTCACAGGACTTACCAATGGGACGGCGTATTACTTTAAGGTTGCGGCGGTAAACTCCGTAGGCACCGGAACACAAACATCATCTACTGGCTCAAGAACTCCAGCAGCTGGAACAGCCCCATCACAGGTTGGCACTGTTACACCTACGGCGGGCGACACTCAGGTAGCCTTGTCTTGGTCTGCACCAAACGCTCCTATTGGGTCTCCAATTACCGACTATGTAATTGAATTTAGCACAGACAACGCCACGTTTACTACATTTAATGACGGCACGACAACCGGGACCAGTGCAACTGTCACTGGTCTTACTAACGGTACACAGTATTACTTTAGAGTTTCTGCTGTTAATTCAATAGGGACAGGAACTGCCAGTAGTTCAGTGACTGCAACGCCGTCTGCCCCCGGAGTACCAGGTGCGCCACAAAGTCCAGCGGCTACACGGGGCGACACGCAGGTCGCACTGTCTTGGTCGGCACCATCAAGCGATGGCGGTTCAACAATAACGGGATACAAAGTTTATCAAAGCACAGACGACGTAAGTTTCACAGAGGTTGCGACCCCCTCAGGAACTTCACAAACT
>MDSZ01063303.1_pt1 | contig 21607 bp, 28 predicted proteins | sample 811201 | NCBI WGS metagenome assembly MDSZ01 (sample SAMN05326647, study PRJNA326480) | marine metagenome | isolation source: seawater | place: Indian Ocean: North | collected 2010 | reverse complement strand
CATGAAATACCCTGCTCTTGCACCCCCTATCGGGGGCCAAGTCATAATTGTGGTTAACCTCCTAAACCACGAAAAGTCTCGTGGCCGCACTTCCTCGGCGGCGCCCAGCCTGATGGAAGACGTCATGGCAATGTATGCTCGGTCTCCAACGCCAGCTTGACGCAGCGTCCCGCCGACCTTCATGCGGTATAAGAACGTGACGAGAGAGGCGATGGCCCGCATAGTAGGGCTAGTCCGCCCCAAAGAATTCCCGAAGGACCGGGTGCATCTCCATGGCTTGCTCCTTCTGGATCTGTTCGTAAGTCCTCAGAATAATTCCGACGGCCAAGAGGAGCCCTGTGCCGGTTGCGTTACCGACGGTCCCCAGTAGATCGGCACCCGCAGCGAGAAGGCCTACGAATGCTCCAGAGAAGAGCGTTACAGGAGGAATGTACCTCTCCAGAATTCTCTCAAGGACCACTGGATTCTTCCTGAATCCTGGAATCTGCATTCCGGTCCTCTCGATCTGCTTGGCGACATCCTTGGCACCCATATTTGTCGTCTCAATCCAGAACTTTGCGAAAACAGTAGACCCCGCGGTCATGAAGAAAACATATACGAAGACGTGAGTCATGATTTGTCCAAGACTGTGCCCGTGGGCGTCACCGGATTGATTGAGCAGCGGTATTAGCCAGTCCCCGACGCCGTTAACCATAGAGCTGTACCACGCAAATCCGTCATGAGGCGTCGTTGCTCCTTCGTAGTATGAACCAAACCACTCTGAGCGACTCCAAATTCCGTTAGATCCAACGACAGGAACCGTCGATAGGGTGGGGTGGCTGTGGAAAAGAAGTGTGAACATATTGATGTTAGCTAGCAATGCGGCCATTAGAATCACTGGAATGTTGCTTGCATAGACCAATCTGATTGGGTACTGCCCCCTGTGCCCCCTCACCTTCCCATGAGTCAGGGGCAACTCTAGCTTGCTTGACTCGGCATATGCGACTACTAGGAAGACGATTATCGAGGATATGAGTGCAACAATGGGATTCGCGTGTTCCAGTAGCATCATCTCAAAACCATTTTGCGAGACTAGTTGCTGGTTGCTAGCTGTACGGAGGGTGTAGAAGATCATTGGCAGGGTTCCTGAAGGAGGGTTGTCGAAAGACAATGGTGCGCCTTCTACTGTTGGAAGGGGAGAAAGTGTGCCGACAAATGTCGATTGGGCAACTCCGGCGGCGATGAAGAGTGAAATCCCACTACCTATGCCCCACTTGCTAACCAATTCGTCGAGCAGGAAGACCAAGAGGGAGCCCAAGAAAAGTTGGAAGACAATTACTGCCCCGGCCCAACCCTCGCCGTATTCCAGAATTAACGAAGGAGATGGATCTAGGAATCCGTAAACCTGGGGGATCGACTCTATTGGGATCATGATCAGGACTAGGATTTTCTGGACGCCCTGGTAGAGTTGTTTGTCGGCAGAGTCCTGGAGATCAAGTTGGATTATCTTGGCTCCAGAGAAAAGCTGCATGATAATCGAGCCCGTCACTATTGGTCCGATTCCCAAGTGCATTATCGAACCAGAGGCCCCGGCCATAATGGCCCTGAATGAAGAGAACACGTCCAATGTGGTGTCTGAAAGGCCGTAAATCATCACGTTGGTCATCATGAAATAGATGATGAGGACGAGCGTTGTGGTCCAGAGTTTCTGATTGAATCTTACATGCCCCTCGGGCTTCGAGATACTTGGATATACGTCGACCAGTCTCTTCAGACCATAGAGTCTGCTCTTTCCTTCACCGGAGTATAGCAGACATGAGAGCGCCAAACCTGTACCTAGGCCGAATAGGGCCACTCCAACCATCAGGAAACCGAATGCGGCCTTGTCCACCCATCCCCAGTATGCCAGGGCAATTACGATGGCGAACCACGAGTATGCCTTGGCATATTTTCCTACGAATGGAACTTCTCTGACGGCATCTGGCAGGTCCGTCATCGTCCCCCACATCACGAAGGCGACATAGGGTATGGAAGTGGCAAGAAGGATTAGAGCGCGGCTTTGGTCGTCGCCATTGGATGATAGTTCGTCCCTGAGCCAATAGTACAGTGCGCCCCAGTAAATCGCACACATGGCCGTAATGCCGAACCAGTTTGGACCCCTATTCACCATTCTTTAGCCTCCATTTGCGGGAAGCTCACTCCTCTTCCCACTCTCCCCAGTCCTCATCATCGGCTACGACTACGGTGCCTCCGGCTTTCTCGACCTTCTGAATGGCTTTCGAACTAGCCTCCGAGACAATTATTTCCAGTGGGCGGTCGATTTTCCCTCTACCAAGCAACTTGTCGTACCCCATCTCTGTAAGGTTGATGGAGTCTCCTTCGGCTATCTCAGCGACAACCCCGAGATTAATCGAGGCATTGACGACCCTCAATCCTGGGTGGCGATTGAACCCGTGCATTCCCCAATGGCCGGGCATAAATTTCAATCGAGTCATTACCTTGTGCTTGTTCAAGCCTGCATTGCCCCTGCCGCCCCTCTTTCCAGCGCCCCTTCCTGCCTTCTTTCCTCTGCCGTGGTATCTGCTGCGGCCTCTGAATTTATTTGTCCTAGAAACCATGTTATCGCCTCAAAACATCCTCGCTGCAAGTTCGCTTATTCCTTCATCACGAAAACCAAGAGCCCCGCCTACGGAATAAGCCCTCTTTATTCCCCCCCACCCCTTTGAACCTCTCGGGGGGTGGAGTCTGAAGACTGGTTTCATTCCCTCTACATCCTTGGTAGTTGAATCTCCGGAAGAAATAGCCTTCGAAAGAGAGTCGATCGAAGAGTGGTCGCTGTTAGACTTGACATCCGAGTCGGTGACTGGCCTGTCCCCCATCATCTTGCCCCTCTCCCTGATTAGCGCACTAATAGTGTCTGTCTCAACTTCCCCCCAAGTCACGTAATCTTTGACCTTCTGGAGCATGCCGTCATAGGATGGATTCTTTGGGACCAGGACTGCGTGGTTGACCTTTGTGAGATTGAGCATTGCCATCGTATCTCTAATCTTCTTTGTCACTCCACGATCGCTTCGGACCCGAATCACTAGGTACGTCATGACATTTTCCTCCCGGTTGTAATGTGGAGCTTCTCCCTGATCTCATCGCTCAGCTTTGCCTTGCTTAGTTCTTCTAGGGCATTGTAGGTGGCCTTAGCGAAATTGATGGTTGACCTAGTTTGCCCGGATGATCGTGACCAAACGTCAGTAACTCCAGCAAGTGAGAGGACCCTCCTGCCATAATCTCCGATAACAAGGCCCTTGCCAGAAGGTGCGGGAAGAAGAGTGATCCTGGTGGAACCGGACCTCCCAGTAGCCTTGAACGGGATGCTGTTTCCGGGGCCCTCGGCTGATTCCCAAGACCCGTTTCCCCTATAAACCGGGATTAGGCTAAGCTTCGCTTGCGAGATCGCCTTCTGGATAGTGCTTGCAACCTCTTTGCCCTTGCAAATCGAGAGTCCTACGTAACCGTCCCTATTGCCTACTGCGCAGAGTACGTTGAATCTGACCCTCCTTCCTGAATCGGTCATCCTCTGGATCATGTTTACACTGAGTACGTCATCCTCTATTTCTGGCAAGAGTGCGTCGACGATTTCGACCTCACGGATTGGGAAACCCGTGGCCAGTGCCTGTTCGTAGGTTAGAACCTCCCCCCTCATCACCATTCTTCCAAGCCTAGTTCTTGGTTGCCAGACTCTTAGGGCCGCTAATGGATCGGGACCTCTGCGTCGATGCCCCTCCTCTGGACCATCTTCTGGGGTGTGTGCCAATGCCAACCCTGGTGCGATCTCCATTTCTCCCTCTGTCTTTGTTTCTTCTTCGGACATCAACTAACCCCCTCTATGGACTTCTTTGTCTTTTGAAACGCCTTAACTATGGATTCTCCTATGTGCTCCCCATTGACTCTTTGATCCGACGGGAGCACCTCTTCAGAATGGGGCACTTCCAAGCCAGCATCGACCATTCCCTTTAGTGCGGAGTATATCCTATTGCCCTTCGAAGAAGAGGCGAGCCCTATGTCAAGAATCGCCTTCGAATGACCTTTGGAGATTGCCGATTTGGCTAGGGCGAAGCCTGCAAGATAGCAAGCAGGAATCGATTTCCTGGAGGACTCCTTTGGCCACTTATGTTTGTCAACCAGAGACTTTCCTGTGATTGAAGCCAGTACGATGTCTCCATCCGGGTGGAAATCCACCAACTGGCATGTCACTTGGGTATTTGAGACTCTTACTACTGCCCTTGGGGCGCCTCCTCGTAGCATCCTCTGCCTGCGATGATAATCAGTCTCAGCATTCCTTCGCCTCTTGAATCTCAGTCTCTGATTTCGACCCTTTGCCATCACTCATCACCCCCAATGGAGACACCTTCGAGCTCTATGTTGCTTTTCAAATGTGAAATTGACCTATAGGATCCGCCTTTTGCCTTTAGGTAGAAGTGCCTGTATTGGGAAGAGTTGATTGAGCCGTCCTCCCTTAGTTCCTTCAGGGTCCTCCTCTGAGCCCTAATTTTCGACATCCACCTCTGTTTCCTAGGATTCCTGGAGTTTGCGCTTCCCCGCCTGGAACCCTGGCCCTTTCGTCTGCCTTTGGACTTTTGAAAGGCGGCCTTACGTGCCCTTGAGCGACTTGTTCCCTTTATCGGCCTGGCCCTGATTATTCCATCTTCTATTAGAATTCGCACATCGTCCTTCTGAACCGCATCTGCAACTTCGCTCAGGTAATCAGGATTTATCCAGATTCTGTGAATCCCCACTGGCCTACCTTCCTTCCTAGAGAAAATCTCGGCGGCCATCCTTTTCTGGTTAGAAATGAACATCAGATATCCCCCTTTCTCTGAATCTGGCGTCTGTTTAGGACCCTGATTCCTAGTTCATCCGCCCTGTCATGAATTCTAGATCTCTTCCTATTCCCGACTCCGGCGCCTATTCGGACTGCCTGCCTCTCTGGGTTGAGGCCGTCAAGGTGATCTGCTTTGTGGATCAGAACTTCCTCGAAACCAGATGGATGTAGCCCCCTAGCAGATGCGATCTTCCCATAACCAACCCTTGCCATGGGAGACCTGTACTTTCTGTTTTTCCTCATCTTCGAGTCATTGCCCTTTGGTTTCCTGTAGCCGGTCTTGGATAGTCTCCTATACCTAAACCACTCCTGCCTCCTGAATGCTGGTTGCTTCTTACTCTGCTCGAATCTTTTCTCTAGTGCGGATTTTGTCTCTTCATCCAAAACAGGTTTTTGTCTAGCGGTGTGGAAGTCGTCCCATTCCTCGAATTGCCCCGATTCGTCCTCGTAGTATTCCTCCTCTTCTTCGGTTTCCTCCACCGTCTCTTGATCGGGATCCTCTTCAGATTCTTTCACGGTGGCTTCTGGCTCTGTGGCTTCCTCCTCCGGAGGTTGCTCTGAATCGCTAAGCCGCGCTATGAGGTCGGCCTTCTTACCGGAAACGGGGAGGCCCCTGTCCCTCAACAGATCTTTTAGTTCAGCAACAGTCTTGCCCTCATACGCCAATTTTATGCCCCCTTTGATGTGATGTAAACGCCATCCTGGAAGACCCGGGGGTCTCTCTTCTTGACTTTGCAAGCCATCTCAATATTTGCTGCAGTTTGTCCGACCTTCTCCCTATCTGCCCCCTTGACTATGACGTCGGTCTTATTCTCAATCTTGACTTCGACGTCCGAAGGGGTCCATGGAAGCTTAGCCACTCGAGGGACCTTCTCTCCTAGCATGTTCGTGATGGTGAACGAGTTTCCATCCACCTTCAGAGTCATTGGAAAGTGGCTAAAGACGGCCTTGAGTCTGTATTCAAAACCTTGATCCAGCCCCTTGACCATGTTTCGCAAATGTGCCGCCCATGTACCGGCAATTGCCTTCTCTGACCTTCTGGGTAGCTTGCAATGAACTTCGACACCGGCTCCCGATTCCCTTACCGAAACTCTATTGTGGACAAAATCCCTAGTGAGGGAAGTACCGTCCTTTGATAAGGTTACAGAGCTACCATCTATGCTAATTCCTAGTCCCTCTGGGAGTTCAATTTTATGAGAAACACTGGCAACTCTTGGCATCTAATTTCACCTTCCCTAAAACACGTATGCGAGCAGTCTACCGCCCACTCTCTCCTTCTTGGCTTCGAAGTGGTTCATAATTCCCTGATTGGTGGTCAGGATAAGTAGGCCGAAGTCACGAGCAGGCAGGTATCTTGACTCCCACTTGTCGAAGTCTGACCTTTTTACAGAATGCCTGGGCTTAATCACCCCGCATCTGTTTATTGCTCCGATCAGGGAGATTCGATAGGACCCGCCGCGGCCATCATCGAGTTTCTCGTATTCGCCGAGATATCCTGAGCTCTTCATAATCGATAGCATGCTTCCCAGAAGCTTACTCGCTGGGCTAACTGTAACCTCGTACTTACCAGCGCTCTCGGCATTGTATATCGTAGTAAATGCGTCATTCAATGGATCAAATTGCATCTTTTTTTCACCTCATGAGTATTTCTTGAATCCTATGTCTGGAGCTACGTCTCGGAAGCACTGCCGGCATAGCCTGAGTCCGTGTCTTCGAATCATTCCTCTCTTTCGTCCGCATCTCCGGCACCCCAAGCTCCTTCCAATTCTTTCACCGTGATCGCGTGCCATCATTACTCCTCCACAATGTTCAGTCCGAACTTTCCAGCGAACCATTCCTTCGATTCTTCCCTGCCTACTCTATGTTGCATGGACACTCTTGACTTCCTTCTACGCCTTCTAGAAACCCGATGTCCTGGCCTCTCTAGGACGACATTGACATCCATTCCGAAGATTCCAATATCTGGATCATACTTTTGGTCCGGGAAGTCCGTATAATCTGAAATCCCGAACGACAGATTGCCTTGTGAGTCGAAGTTGTAAGAGGGCAAGGTATGATCCCTGACCCAGAATGCATCCTTCAGGAAAGATTCTACCTTGCCCGAGTCCCGAATAGTTACCTTACACCCTATTGGCGCCCCTTTCCTGGTTCCCAAGTCCCTGTTTGTCTGAGTGGAAATGGTTCTTTTCGGCTTCATGCCTGTGAGGACCTCTAGGACCTTCTCCGCGAGTTGGAGTCTTCGGCCGCCCTCGCCGACTCCAATGTTAACAGTAACCTTGGTTATGCCCGGCGAAAGCATTGGGTTGGAAGACTTACTCATTTCTCGCCCTCCAATGGAATGTCAGTCTCCTTCCCGATGATGAATACATAATCAGTAATTGTTCCAAACTCCTCGAATGATGTTTCATTTGGTTTTGAGGAGCGTTTTACTTCCTGGTCTTTTATGGATGCCGTCTCCCCAATGTGGCTCCCCCCTGTGAGGTATGCAAGAGCCCCATTTTTCATTGATAAGTGTGAGGAAATTTCCTGATCGGGGAGCGAGATCACTAGTGAGTCGCCCGTGTTATACAGTGAGGGGTCATCGACTATGATGTTACGGCCGTCATGAAGATGCAATTGCGTCTTGCCGCCCTTGATCGTATCTTTCCCCATAACTCTGCAAATCTTGCTATTTGACGCCTTCTTTGCTATTGGCCTGTAGCGAAGTTTTCCATTGGTATCCAGAACGCACCTGAAATTTTCATCCCCAACTGTCAGAACATCCATTAGGCCGACTGCCCGAGCCCTGTCGGTCTCTATCTTTCCGTCTACCATTACTTTCCTTGAGTGAAGGATTCTCTTTGCTTCTCGCATGTTGTGAGCAACCCCGAGAACATCACGTAGGATGATGCCCAGGGGCATGCACATCTCTATCTGATGACCGCTTGGATTCGGTTTCTGCACCCAAATATTGGTCTTCCTAGTTAATGGCCATGTTCTAGGCATAACCAGCCTCTTGTGATGACTTCTGCTCATTCTGAGTCACCCCCTGGAGATCTGTCGACGATTCTCTTGATTCTACCGGGATCGCCCTCATACAGCTTGGTCACAATTACGTTTGAAGGGTTGACTGGTACTGCCTCCTCCTTGCCATCAGCAGTTGACTGGGAGAGGCCGTCTACGAAAATAACGCCGCTCTTTGTGTCTACGGAGGCAATTTTGGCCTTAATCCCGGCCCTTCCTCTCGATTGGCCGAGCCTCTTCCCCCTGGTGTCGGCCTTGATGCTATTTGGGTGGCTGAAATCCCCACGAGTTAATTCGACCTCGTCTCCAACTCTTACGGTCACCGAGCGAACGTGTCTTAGATCCGGATCATCCGAAATCAGACGTGCTCGCATTCTCTTCCTCCGAACATGGAGGGGCGCTTCCCTCTGGGAAGTTCGTTGCTTGCCTGCCTTCTTGCTAACCATATATTTTCACCTCACACAATCTGCTTTGCTGTAGCCGCAATCCTAGGCCATCTCTCAGCGGCTTCTCTGCTAACTGGGCCTTTGATGTCGGAACCCTGCACATCTCCCCTTTCATTGGTAATGACGCATGCATTGTCCTCGAACTGAACCCACGTCCCATCGACTCTTCTGAATGGTCTTGATTGCCTGACTATTACCGCATTGAAAATCTGACGACGAGTATCGGGGGTGCCTCGCCTAACAGTTACTCTGATCATGTCCCCCACTCCGGCAGATGGGTACCTCCTAGCAACGCCGCCTTTCTTTAGAACGGTGATAAGTTGTACGACTTTTGCGCCCGTATTGTCTACGCAATCTAACTTCGCCTGAGTTGGAAGACCGGCCGTTACTCTACCAGGTATTCCCTTCATTCGTCACCACCCCTCTCGATTACACAGAACTTTACTGTCTTAGACAGGGGCCTGCATTCCATTATTCGGACGTTTTCTCCTTTTCTAACATCGCCGATGCAAGTAGGCAGATGTGCAGAATATTTCCTTGTTCTCTTCTCGTACCTCTCGAACTTCTTCATGTATCGAGTGGTTTGCCTCTCCACCACTATGGTATCTTGCATTCCACTTGAAGATACGGTGCCGGATATAATCTGGCCGCGGAGTCTTAGCGAACCATAGAATGGGCAGTTCTCATTGCCGTCCCACTCTCCCTCGGGCTTCCTTACATCAACTCCAATATCCCTCATCTCAGGACCCCCTATATCTTTTGGCGATTCTCTCTTCTGGTCTCTGGCCTACTTCTGAGCCATCGATCTCCTCATTTTCAATTGTGAATCTAATGACGTTCTTTGCGAGGGTGATTTTTCCGCTATTGGTTTGGACACTAATTGTTCGCAATGTCTCGTCAATTACTGTCCCGTAGACTCCCACTAGTGTAGGGTCAGTTGAATCAATGACCGATATACGCCTAGACAGCCAGGGCATGTTCATCATCTGACTCATTCAGCGCACCTCCACCTGGTAGCCATTCTGCTCGAGGACCCTTGCTGCCTTCTTTTTGTGGTCTCCCTGAAGTTCGATTGTCCTTCCCTTGACGGTACCGCCACTAGCACAAGCGCCCTTTAGGATCTTTGCGAGTTGCCCGATGTCGATAGCAGTGTCCTCAATTCCTTCGACCGTAGTAACCATCTTCCCATACCTCCTCCTTACCACTGAAATCACCGCTTTCTGTTGTTCTTTGGCTATCTCCTGACAAATGCATAGGTCGTCCGGAAGTGCGCACATATTGCATATTCCCGCCAAATCACTCCTCCTTTTCCTGATTCATCTTGGTTAGTAGCCTTGCAATGCTTCTTCTAGTCTGCTTGTATGCTCCCGAATTGGAAGAAGACCCTCCCAGAGCTTGCTGCGATCTTAATTGGAGCATCTCATCCCTCAACTCGACCAACGTCTGACTTCGCTGCTCAGAGTTCATCGCATCTATCTCCTTTGAACTGATATGTGTCATTTCACTCCTCCTCCCTAGAGGCCATTTCCATGGCCTCATCCATTTCCAATGGAACGAAGCCAGATGCTTCGACCAATTCCGGCAGCCCTGACTCGCTCCTGTCTTGAATGGTGATCTCATGTGGAAGTTTGGTTCCTGGGCGCATGATCCTAACTGTGCAACCAACGGTTCCGAGTTTCTTCACGGCTGTGGAGAAACCGACATCCATGAATTGTAGCGCTGTTTCGCCGCAGTACTTGATGTGTCCTTTCTGGAATTTTTCAACTCGGTGCCTAGCCCCTGTGATCTTGCCGCTTAGTATTACTATGCATCCTCGAGCACCAGCATCCATAATGTTCTGAACAGTGCTATGGCCTGCCCTTCTGAAGAACCAGCCCCTTTCTAGGGAGCTAGCCAGTCTGCTTGCCATAACCTGAGCATTAATTCTCGACTCCTCGATTTCCTCCACTTCAAGCTGGGGATTTGTCAAATTGAAGTCCTCTTGGAGCCTCCTCTGTAAGTCATGAATCACCTTGCCCCTTCTTCCTATTACCCTTCCAACTTGTTCAGCCTTCAAAGTGACCTTTGTGCCCTCGGGAGTTCGATTGAATGTTAGTCCGCCGAATCCTGCTCTCTCGGTCTCCTTCAGAAGATACTCCCGAACCAGCTGCCTCTCGACGTTCCTGTTGATCATCTTGTGAATCGTATTCTCCTTCATCCGTTCACCTCAGAACTCCTCTTCGTCTTCGACCATGTCCAAATCTTCATCGAAGTATTCCAAAAATATCTCAAGATTGACCTGATAATGGTTGCTTGGAGTGGCACGCCCTCTTGCCCTGGGCCTCCAATTAGTTGCAACCTGGCCTCGATGGGCTGCCACATGGGTAATCACCATATCCTCGGCATCAATGTCGTCAAATCTCTGCCTAGCGTTATCCATGGCGCTGTTAATTAGTTTGATGAACTCCAGTGAAGCCTTGTTTGGAAACTTGCCCGGCCCCATCTTGCCCTTCCTGTGGCCTGCCATGGTATTCCCGCCCCTTCCCTTTCTTGACCTCCTCTGATAGGGGATTGCCTTCTTCTTGGCAACTACGTCCTCTAGATATTCCTTTGCAAACTCCGCATTCATGCCCCTGATAGCTTTGGCAATGTGATAGCAGTGCTTGTGGTGGCAGTCCAGATTCAAAGCCCTGGCTGAGACCAGATTTGATCCCTCCAATAATTGGGTGTATCCGCTCTGAGACTTGCCTGTTCTTCTACTCATTTTCATACCTCACTTTAGCGCCACGTGCTGGGAAGAACGGGTTGCACCCACACCAGGTCCTGTGTGCGTCACAGACTTTCGAGTCTTGGCGAATTCGCCCAGAGAGTGCCCGATCATTGGTGGGATGATCTCCAAGTTAACGAAATTCTGACCGTCGTGAACCCCGATTGTTGAACCGACCATCTCAGGGAGAATGTACATCCCTCGGCAATGCGTTCTGATGGTTTTTCCATTGCTATTCCTGATTCTCTCAAGCAACTTTTCGCACTCAGGATCGAGCCCCCTAGCCAGTGTCCTCTTTACTCGGGATGGCATCAGAGTTGCAATTGAAACAGCATCGAGATCTTCTTCTGGAGGGTATAGTGGCATCTCCTTTAGTTCGTCTATGGTGTAACCCCTCCAACGGAACTCCTTTTTCCTCCTCTCCGAAATCTTGGATCTCCTCTTCCTGGCCTGTCTCCTGGCCATCTTGGCGGATCTGAATACTCTCCTCTTCCTAGCCATCCAATCTACTCCTTCTTTGATCGCCCTCTTCCGGTCCTCTTGGGAGCGATATTGCCCACCTTCTTACCTGGTGGAGAATTCCTGCTAACAGAGTTAGGGCCGTGAACGGCTTGGTGGTTACCGCCCCCATGAGGGTGGTCAACTGGGTTCATTGCGACTCCGCTTACAGTTGGGTACAGTTTGCCCCTTGCTTTAGCTCGATGATGGGCCGCACCTGCCTTTAGAAGTGGTTTCTCTGTCCTACCATGGCCTCCGAGAACTCCTATTGTAGCTCTACATTTTGAAGGGAGGTCCTTCGATCGGCCGCTTGGGAGTTGAATCCTAACGTAGTCCCCCATCCTCGTATCAATCATGGCTGAATTTCCTCCGGAACGTGCAATCTTTCCGCCATCCCCAGGGCGCATCTCGACGTTACAGATCTGAGTGCCCTCGGGTATCTGGTCAAGGGTGGTAACGTTCCCAGGCCTCAGAGAGACTCTGTTTCCAAAAGCCATATTCTGACCTACTGAGACTCCCTCGGGAGCCCCAAGGTGAGCTATGTCCCCATTCTCAAACTTTACCTTGGCAAGGGGGGCGGTATGGGCTGCGCTGTGTACCAAATCAATTACCTCGGCAATTTCCTCAGAGACCCTGGGGAGCCTATTTGCGGCTGGGAATCTATGGCTTGAGACCCTATTCTTAGGGCTTGAACCCCTTCTCTGTGAACGTGTTCTCTTACCCATAATACCACCCTAAAATGCTCCTAATTTGAGAGCCGCCTCCTCTGCATCGAATCCATCCTGAAGACGAATGCTGGCATGCTTCCCAGTTCTGTTAATTCTGACATTTACTTTCGAGACTTTCACTTCAAGCAATGCCTCAATGGCCTCTTTGATATCCTTCTTTGTCGCCTCTCTCCTGACTATGAACTCGATTCTGTTATTGTTCTCTAGATGGCCCCCCTCTGGATCGGCTATCCTCCTAGCTTCGAGAGTCTTCTCTGTAATCCAAGGCATAATTATCACATCATAGGGATCCATGTTATCACTCCAGTGCCTCAATTGCTGACTTGGTCCACACGGTTAGCCTCCCCAAATCGCCGCCAGGGGCTAGATCCTCCGCACAGAGATCCTTTGAGGTAACTACGTCAATACCCGGAACATTCCTGGCTGCCTTGTGTAGGCCATCCTTCTTGGATACAACTAGCAAGATGCTTTTGGGGGTCCTATACTTCCTACCCCTCATTGTACCCTTCCCTGCTCTGATAGAGCGCCCAGACTTTGATCGGGCGATATCTGATGAAAGGCCAAGCCCATCCATCATTGCAATGAACTTTCGAGTTGAAAATTGATTCGGTATAGACTCGATTTCGTATTTCTCCTCTGATCCTTCCCTGGACTCGACATAGTCGTCAATTATGATGGGGAATCGGAGCCCTTCTTCGAATCTGTGACCCCTAGAAGATACGATATCCGGGTTGCTTGAGGCTGCGATTGCGGAGTCTCGAGCAGCCTTCTTTTCCTTGGAGTTTATTTTCTGGGACCATACCTTGTCAACCTTGGGCCCGTGGGCTCTTCTGCCACCACGAGTGTGAGGATTCTGGGCTCCTGTCCTCTGGCCTGTTTTCCTCATAATTCTAGAAACTCCTCGCCCCTTCCCCCACCATTCTACAGAATGCTTCATTCCCGGTTGTGGCGAGCGTTTTCCGTCATGTTCCCTGTGCCCATATGACTGCCTCCTATTTGCCCTGGATGCTAGAACTGCAGAGCGAACCATGTCTTCTCTAATTTCGGAAGAGAAAGAATCGGGGAGGGAGATTGACTTCCCATCCTTTGCCTCCACAATGTAATTTTCCGCCAACAGGCCGGCGTCCATCTCCTCCTGAATGACTGAGTTGACCAGATTGTATGCCTTTGTCTTCAATATATCACACACCCTGTTTGCTGGAAGTACTGACGTAGGTGACTTCCACATTCTCTGAAGCCTTCCTTGGCCGAGTTGCGTCCCTGAACCTCAGAAGTCTCTTAGCAGGGCCTGGAAGGCTTCCCTGTATGATCATGTAAGGATTCCTTACCTCACCATAGTTCAAGAATCCCCCTGCAGGGGTAATCTCTGATTCATCTGGGGTGGAAATACGGAGGATCTTCTTGTTCAATTCAGTTCTCTTGTGATAACCCACCTGTCCGGCTTGACGGATAGTCTTCCTGACATATCCGGTTCCGAAGTCGCCCATGTTCCCTCCTTGGCGCCTTCTCTTGCTATTCTTATGACTCAAGAGTTTTAGCCCAAACCTCTTGATTGAACCTTGCCAACCCTTGCCCTTCGTGACTCCTACTACGTCGATCTCTTGGCCAACATTGTAAACATCATCAAGGCCGATTTCCCCTCCTAAGCGCTCCATGGCCCAGTCAAGCTTTGCTTCGATGTCGCCCCCGACCAAACCAATTTCCATTATCTCTGGAGTCTTGGATGGGATGCTCCCTACTTTTTCGGGTTGTGTACAAACAATTAATCTGACCTCAGTCAAATCCTGTTCCCTGAGTGACCGTGCAGAATCTTCATTCGCCTTAGGGACCCTTTTGGGAATTCTCCCCCCCCTGGTGGCTGGTTTCCTTCCTTCCTCGACATCCCTCTCGCCTCTAGTTTGATTGGCATAGCGAGGGAAAAGGCTGGATGGGACGTTTTCTGAAGCGTCCGACCAAACCTCTCCGGCAGTCTGTTTTCCGTAAGGCGTCATCCTGTATCCTCGCACTGCTAGGACATTCATTGGGGGAGTCTCTACAACTGTTACTGCCTTCCGAACTTCCTGACCGGAAGAAGTGGACTTGGGGTTCTGGTCCCTAATCAGAAGGTGAGTCATGCCCGCCTTCCATCCTGCGAATCCTTGCACGCGAACCTCGGAAGACTCGGAATCTGGCCAAGAAGTGATTCGGGGGAATTGTCTCAATGCCCTCTTCCTTGGACTATAGCCCATGCTACCTCGACGGGGTCTATGTCTGTCTGCCATTGCAATTCCTCGTTTATTTCCGATATGCCCGCGAGCGGACATTCCGGGCTTTCCGCGTTAAGGAAGCACCGTGACACGGGGCCGGATCCACGATTGCGGATCCGGTTTGTGGGATGCAGAGCAGAGCCCTTGGTGTCTGGTACCTCACGCAGTGAGCGGCCTTGCGACAAACATGCCCTATATGAACGAATCGGGATTGGTCAGAATCACCCCTATGGGGTGCCGCATTAGATTTGAATCAATGCAACGATTTTGAACCCTGACTTCAGAGGAGTAGGCCCATGAAGCCATACGTTGTGCACCCGGGGCTGGTTCCAGAGGTAGTTGAGGCTCGCGCCTACCAACTTCAGGCTCTTGATGATGCAATGGCGGGTTCAACTCTTCTTGTCCTCCCAACTGCTGCAGGTAAGACGGCAATCGCATGGATGGCAATCGCTGAGAGACTTAGGAAAGTAGGTGGTTGGGCTCTGGTAGTTTCCCCCACTGTTGCACTATCAAACCAGCACCTAGAAAGCACTCTCCCTGTAATTTCAGATATCTCTGATCTGAACCCTATTGCGCTCAGTGGACAGCAGGACTCGGCAAAGAGGACGAACTTGTGGAGCAAATCGAAACTGATTTTTGCTACGCCACAAGTAGTAAGGAATGACGCGAAAAACGGCATCCTATCTCTGAAGGGGTGCTCTCTGTTAGTAATGGACGAAGCGCATCACTGCACCGGTGATCATGCCATGGCAGAGGTAGCAGACATTTACGTCTCCCAAGCAGAGGATCCGCTTATCCTAGCCACCACAGCGAGTCCGGGATCGAACAGAAAACAGGTAGAGGAAATTTGCAGGAGGCTAAGGATTGGGAAGATACACATCAAGTCCCCAGATGATCCGATGATTGCTGAGTATGTCTCTGGTTTGGAGGTCTTAGAAATCAAGGTAGAGGTCCCAGAGGAAATCAGGAATCTAGCAGATCCATTAATCGTCTGGCGCGAAGGAATTGTCGATATCGAGAGGAGAAGGGGGAGGTATGTGATGCCGGGAGCAATATCCCAAGCAGGGCTCTCAAATGCCATGGAAAGGGCACAATCTGCAATCCAAAGAGGGGAAAAAAGCGGATACATGTCATCTTCACAAATTGCAACTGCTATGAGGTTGCACCACCTAATCAATCACCTACTGTGCCAGGGCATCGGGGCATCCAGACAATTCTTATCCAGGATGGATGGGGAAGTGAAGAAAAGCAAGTCATTGAGGGGCTTTCTAAGAGACTCAAGAATTAGGCGATTGTCAGAGGTCCTTTCAAAGATGGAAGAGATACACTCCAAGGTTGGAGCGGCTAGAAGATTGGTTCTGGAAAGGATTCGACGAGATCCCGAATCAAGAATCATTGTTTTCGCGAACTATCGCGACACTGTTAATGCACTTGAGAAGGCACTATCCGACCTCCAGGGGGTTAGAGCGATTCAATTCATTGGACAATCGAATCGTGGGGATTCTGAGGGGCTAACTGGAAAACAACAAATCTCCAGACTAGAAGATTTCAGATCTGGCGGGGCAAACGTCCTGGTAGCCACGTCAGTGGGGGAAGAGGGACTGGACATCCCTAGTTCTGATCTTGTTATTTTCTATGAGCCAGTGTCTAGCGAGATTAGGACCATTCAGAGGAGAGGCAGGACTGGAAGGCGCAGGGAAGGGGAAGTTGTCGTACTTATTGCCGAAGGAACGAGAGACGAGGGAGCTAAGGATTCTGCTAGGAGAAAGGAGGAGTTTATGCACAAGTCGGTGAGGAGGGTCTCAAGGAATCTCCCGGGTTTTGGCCACAGGGGCCTGTCGAATCTTTCTTGCTTCGAGGTGCTTGAGGAATCTGGACTGGTCCCTGCTAGCGATTTCGTCAGAGAACATAGGGAGAAGAGTTCTAGAGAATTCTCAGGAGTGGATTCGACTCCAATGAAGGAAGGTGCTCGAAAGGGCAGAGAAAGGCCCGCGCCTGAAAACTTCAGACCCTCCGGGCAGGCTGGACTGGATGAGTTCTAATCGCCGATTACTGCAATTCTGGTTCTTAGTTGGGCTAGCCTGTTATTGTGATGCCCGAATGCGAAGGCGAGCATCTCTGTCAGATGTATGACTGGAATGTTCGTCGAGAGGCCTGTGGACCTGCTTGCCTTGCCCTGGTAGACGTCCAGCAGAGTGTGGGAAAGGGTGCAAGCGCTAACTATCATTTCTGCCCCCTCGGACTTAGCATCTGATATTGCTGCAGCGACCTGCCTCAGAACAGTCGCTTCCTCCGAGAAAAGACCTGGGACGCCGACACTCTGGGTCCTGCTCTCCCATTCCACTGGAGATCCACCAAGTGCATCGATTAAGAGTTCCAAGTAGTTTGGATCGAAAACGTCATCATCGCCACATGCACCCTCTTGCTGAATATTTGGGCCATAGTATCCAGCGATGCGGAAATTCATTGGATTCCTCAGCTTATCCTCAACCTTGTCAAGGCCTATCTCGTCCACAATTACATGCAGGATATGACGGACGTTGACATCGCCCTTCAGTGAAATTCCCGAAGTCCTCTGCAAGACTTCGTTGGTCTTCGCTAAAAGTAGAGGGTCTGCCTTAAGACGTGAGAGGTCCTCATGTAAATTGCCCGCGGTGGCTGCGCACGGGGTGATGATGTCTACACCCATAGATTCAGCAATTGCGAAGTTCCTAGCATTTAGTGTGATTTGCAGAACGTCATTAGCCTGCCTAATTATTCCTGCTCCGCAACTTGTTGCCCCTTTCATCGGAATCAATTCTATTCCCAGAGACCTAGCTGCTGGCTCCATTGTCTGAGTGACTTCTGTTGCACTGCTGTGTGCGATATTCCCAGGGTGGAAAGCGTACTTCATGGGCATCAAAAACGACCATCCAATTCGTTGAAAATCGCAATAACCTGGTGATGGTTTTCGACCGATGAGTTGAGTTGCTTTGGCATCTTGCCGATGCCAGCAGGTGGTGCGACCATCCCGAGCATGCCATTGAACATGTTTCCGCCGGTCCTTGTGAAGCCGAGTACCATTCTGGCAGTTACGCCAGAAAACAGATTCCCCAGAAGGGCGAAGGGCCCCAGAGCCTGACGATAAATCACCGTGTCATTGACCATCCCGCTACTCTTCACTGTCCACGCGTACCACCAAACGTGCTTACCGTGTTTACCATTGAAGCCTTCACTCGTAAGAACGGAGTTCTTTGCTTCCAGTAGTGCATCTGAAACAGCGTTAGGGACCGAATTCTGTCGACGAATAGGGGCAAAGTCAGTCTCTGCCTTAATGCCGTTGGGAGAAGAAAGGAGGGTGTCTATTGCTTCCCTCTTTGATGGGGCTGTCCTGGGATCTTCCCTCCTAGACCAAGAGCTTGCAATCACGGCAGGGCCAAGATAGCCATTTGCATGAGGGACAGCATCGGAGCTTGAGTGGAGGATGTTCTGGCTCGCGAAGTTCCTGATGGAATGAATCCTCTCCGCTGCGGATGGATCCATTGTGCCCATCGCACCCTGAGGGGTGTGAGCCCCCTCCCTGGTGGCTGCGACCATCCACGGGTCGCTGGATTCCCGCTTCCTTTCTAGAGACCATGGGTCTATAGCCAGATCTCGGATAACCTCGAACCCGGGCAGCGGCTCAATTCTGAGGGAGACCTGCCCATCCCTGATTGGCGCAACTGAGTCCAGTCTCGTCAGTCCTGGGAGGACCAGCCTCCCATTCACTGAGATGGACGTGTTTGGGTCATCTGAAGTGCCGTCTCGGAACGTAAGGGAGCCATCCTGAGTCAACTTCAGTGTCCTCAGCACCGCGAGCACAGACATATTGCCTGGGAGCGAACAAAGCCAGGTGTCGGTTCCCGTGCTGGAAGTCTCGGGGTCGTACCGGAATACGGTCGCCTCCACTTGGATCGCCTCGGAGGCCACCAAAGGCATCGAGAAGCCGTCCTCCCCCTCGGCTCCATCTGAGGTGCCACTTGCGTACATCTTGATCTCGTCGACCATTTCCTCGTGGAAGTGACCGGTGCTGTCTACTGCTGCTAGTGCGGGCAGGGCATCGAGAAGCCACTCCGCTGCCGGGGCATCGTAGTCAACATCGCAGTCGAGTCTGTCGATGATTCGAGTCGCCCCGAGTGCCTCGAACTGGCCGTCCCAGTCCTTGCCGGACTGGCAGAAGAACTCGTAGCTAGTGTCGCCAAGAGCAAGTATGCCGAAGTGAACCCCCTCTAGCCTTGATGCGGAGTCAGATATTGAGAACTGCCAGAGATCCTCGGCATTGTCGGGCATCTCCCCCTCCCCCCAAGTCGAGCAGACGATTAGGACTCGCCTCTTGCTGGAAAGGGAGTTGAAGTCGAAGCCGTCCATGTCGTGAACTTCGCCCTCTAGGCCGTAGGCCTTAGCGTCCTTGGCGATCTTTGCGGCTAGCCCCTCAGAATTTCCTGACTGGGATCCGAACAGAAGGATCAGGGAACGGTCCCCGGAGGATAGTAGGTCTTCCAATCCATCCGTGGATGCCTCGCCCTCTACTGCTGGGGGAGATTCGTCCTGAGCATCGGCCTCGGTTTCTGGTTGTGCCGGGGAAACCCCTCCCATTGACGCGAATATCGAAAGTGCATTGGAAGTGAACTCGGCTGCTGGATCATCGTATTCTACGTCGCAGTCCACACGATCCAGAACCCTAGTCGCTCCCTGCTTCTCGAACCAGCCGTCCCAGTCCTTGCCGGACTGGCAGAAGAACTCGTAGCTCGTATCGCCAAGCGCGCATACTGCGAAGTTGCAGCCTTCCATGTTGGGCGGCGAGTCGCCGTTAGCGGCTTCCCATAGGTCTACCGCGTTGTCAGGCATGTCCCCCTCTCCCCACGTGCTGCAGTAGATCAGGGCATTCTTTGTCCCAGCTAGGTCCCCGATTTCAATTTCGTCCATGCCCTTGACGGTCGGCGATAGTCCCAGGGACTTTGCCTGCTTCTCAGCTATGGTTGCGAGGTCCTCAGCGTTGCCCGACTCGGATCCGAACAGTATGAGTATAGAGGAATCAGACAAGGCATCACCTCCCAGCCGTAGGCTGGGCGTTCAACTCGACAATAATCCGATTATTGAATATGCTCATCTGGAGAGGTGCAGTTTATGGTGGATCTGAGCGTCTCACATGTCCATGCCTTCGAAGTCCTCGGGCATAGGACCTGCTCCCTTGCTGGAAATAACGTCATCAATTCGAAGGATCATTACGGCAGTCTCTGAGGCGCTCTGAATTGCCTGCTCGACCACTCGGCTTGGCTCGTAGACCTTGGCCTTGGCCATGTCGACGACCCCGCCCTTGTACACATTGACCCCGTGGTTCGACTTGCCCTCGGAGTGTGCCTTCCTCAGATCTATGATGGTGTTAACTGGGTCCAGTCCTGCGTTCTCTGCCAGAGTCCTAGGGATAACCTCGAGCGCGCTGGAGAATGCCTCTATGGCCATCTGCTCTCTTCCGCCAATCCCCTCGGCGTAGGATCGCAGGTCTCTGCTAAGTGCGGCTACGACAGACCCCCCCCCAGTGAGTACGGAGCCGTCCTCGTGAGCTACTGCCACTACCCCTATTGCATCCTCGAAGGCTCGCTTGACCTCGTCAACCACGTGCTCGGTTCCGCCTCTGAGTAGGACGGATACGCTCTTTGCCTGTGGGCACCCCTCAACGAAAACCATGTCCGAGTCCCCGATCTTTCTTTCTTCGACTCTAGAAGCGGTCCCGAGGTCGGATGATGAGAGATCGTCGAGATTGGTAACTATCCTTCCCCCTGTTGCTTTTGATAGGGCTTCCATGTCACTCTTTTTGGCCCTTCGAATTGCGAAAATTCCGGCCTTCGACATGTGGTGCTGGGCCAGGTCATCTATCCCCTTCTGACAAATTACCGCGTTGGCCCCGCTGTCATGGATTTTTTCGACAAGGGATTTCAAGAATTGTTCTTCCTCGTCCAAAAATTGGGAAAGCATGCTCGGATCTGTAATCTGAATCTTTGCATCCACCTCTGTCTTTTTTACCTCGATTGCCGAGTTTATCAGGGCTATCTTTGCATTGGAAACTGACCTGGGCATTCCACTGTGGACCCTTTCTTTGTCCAGGATTATCCCATCAACAAGCGTGCTGTCCCTGATAGAGCCACCTTGTTTCTTCTGGACCTTGATATCATCCAAGTCGACCAACACGCCATCATCATCTTCCTGGGCCACTGAGAGTACAGCCTTCACACTTATATCCGACAAGAACTCCTTCACGGCACCAGTGCTCTTGCCGGTTAGTGCGGTCTTTGCAACCTCGGAGAGCATCTTCTGATCGACCCCCATCCCATGGCCATCTATTAGTTCCACAGCCTTGTCGGATGCAAGACGGAAGCCCTCGCAAATTACCGTGGGATGAACATTCTGCTCCACCAGATCCTCGCTTCTCTTCAGCAGCTCGCCTGCGATGACTACTGCACTAGTGGTGCCATCGAAGCAATGCTGTTCCTGAGTCTTCGCGATTTCAATTATCATTTTGGCGGCCGGGTGTTCAATTTCCATCTCCTTCAGAATGGTCGCCCCATCATTCGTAATTACTACATCGCCCATCGAGTCGACTAGCATCTTGTCCATTCCCTTAGGACCTAGGGTCGATCTTACCGCGTCTGCTACAGCTTTTGCAGCAGCAATATTGTTGCTCTGGGCCCCCTTGCCACTGGTTCTTGTTGTGCCCTCCTTGAGGATGAAAATTGGCTGTTGTCCGTTGTACACTTAATCACCTTCATCAATTGACGACTTGGGCATCGTAGGGGGGGTCATAAGGCCTCCCAATAGGGCCCAATGAAAAATCACTAGGAAATACTACTTCTGAGAGTCTAACCACTGCTGCCCGTAGTATTGCCACTGCTCCATTGTCCATCCCTCTGGGAGGCCCCCTTCTGGAAGAGGTGGTGCGGATGGAGCTGATGTAGGTGCCTGAGGCGGTGGCGGGGGGGATTCTTCGCGGAGAGACGGTGGCTGTTCGAACAGTTCCTTCGACCCTCCATACATCGAGTTCGCAATTTCGTCAGCTGATGGGAGTTCCT
>MDSZ01120086.1_pt1 | contig 21608 bp, 15 predicted proteins | sample 811201 | NCBI WGS metagenome assembly MDSZ01 (sample SAMN05326647, study PRJNA326480) | marine metagenome | isolation source: seawater | place: Indian Ocean: North | collected 2010 | reverse complement strand
TACACGACTGAAAAAGTTAACTGTAGAATAACTCTCTTTTGTTTCGGCAGTTGTTACGATGCGATTTCCGTTATCACGTTATCACGTTAAATCGTTATGAAGTCTTGCTGTGCATCTTCTTGTAGTGCGCGATTGCGATTACCGATTCGATTACCAACCCCACCAACTTCTTCAATCACATGCACCGTATCACAACCAAGCCATAGCGATTCTCTCCTTGCGAATTTGCGCGTTCACACGTGCATCCAGTATGCTCGCGATCGTTCTTTCTGTTTCTTTTCTCTCGAACCGGTCAACTAAGTGCAAAACAGCTCAAAAACGCTCAAAAACGGCATTTTTATAGGGCGATTTTCCGATTTCACTTCCCCCTGGGTGTTGGATGGATTGATGATGTGGATTGAATTCGACAAAAAATTTACGTGCCTTTTTTTTGCTTTTTTTTTTTTGAAACGAAAAAATAAAAATAAAAATAATCTTCCCCCTCCATTTTACGCGGCCAGAAGTGCGGAAAAGGCGTCACTTGGTGTTCAATTTTCAGCGAAGTTACGCACGTCCTTCGTTCGTTGAAAGCGCGGGGTGTGATTGATACGTTGAGAGACTTTGTTTTCTCAGAGTCTGTTTTTTTTAAGCACAAAAACAAAAATGTTGAAGGCACAAAACAACGGAAAGGAAAACGCACCGATGAGAATGAAGTCGATGGTGACGATGAACGCACCGGATGTAGCAACAGAAGAACAAAAAGAAGGCCAATCCAAACACCACCCGTCATCTGAGAGCACAGAGCTCTCCGGATGGTTCTTGAAAAAAGGTGAACTGCTGAACAGATGGAACGAGAGATATGTTTCTGTTGACGAGAAAAATAGAACGCTGTCTTTTTACGCTTCTCTTTCTCCCTCGTCGCCGAAAGCGACTTCAATCGTGACTTTCGACGCGTTGGAGAAGTTTTCGGTGGTGTCGACCACATCATCATCATCGTCATCATCATTATCGAAAAGAAGAGAAGACGAGAAAGCAATACGCGTGCAACTGCGAAACGGGAAGGATTTATTTCTGAAAAGGAACGACCAACAACAAAAGCAAAAGAACAATAGTAGTTTTTTATTCGAAGAAGGGGGAGAGGAAGAGTGGTGCGCGAAAATGAACACAATTTTGAACCTCTTACCGACGCCAGAGTGCCGACAGAAACGTGGTGGCATTAATAACAACACGCTGAACGCGCTTAAGAATTCCTCATCGGGGAAAAGCGGGATAGGAAAAATAGTACTCGGTAACGCGAACGTCACTCACAATAACCACCATCACGATGAAAGTATTGATAATGCTAACAACGAACGAAGTGGAAATACGCCCCCTTCCGCAACGCGTCGTCACATCAAATACCACGATAATGACGAAGTCGATGAAGCCTCGTCGACAGTTTCTTCCTCGTACTACGGGACAAGTGCCATTAAAAACGGAGGCGGTCGGAGTATCGCGAGTACGACCGAAAATGGAGGTGACTCTCAAAACACAAACGAGAGAGTATTGGATACGTTCAAAGCCATGGAACTCGCCTTGCGCGCTAAAGACGAGTTGTTATCCGCACAAATACAACTCACCGACCGATTAGAAACGCAGTTAAAAGAAAAAGAACTTGAAATACAGAGGCTCACGAGGAAACTCAACGGAACGAAAGATTTACAAGAAGCGTTTGATGAGGCAAACATGCGTGCTATGGAGATGGAAGACCAAGCCGCAATGTTGTCAGTCTCAATCGATTCGTTAACACGAGAGCTGGATGATGTACGAGCGCAGAAAGCGGTTGTGCAGAACGCGTTGCTGCGAGAATCTGCGTTTATGCAGGAGCGAGAATACGAAATGAACAAAAAATTGAGCGACGCGACTTTGAAACTACAAAAAATTGAAAACGAAAAGAAGCATCAAAAATATGTGTACGAAACGACAGAACGAGAGTTGACGCTGAGTAGGGATCGTTTGTTAGCTGAAATCGCTCGCGAGAGAAGAAATCGAGGCATGTTCAGTCCAGAGCAACAACATCAAAAACAACGAGCGATGAAACAACGACCGCGCGGTGGCGCCTCTTCTCTAGCACTGGGAAACAACAACAATAACAATACTGAAGAACAAAGCAGAAACAACACTTTAGACCAGCCAGATAATACGAAAGAAGAAAGTCCCATACGACAGATTTCGTTCGTGTCGCATACGCCGCTGAACCAGAGCATTGCCTCGCGTGACGACGACAATGAGGAGGTGGAAGAAGGAGAAAACGGGTTTTACCGCCGCGCAGATAAAAACTTGAGCAAACTCCTCACTCCCGAGGAACACTCGTGTCGCGTGCAATAATAATTAGTTCCGTGTTAAATAACGATATAGTTTTACACACGCATAAATACTACTACTACGAGTTTACTCTACAATAATCACATTTTGACGTTGTTGCTAACCACCCTTCTTCCCTTTAAATCCATGACGACACCTTTAACAAACTCTTCGTCTTTGTTATCGTCGGCGAATTTTTTAACAAACGAACACGTGGGCAAGACCTTATATCCTTTCACTTTCGCCCATTCTAACGCCCCTCTCGTTATAGCTTTTCCTATCCCTTTCCCTCTCTCGTTTTCCGGCGTCCACGTGTGTGAGAACGCAACCATTTTACTTTTAGGCAACCCGATGTGTTCGTACAGCAAATAGGACTGCGTCCCATTCTCTTCGCCGGTAAACTCCTCTCCTATGGCAAAGACCCCGCCTAACATTTCCATCTCGTTCAACTGCAACTTCCCAGGGAAGCATTTTACAGTCACCGTTTCCAATTCAGATGGTGTCGACATCTTAATCTCTTCTCGAAAAGAGAGAGACACTCGAAGAAAGTGCCGCCAAAAAAACAATTTTTTTTAAAAGGTGGGAGTTTGTCCTCATTCTTCATTTTTGTGATTTTTCACGCAAAAGACGCAAAAGTTCTCGTGACAAAAAACGCGTCATCGACGAGAATGAAAACGACGACGACGACGACGACGATGACGACGACGACGAATGTTGCAACACGCGTAGCACAACCGAGAAGCACGAGTGTAAAACGAAGAGTCATGCGCGCGGCTTCTTCTTCTTCGTCTTTGTCTTCTTCTTCTTCTGTCTCCTCTTCCGTATTGTCCTCGCAAAGTGGATTACGACGGAGGGTAGATGACGTCGTCTTAAAAGCCATTCAAGAACCAGAAACAGAAACCTCTGCTTCCTCCTCATCCTCCTCCTCCTCATCGACATCTATCCGCGACATTAAGTGGAAGATGAAAGATATGCGTAAACAAATGGCGGAAAATGAAGACTTGGACGTGTTGATGAGCGGTTTAAGAGGGACAAATATCGACCAATCAGACTTTGCAGAACAAGGCGTGGAGATGAAAGTGATTGATTTCGACAAATACGACGAAGGAACCAACGAAGACAAATTGCCTCTCGTGTACGACCCAGAAGCCATCGAAAGGTACTGGTCTAAACGTTCCGGTGCCGTCGTACAAAGAGCACTTCAACTCGTCTCAATCGGTGGAGGTTTTATCAGCGGGTTGATTGCCGACTTCATCACGAAGAAAACGGAGGAAAACTCCGTGGAGAGAGCGATTCAACTACGGGAAATCGTCACGTCGTTAGGACCGGCGTACATCAAGCTAGGTCAAGCGCTCGCTATTCGTCCAGACTTACTCGGGCCGCAGGCAATGGTGGAGTTGCAAAAATTGTGCGATAAAGTGCCTTCGTTTGACAACGAGCTCGCTTTTCAGACTCTCGAGAACGAGTTGGGTTGTAAATGGCAAGATGTGTATTCCGAACTCGGGCCAGAACCAGTCGCCGCGGCGAGTTTAGGACAGGTATATAAAGGTGTCTTAAAAAGTAACGGCGCTACAGTTGCTGTAAAAGTTCAGCGACCGGCGGTGTTGGAAACAGTATCTATCGATTTATTTGTTTTGCGACGCGTCGGATTATTCCTTCGCACGGTTGAAGGATTTAACACCGATGTCGTCGCGCTTTTAGACGAATGGGCCTTGCGTTTCTTCGAGGAACTGGATTACGTCAACGAAGGTAAAAATCAAATCAAATTTGCGAAATCAATCAATAAGGATTTACCGCAAGTTGTCGTCCCAGGGACGTACATGGAGTACACTAGGCGAAAAGTTATCACGAGCGAATGGCTCGAAGGCGAGAAACTTTCCCAAAGTACCGCGGACGATGTCGGTGATTTGGGGAAAGTTGGCGTCATTTGTTATCTAAAGCAATTGCTCGACACTGGTTTTTTCCACGCTGATCCTCATCCGGGGAACTTGATTCGCACTCCAGACGGAAGACTCGCCATTTTAGATTTTGGTTTGATGACGCAGATTGACGAGAATATTAAATACGGCATGATTGAAGCTATTTCGCACTTGATTCATCGTGATTACGACGCCATCGTGAATGACTTCGTGACGCTCGATTTTATTGCAGAAGGCACGGATTTATCGCCTCTCTCGGCGCCGCTCGGCAGAGTTTTCGATCAAGCGCTCGAAGGTGGCGGGGCCAAGAGCATAAACTTTCAAGAACTCGCGTCAGACCTCGCGCAAATCACGTTCGATTTTCCATTTCGAATCCCGCCTTATTTTGCGATTATTATCCGTGCAATTGGTGTCTTGGAAGGCATAGCACTCGTCGGTGATCCGGACTTTGCGCTCGTCGACGAAGCGTACCCATATTTATCGAAACGTTTGCTGACGTCAAACGACGACGAACGACTACAGGAAGCGCTTCGCTATATGGTTTACGGTAAGTCGACTGTATTTGACGCTGACCGCCTGATTGATTTACTCGAAGCCTTGGAAAGCTTTAAAAGAGACGTCACGACGTCTTCGGGCGTCACCGCCGAGGCGAGCATAAACTTGGAAAAGAAAACATCGCGAGAAGCTTTGCAATTCGTTTTATCTCCACAAGGGAGTTTCTTCCGCGAATTTCTTCTCGATGAAGTCGTCAAGGGTGTGGACGCTTTGAGCAGAGAATCTGCCGTGGCAGTGTTAACCAGCGTTGGCTTGAAAGACGCGAAAATTCCTATTTTATTTCCCATCCTCGGATTGCCAAATAGCATCGCGTTGGCCCCAAAAGTCACGCAAGAGGATAAAGAAACCGCAGAAAATGTGACAAAACTTTTGAATTTTTTACTAGGTCGAAACGAAAGCGGTTCGACTTCGAACGAAAACGCATTTTCTCGCGAAACGTTTGAGGAAATGCGCCCATTTTTACCTGCTGTGGCGAACCAAATATTGCCGACGCTCGTCGAACGCTTGTCGTCCAGGTTAGCGGCGAGAGCCGTTCGCGAGATTTTCGTGTAGTTAGTTAGTTAGTGTGTGTGTAAGCGTGCGCGCGTGTGTATTCATAGTATTAGTTTAGATTGAAATGCGCTTTGTATCATTAATAATAGGTGTTGATAGCAGTATTACAGTACCCGGGTACCCTTAGTGCAAGTTCGGACACACATAATCTGCATATTTTTTCCTCTTTTCTTTTTTTCGTGCGTTCCCGTCTGGCATTTTCTGGTCTCGCGCGAAACAAAAAACTAAAGGAGAGGAGAAAAGAGGGCTAAACAGCTCTCATCTCGCCATTCTTAGTTTAGCTCACACACCCGAACATTATACAAACATGGTGAAGCATAACAACGAAATTCCCCACCAGCACTTCAAGAAGGATTGGCAAGGGTACGTTATTCTCTCGTTTTACGCCGCATCTATCATTCGCGTCCTTGAGAACGCGCGTCGAAACGCTTTCATTTTCTCTCTTTTTTGCTTTACGCGCACAAACTTACGAATTCATCCGTTCTTTTATTACAGGAACTGCTCGCAATCTTTCGTGCGAACATGGTTCAACCAAGCCGGTCGCAAGAAATCCCGTAGAATTGGTACGTTTATACAGTTTCTTTTCGAATTAAGACATCGCGGATGGTGGTTTTGGGTGCATTTCCGACCGTCGCATTTCGCCTTGTCCGTCGGCAAACAAAGCCCTTTCACCCAAATTTTCACTCGTCGTCGTCGGAAATTTCTTGCGCCTGTTTTCTCTCACTGACGTGTTTCTCTTTCTCTCTTTTTGCAAATCTAAACAGCACGCGAGAAGAAAGCGAAGGCTATCTTCCCGCGCCCGGTCTCTGGTGCTTTGAGACCGGCGGTCCAATGCCCAACGCAAAGATACAACTTTAAGCAAAGACTCGGGAGAGGTTTCACGCTCGAGGAATTGAAAGCGGCTGGTATCCCGAAAAAACTCGCCCCGACCATTGGTATTTGCGTCGACCACAGGCGAAAAAACAGATCGGAACAGTCTTTGGCGACGAACGTGGAGAGATTAAAAGCTTACATGTCCAACTTGATCCTCTTCCCGCGTAAGAACTCGAAGCCGAAGCACGGCGATGCGGACAAAGCTACGATCGCGGCTGCCACGCAGCACAAGGGTACCATTATGCCGGTGGAGAAGAAGAAATCTGGTGCGGTTGAGATGGTTACGGTGACGGATGAAATGAAATCCTTCAAGGCGTACCAAAGATTGAGAACGGAGATGATGAACGTCTGGCAAGTTGGCCCGAGAATTAAAAAGGCGGAAGAAGCTGCCAAGAAGGCTGAAGAGGAAGCAAAGCTCGCGAAGATGAAGTAAGCTTTTTTGATTTTTGAAAGAAAGAAGAGTTTGTTATAGAAGAGATTCCAATAGATGTAATAGAACGAATAATATAAGAATATAAAGATATATAAGTCTAACTACGAGATTGACGTTAGCAATACACCGTTTACATACCCAAGCGCTTCTTGATCTCGACGTATCGCTTTTGATTCGAATCATATTTCGGGTCGCAGGCGTTCCCATCTTCATCCACGAAAGGAACGAGCACATCGCTCACATCCAAACCTTGGTCTTGCGCCTTCATAGTCACGTCGTATAGCTTATTTCGCATGGTTAACTGGCCGAGCATTCGAGTATTTAGGAATTTAGGATCTCCCTTCTTCGGAGGTTTCCAATCGTCTGGAACCCAATCCATGCCTTCGGCGTCCCCGAACGGATATGCGTCGCCAGGCAAATCAAAATCGTAATACAAATCGGAAGTATCTATTCCGTTCTTCTTGCATTTTTCCAACTCTTCGCTGACCCTTTGCTCCAATCGAAGCTGGGAGGCTTTCGTGGCGCCAACGAGAAAAATCGATAAGCCGCTGAACGCGACAAATCCAGGCGGCAACGCCGACGTTGTTGTTCTCGAAGTTCGTCGCGCGTGTTTCTCGACCGACGATGTCTTACCGCTACTCGTCGATGGTTTCGAACCCACGAGCGGAGCGTTGATCGCGCGCATGTTGATTATTTCTTTTTTTGATTGGTTGTTTTTTTGTGGGGACAAAAGACAAGGTGTGTGTGGGAATAAAAGCCCACAGTGTTCTCTACTAAAATGTAGTTTGGAAAAAATCTTTGCGTTCAGATAAAAGATCTCAGAAAAAACAAAGGCCAAAAGAAAGATAAACTCCAAAAAGAAATTGGCATCGCCGCTCCTTTTCTCTCTCTCTCTCTCTCTCTCTCTCCCCCTTGCGCTCTCGCTCTCTTTTACTCTTTAGAGTTGGTGCGAGCAATTGCAACGTTCAAAACGAAGGAGTAAACGTTAGTTGTTAACGGAGTTAACGTCATGTCTGCCTCGATGTCCGCGTCCATGGCACTCGGCGCGCGACACGGCGTCGCGCAAAGAAAGGTATCATCATCTTCGTCTATATCAAAACCAATTTCTAGAAGAAGAAGAAGTGATCCTTTCGTCCCGAAAGCGGCGGTCTCCGAGCCACAAGACAAAGCTGAAGCCGCAGCGGCGCGATTAAAGCAACTCGAAGAGATGCAAATGGAAGAAGACGCGAAGAAAGAAGTCATGTCTTCTGGAGTGCGTCAAGCATTTCCTTTATCCATGGTCATCGGGCAAGAAAAGATCAAATCTGCGCTGTTGTTGGGTGGTGTTGATGGCGCGCTCGGCGGTATTGCCATCTCAGGAAAGAGAGGTACGGCGAAATCTATAATGGCGAGAGGGTTACACGCTCTTTTGCCACCGATTGAGGTCGTGAAAGGTTCCTACGCAAACTCCGACCCGGAAAATCCCCGTGAATGGGAAACCGGACTCGCGAATATTGTTCAAAAAGATGAAACGGGCAAGATCGAAACCTTTATCAAAGAGGCGCCGTTCGTGCAAGTGCCTTTAGGCGTCACCGAGGATCGCTTGGTTGGCACAGTCGATATTGAAGAATCAATGAAGCAAGGCAAAACGGTCTTTCAACCGGGATTGTTAGCTGAAGCTCACAGAGGTATCTTGTACGTCGACGAGATTAACTTGTTGGATGACTCGGTGTCGAACTTGTTACTTTCTGTGTTGGCAGAAGGTGTTAACGTCGTCGAACGCGAGGGTATTACGTTGAGACACCCGTGCCGTCCGCTTCTGATCGCGACGTTCAACCCGGAGGAAGGGCAATTGCGCGAGCACTTGTTGGACAGAATCGCCGTGACTTTGAGCGCGGATCAAGTCATGAAGTTTGAAGATCGCGTTTTGGCGGTCGATCAAGCTATGGGTTTCCAAGACGAAGCGGATTTGTCGGTGAAAAATGCGGCAGAGGCTACCGATGGTATTAAAAGTACGATTATTTTAGCTCGAGAGTGGTTGAAAGAGTGCACAATCAGTCGAGAACAGGTTGAATATTTAGTCAAGGAAGCGACTCGTGGTAGAGTGCAAGGTCACAGAGCCGAATTGTTCGCCGTTCGAGCGGCAAAAGCGTTGGCGGCATTAGATGGCCGGTCTAAAGTGAACGCGGACGATCTAAAAGAAGCCGTCCGTCTCGTGATTATTCCAAGATCGGAGCTTTCCGACATGGAAGAACAACCGCCACCAGAGGATGAGCAACCGCCTCCTCCTCCTCCTCCTCCAGAGGATAACATGGACGATGATCAAGATCAGGATGAAGACGAAGATGAAAACGAGAACGAAGAGGAAGAAGAGGACGACGTGCCTGATATCCCCGAAGAGTTTGTTTTTGATGCTGAAGGTGTCGTCATGGACGACGAAGTCATGCAATTCGCTAAGGCCACGAATAGAAGCGGTGGGAGAACCGGCCGTTCCAAAAATGTGATCTTTTCGCAAGACCGAGGACGTTACATCAAGCCAGTTTTACCGAAGGGCAACACGATTCGATTAGCCGTCGACGCTACGCTCAGAGCAGCCGCACCATACCAGGCTGCCCGAAGAAATCGAGATCCGAACGAGGTAAAAAAGAAAGTGTACGTCGAGAAGGGCGACATGAGAGCTAAAAAATTAGCGCGAAAATCTGGCGCTTTGATCATTTTCTTAGTCGATGCGTCTGGTTCCATGGCTTTGAACAGAATGAACGCATCGAAAGGGGCTGCACTTTCCATCTTAGAAGATTCTTACAAGTCTCGCGACGAAGTTTGTATCATTCCTTTCCGCGGGGACGAAGCTGAAGTTTTGCTACCGCCGTCGCGCTCTATTTCCATGGCGAGAAATCGTTTGGACACGATGCCGTGTGGGGGAGGCTCTCCGTTAGCGCACGGCTTATCTGTTGCGGCTCGTACTGGCATCAACGCGATGTCATCGGGCGATGTTTCGAGAGTTACCGTGGTATGTTTGACTGACGGTCGTGCGAACGTTCCACTCGGTAAATCCATGCAAGATCCAGAGTTCTTGTCCCCGGATGCCCCGAAGATGAACAACGAGGATTTGCAGTCGGAAGTTTACGACATGGCGAAGTTGATGACCTCGAACGGCATGTCGCTTCTCGTCATCGATACAGAAAATAAATTCGTATCCTCAGGCATGGCTGAAGAGATGGCGCAAAAGTGTGGCGGTAAGTATTACTATCTCCCGAACGGGACCGATCAAGAAATTGCGGCGGCGACTGCGAGCGCGATGGCTGAGAGCAAGGCGTAAACATCGAAAATAAAATAAACAAAGGACAAACAACATTTGAAAAAGAAAAAGTACACGAACGTATTAAACAAATCTCATCTAATTATTAAAATTCTTCGTTCCATTCCCTGACTGAACTTGCCGCTTGGCGGCCAATCAACGCCGGATCTTTATGGAAAAAGAACGAGGCCGAGAGAAGAATGTAGGCTAAAATTAACACTAATCCTTTCAACCAATTCGATCTTCCATCCTGACAAACGAACGCAACTGTTATGACTGTGGTGAACAACGTCGCCGTCTCGAACATTTGTAAATTCAAATCCATGGGTTTATTCATAAACCAACCAACAATCACGCAAAACGGTATGACTAAAAGCGCGATTTGTGTCGATGAACCGACAGCTACTCCCAACGAAATATCCATTTTGTTATTCATGGCGAACATTACCGCCGAGGCGTGTTCAGCGGCGTTCCCAACGATGGGTAACAAAATTACCGAAATGAAAGCAACAGAGAAATCCCAAGATGCCGATGCACCTTCGATAGTTGCGACTAAGTAATCTGATAAGATGGCAATAAAGAAAGTAAAGACTCCGAGCCAAACGATGGAATCCCAAAAGCCGAGAACTAGTTCCTCGTCGTCATCGTCGTCATCTTCTTCGTCTTCATATAGATGCGTATGCGTGACCAGTTGAAAATATAAAAAGGCCAGATAGATCAAAAGAAGAATAGTGCTCGAAAATCGCGACAGAGCAAGTTCCGACGCGGTTCCATGAAGCTCGGTGTGAGTGAAGTGCAACACGGCAGGAAGGGATAATCCCATCACCGCCAACAAGAGCAAACCAAAATTCATCATGACGCCCTCGGCGTTAAAATATTGTTCTTTCCTCGACATGCCTCCAAAGAGAAACGCGCACCCGAGAACTAAAAGCATATTCGAAAGAATAGAGCCGAGCAAAGATAATTGGACGACTCGCAATAGGCCGGCTTTTAAAGCGTACATGGAGACGATCATTTCTGTGGCGTTTCCAAACGATGCATTCAACAAGCCACCTATGGTTGAGTTTGTATACCCTGCCAACTGTTCCGTGATAAATCCTAAACGCTCGGCCAACGGGCATATCGCGATCAACGAAAAAGTGAACGTCAAACCATCGCCCCATCCGCCTCCATTCGATATAATCGCTAACGGAACGCAAACCAACAAATAATTCAGTTTGTTCGTAAAGAACAACTCTCGAGTTGCTCTTTGCATATAGACCGCAAAACCATCTTTCATGACGTCCGGTTTGTTCGCTTTGAAAATTCTGTTTAGGACGAATCGATAGAGAATGCGTTTGTTAGCACACATTGCGAATGTATTCGTATTCCTTCAAACGAAAGAAGGAGGAGAAGAGAAAGAGAAAGAGAGAGAAAGAAAGAAAGAAAGAAAGAAAGAAAGAAGAGCACGAAATTTCTTTTCCATGTTCGTCTAGATTACGAAAAAAACTTACCCTCGTCGATCATCTTCGTCGTCGGAATCTGGGCTAAAGCGCAGCACGTCGGAATTAGAGACACCAGTGGTCATCTCGATTTCCACCGAATCCTTCATCTTCGACATTATTGTCAATGATGATAGCCCGCTTAAATTTTAAAGAGATAATGTTGTAAAAAGATCGTGAAAAAATTTCTAATCGGCACTTCTTTTTATTCAAAAAACAATTTATTTCTATTACTGCTACTCCGCCTATTATTACTACCGCTATCACTCTTACTACTACCACGCTTTAAAGAGGTGGAAGAAGAGGAAGTTCCCAACAACGCCGCCCTCGTCGAGCTGCTCAGTTTACTCAAAGAATCTCGTAATCCTGGGTTTTGAACGCGTTCGTTAAACTCTTCCTCTTCGTGTCTCCTATCGTTCTCTTCTTTTTTCTCCTCTCTTAGCTTTTCTAACCGCTCTCGATCTTCCTGCGCTATCCTTGATTTTATACTTTCTAACTCACTCGAAGTGATTCCTTCCGGAACGGCTATGCGTATTGGCCTCAACGTATTCCTCGGTGGTCGCGGCAAATAGTCCGCCCACTTATCCTTCAGCGCTGAAACTCGCAAACCTCTTTCAAAGACATCTTTCTCGGTATTTTTGACTCTGTCTTCCATTTGCTTGAACTTGGCCCAGCCTATTTTAAACAACGGTTTGTTCGGAGGCGGAGGAGGTGCAAAAGTTAACGATGACTCCACGTCCAGATTATCTGGCACATCAAATCGTATCGGGTCACCTTGCCAAACGGACGGCGTATCTCTTTTATTGCTTCCGTTGTTCCCTGTGTTTCTTACTTTCTTTTCCTCCATAAAAGTCGACGACGACGAGGAAAATACCACGGTAAAAAAGACAACGAGGAGAACTGAAGCGGCGAGTATCTTTTGCCGATGTAGTCGTTGTTTGTGTTCCTTCCGTGTGCCACGTTTCATTATACCGATATCCGATACCTACTATCCGATATATAAAATTTATTTATGTGGCGCGTGATTACAAACGAATCTCCTCTTCTGTTTCTTTTTCTTTTTCTTTCTCTCGTCTCGTCTCTTTCGTTTGTGCGAGAAGTCGAGAGTTTATATCGTCGTTAAGTTTTCAAAAAAAAAACGACACACTTTCTGCCTCTGCGCGCGCACACGCACACGCACACGCACACGCACGCACAAAAAAAAGGATTGACGTTGAAAAGGCGGAGAGTAAAAGCCTACTACTACTACTACTACTACGAACGAGAGAACGTCGAGAGTGGGATAGAACAGTCGCGTTACACGACCAGTGAGAAAGAGACGAAGAGAGATTTTATTAGTTTAGAAAGAAAAGATGAGCAAGGCAGGAATGAGTTCAGCGGCAAAACGCATCCAAAAGGAACTGGCGGAAATCAGTTTGGAACCACCGACGAACTGTAGCGCGGGACCGAAAGGCGATAACTTGTACGAGTGGGTGAGCACAATCCTTGGTCCGCCAGGTACGTGCACGTTCTTCTTCTTCTTCTTTGTCTTCTTTTTTTCGTTTTTTTTTCACCAACACGTTTCTTTCTTCTTCAAAATACATCGAAAATACACAGGCTCGCCGTATAATGGAGGCGTTTTCTTTCTCGACATTCACTACCCGAACGATTACCCATTCAAGCCTCCGAAAGTTACCTTTCGAACGAGGATTTACCACTGCAACATAAACTCCTCGGGACAAATCTGCTTGGATATCCTCAAAGACCAATGGTCGCCAGCGTTGACGATATCGAAAGTCTTGTTAAGCATCTGCTCGTTGTTAACGGATGCGAACCCGCACGATCCGTTGGTTGGGTCCATCGCGCAACAGTTATTAAACGACAAAGAAGCGCACGATAAAACTGCCGCAGAATGGACGAGGCGATACGCGCAAGGATAAAAAAAGCTATGTGAAAACAAATGATATGCGATGAGACTTCAATATTATCACTAAACGCTTGCTAAAGAATACTTTAATCGGTACTGTGAAGAATCTTTTCTATAATTTTCAGCTTTAACGCGTTCGCTTGGATGGCGTCGCTTTGTCTTTGAAGCTCTTCCCTCAGCAACTTGTCGCTCAAACTGATCTCGCCTTCTTCGCCGTCGCCCTCGTCGTCATCTCTTTTCCCCGTCCCTACATACCCAATTTTCTCGTCCTCGCCGCAAACGACGTCACATCGGTCGGTTAACTCATCAACACGAGCTTCAATCAAAGCCACGTCACCTTTGTACGTTTCTAACTGCCTCTCAAACAGAGATTCGGCTCGAGAAAGCATGCCGGGAAGATTTCTTTCAGATTCAACCAAAGCCACCAATCGCGCGCGGATCTTCCCATGCCTTTCTACGGCTTCGTCAAATCGAACGCCAAGTGCATCGAGATTGTTTGTCAACGTGTTTGACATTTCTGCCATGTCAGTGGCTTCATCTATTTGTCGAGAAATTTCTCTCCCCAATCGAGAGGCGGCGGCGCGTATTTCATCGTGCGCTCGATGACCGAAACTGACGTGATGCGCTTTTAAATCTCCAAATGACTTTGATAAGACTGTCGCAATTTCGCCACTCGCATCTTCATCCGTACCTGCAATTTTTGTACTCGTGCAGAAAGTCGCTGAACTGTATTTTTTGATCGTATCGGCTACGTTAAAGGTAGCTTCCGGCCCAATGGCAAGCTTTTTTAGCGCTTCTCCCGTAACATTTGACGTATCGTTCATGTTTTTCGGAACGGCTTCGTACGGACTCTTTGAAACGTCCATTGAAGCGGTGGAAACGTCCTCAGGAGTCAAAGCTAACACACCTTTGGACGAATGTATCGCGAGAATCAAACCAGCTTCCAATGGATCGCCCAAAGAAATAGCGCCGAGCAAGCTCTCCTTCGTGGACCCGCTACTTAAGACTCTCTTCACTTCTGGAAGAGGCAAATCGTTACTAATGCTATCTAACTTCAATCCTTCTTCGCGTGCAACTGTCGATTCAAGAATAGGCAACCATCGAAGGTCTATGCTATGCACAGATCCTTTCAGCGTGGCAAAAAGTCGCTGCTTTGTGAACTGATCCCATTCTACTTTTTGACACGAATCATATATCGCCGCGCTACCAACATCCTTCGCGCCATTCTCTAATTTTATGACATCAACGTCGTATAAAATAGGAGCATTTGACGCGTGTCTATCCCCAGCAGTTGACGTGGCGTGTAAAATACCCTCAATCGTGCGACTTTCTCGGCTCGAGAAGCATGGCGTCAAGGCCGCAGTAATTGCGCTAATAATCACACGATCCGTTCGTAAGGTAGCAATCAAGAAACCGTCGTCACCTCTTCCATCACCCGATAATGCACGTACGGCAATCTTTAGAACGTCGCGAGAAGCATGTGAGTGCGTCAGTGGTGCAGACGATGTCGTCAAGAAATCTTGCAACGCTACCGCTTCGCCCCCAGAGGCATTCGCAGATAATTTCCGCGCGACGCGAACCGAAGCTTTTGAAGTCATATCAAACGTACGTTCGAGCCAGCGCAGAGCACTGCTACCGCCTTTTTGCAGTTGCAAATCGCTCACCAACTCTTCCAACACGCGACTTGATATTCTTGACCCGGACGCGACGATTGGACACATGCACTTAACGACCGCTGCTTTCTTTTCTTCCGTCGCGCAAAGAAAGAAAACGGTGAATCGTCCCCATCCGCTTGGTGGACCGAACGTAAAATCCACAACCTGTGGACGAATTGGTGTGGAAGAGGAATGCTCATTCATTGGGTCCAATTTCCAAATTTGTTCGGGAGCCGAGCAGCTCTTTGTAAAGTTTACGATTCTAAAATATCCGTCGCTCGTTAAAAGCGCAATGGATTCCTCAGGACTTCCCGGGCAGAACTTTGCCGATAAAACCGTCGTGCTCGGCGCACTTTCGAAGTACTTTGGCAAAATATCATAGCACGATTTGTTCCCATTTTCAACGTTTGTGTGACCGTAATCTTCTTCTTCTTCTTCTTCTTCTTCTTCTTCTTCTCGTAAACGAACGACGTACACGCGACACGATTTCTTAGTGTTGCTCTTTCTTACTGCAACCAAAATCGCAAATTGTCCACCGCTCGAAACTTCTAACGTGCGTACTTCTTCGTCCACGTTTTCTGACGAGGGTGAAGAAGGAATGCCGGAATACACGCGCACATCTTCGAGCGAAGCAACACCAGCGGCGTGCTGCGCGGCCCTCCGCGATCGATCCGATGTTATTGTCGCATCTACGCGACCATTTTCGCGGCGCTTTTTGGAGAGAACGTAAATGTTTCCCTTTTCATCTTCGCACAAGAAGTTTGGCGACGGAGGAGCGCCTCGCGAGCGCTCCGGCGACGGAGCTATCGCATCAAACATGATTCGGGCGGGTGGAACACGACGAAAATGACGACGACGACGACGACGACGACGTAGTGGTGGTGGGAGTAGTAAAGGAGAGTGTGTGTGTGTTTGTGACAGAGGGAGACAACAAGTGGGGAGGAAAAAGTTTAAATTCCAAAAAAAAACGATGATACAACTGACTGAACACTGAAAGAGACAAAAAAGGAAAAAGTCTCTCTTTCTTTCTTTCTCTCACATAAGTACCATACCATGGTACCATGGTACCATGGTACCACCTGGTACCTACGTACCATGGTACCACCAATAATACATAATAATAATACATATGGTTGCAAGTTATTTTTGGAAGCTAAACATGTTATCGTCGGGGAGCGCGCAGAAAGCAGAGCAATTGTCAACCCCGTCAATCTTTGTCATTAGATCAGTACACACTTTCGCCAAACGCGCGTCTAAATTTCCCAGCGGTTCACCTCTGTACAACTCAGACTCGTTAAAGGTCACTTCGAAATTCATATCAAAGTTACTCTCTGATTTCTTGGGAGACTTAATCCCATTGTACGACACGATGCTCATACCTTGATTCGCAATAACGGAAGAAATATCAGCTAAAAGCCCGCTGCGGTCGCTACATTCCAATCGAAGATATGAAGTCACAAACATGCTCACCGCTTTTCTATCGGCGCGTATTTCCCCGGAAGGCAATCCGATCAAATCGTACGATTCCATCTCCCATATGTTTTCACTTTTTCGCTCCCTGAAAGTTGAATCGTGTTCGTCTAAAAATTTTTCAATTTTGTATCTCGCGGCTTTTGTAACTGCCGCCGGCAAAAACTTACGAAATTTGGCAACTTTTTGTTTCATCGTCTCCGTCGAATCGGTCGAACGACCAATCTCCACAACTTCCGCGTTGTTGAGTTTCCTACCGAAATCAACGAGTTGACCGTTCACTTTGACTTCAACCATCTCGCTCAAACAATCACGGTACGATGCGTAGTCCACAACTGTTGCTCCGTAGGGTAAGTTTATAACTTGTCCAGCGCGTGAGAAAACAAACGTTCGTCGACCGAGTAAATCGCCGGTGACCGTATCTACAAACTCTCGCGCGGATAACACCCCGAGAAATTCTTCTTGCCACGCTTGAATCATTTTCAACCACAAAACTTGGCGCATAGGAGCTACATTTCTTTCTTCGTTACCCGCAGCGTTACCGGCCGTACTTTGCGACAAAGTTTGAAGAAACTCGTTGTCTCCTTCTTCCTCTTCAATGAACGATTTTTCATCCGCTGTTAACGGCTGGCCTCGCTCCAAAAGTTCTTGACGCATTTCGTTTCTCCGCTTGAAAACATCTATAATCGCTCGCTTACGCCATCCTGTTTTCAACTCTCTATCCGCACATATCCCCCAGATTGCGCCGAGATGCATCTTCTCGGTTCGAATTTGAATTTCGAGCGGGAAAACCTCTTCGTTTTGTTCGTCTTCCATGAAACTTTCGTTCGCGCTTTGGAAATCAGCATCATTCATATCGCCCCGTTCAATGGGCAACACCGTTGTATGTAAAGCCCGGTACGCGTTTAGCTTGGGTGTTGCGATGTAGTCTTTCATAGATCCTGGAACAGGTGGATACAACGTATGTACCAAACCAAGAACGTGGTACGTCACGCGAATCGCATGAGATCTCTTTGCAGCTTCACTCAACCCTTTCGTAAACATATCGTCGAGCAAGACAATGCGAATCTGCGCAATTTCGTTCACGTTCGGTAGTCTCGACTTAAGATGTTTAAGTTTGACCTTTTCTTCGTAATCTGAGACATTTTCCTCCTCGTCGACGGAAATATTGTCTTCTTCATCATCGTGAATAAAGATTCTTGGTTTTTTCTTACTTTTCAACGCTTTACGATATATGCCGTAATTTTCCTTGACGTGCTTATCGACGGCAAAGCTTATCACGGAACCGCGTAAGAAATCATCGTTTTTCAATGCTTCGTTCAATTTAGCAGCAACGTTATTAATTACCGGTAAGTGAACGCGCTCGAGCTCCTCTTTTCTCCGTGTAACTGCCTCGTAACATCCCGGGCTCGCCCATCCAAACGCAATCTCCTCCAACTCGTTCTTCATATCGTACATTCCTAACAATTTCGCGAGAGGTGCAAAAACGAGTAAAGTTTCGTTCGATATCTTCACCCTCTTCTCCGGCTTCATCGACCCGAGCGTTCTCATGTTGTGCAACCGATCGGCGAGTTTGACGATAATCACCCGAATCTCTCCCGTCATCGCCAAGAACATTTGTTGCAAATCGTCCGCGTTGACATCTGGTTCGTCGAAGGTTGAGCTCACGAAAGCGTCGTCCGCTGCTTTTGAAACCGTGCTCGAAACTTTAGACACTTTCGTCTCACCTTCAACGATCGCTCGAACCGATGGACCGAACATCCTTTCCAAGCTCTCAAATGTTACATACTCTGTATCTTCCACAGTATCGTGCAGCAACCCGGCACATAATGTCTCGTGATCCATATAGTATGACGCTAAGATACACGTTACGGCTACTGGATGGATAATGTATGGTTCTCCGGATTTACGTTTTTGACCTTCGTGCGCGTGGAACGCGATATCGAGCGCCGTTCGCACTTGGACTCTTTCGAAATCCTGTAAATAATTTGTACGCATTTCGAGCTCACTGGTCCAGAGAAAGTCCGGAGTGACGTGCGACCAATCTCCATCGACACCGGCTGGAATGGATTGCGCGTCTTCAATCGCTCTCGGAATGATTGATCGCTTATTGTTTCTTCCACTTAAATATTTCCTTCCAGAGGGAGACGATGTTAACGAAGAAGTTGTGCGTTCGTTTTGATTGTTGTTGTTGTTGTTGTTGTTGTTGCCCGAAGATGAAGAAGGTGTCATTGAAATATTCGCGCTTCGTCGATTACATTTGCGACGGCGACTATTCCTCGCAAATTTCGACGCGACGCGCACGGTCGGCCTCGTCGTGCCGCGAAAAGAAGAAGAGGACGACATGACCCCCAAAAGTGCGGATTATCGTGCAACAGGAATTTCTCTTTTCTTTTTCTCTCGAGCGCTTTATGTTTTATGATTGAGATGTACCGCGTGTCGTCTTCGCGTTCAAATCCCACGGATCGCGCTACGGAGCGTGCGATTGAGCCCCGTGCGTGCGGAAATGTGTCGCTTGATGGGCGTTTTTTACTTTTTTTGAGAAGAAAAGTAACGAGATGAAAAAGGCACGCAAATCAAATCTCTCTCTTCTTTTTTCTCTTTTCTAATTCCTCATATGCTACACGAGACGCAACATAAGACGGATGACTGTTGAAGACGACGAGCTCGACGAAGATAGATTGCCGTCGCTGGACGAGAGAGCTTCGAAAGTGGAAGCTAAAATCAAGAACATTAGCGGGAGGGTCATGCACATAAACTCGACCTTGAAGTTGTTGCGTGGAGAACTAGACGAGTTAACGAACGAGTTACGACAGTTGGAACGAGAAGACGCGACCAACGTGCACGTGATAAACGCCCGCTTGGTGTTCGATGGCACCGGTCCGGGTGGACAACTTGGTGGATTCGTCACGCCAGCGAAACACAGTCGGTTTATAAAGCATTTGCTCGGTTCAGCGGTAAACTTAGTTAGTCTCTCGCAAAACGAAAGAATGCGACTCAAAGAAGACTACGTCAACTTTAGAGAGACGCAAACGATTAGCTATTTCCTTTTCCCGCTCGTGTTGTTTATTTGGTACAACTCGAAACATTCGGGACATTTCTTTCTCCAAAGCCAGATAGCGGCTTCAAAGCACTCAGAATTTGTGGATACGGTCTTAAGTGCTTCATACCCCATTGCTCTACAGGCGTATTTTAGCTGGCTTTTGTATTTTTACACCTCTCTCGGTCTGCGCGAGAACATCCTGAAAGCTAACGGGAGTAACATTCGGCCTTGGTGGATTCAGCATCACTATTACTCCATGGCAATGGCGTTGTGCGTCTTAACCATGGACGTTGATTCGCCTTCTTGCATTACGTTTATAGGCAGATTTCTCTTCTTCACGTTTTGCCAAGGAATCGTCATGTTTCTTCAAAATCGATACCAGAGATTCCGGATGTATACGAGAGTAGCCATTGGAAAAGCGTCGCCGATGGACGTTTCGGCGACAGAATCTGGAAGCAGATTGAAACTTCTGTGGCCGCTTTTGTTGACGTTACAGACGATGCAGCTCGTGTTTGGTTGTCAAGTTTTACTGAGGTGGTACAAAGAATTCGCGCGAAACGGAAAAGGTTTGAGCGAATGGCAAGCGCTGGTGGCTGGGTCATTATTCGTCCTGATGGCACTTGGCAATTTCAATGCCACGGTGATGACGTTCATTCGGAAAAGAGACTACGCGGTGTCCGAAGCAAAGAGAAGGAAGAAGAAGGAAAATTAGCGCGTTCTCTATAATCAATTTAAACTCTCAGATCTTCTATTGCGTTTTCCCACCGACCTCCCATTGGAACTCCCGCACAATTCGGAGGCTCGATTCGTCTCCAGAAGGAATCTCGAACAGCAGCCATTCTCTGGCGTTGTTCTGGAGTCATTTCATCCCAGTTTTTGTCGGGATGAAATATATGTGATTTCTCCTTTGCAATCTCGTGTTCGGTCTTCATCGCATTTTCTAAAGCTTTCGGTAAACCTAAATCGAGCAAATCGGCGCTTCTTTTCTTTAGCGTTTTCGCAAAGATGCTCTCGACGATGCCAAACTGCACGACCAAATCATCCACGCTTGTTGTTCTAAAATGTTCTAAGCACTGTTTCGTTCGTCGGGGAAGCTTAATTTGCGCGTTAGCGTTCACGTGACACCGGTAATCTAACGAACCAAGTTTTCCCGCGCACTCGGCACTTTCTCGCACGCGCCACGATTCCAAATTCCCAGGTAAAAAGAGAGAGCTAATTGCACAGAGTCTATTTCTATTTTCATCGTACACTTGCCACCCTAAAAGATTATCGTTATCGATTAACTTCATGCGCGCATCGTCATCGATAAAAACGTTTTGCGTGTGTCTATCACCCGAACAAAAGATGAATTCGTACAAAGCTGCTCGAACGATTTGCTCCGATGGTACCGATTCTATGATGTGCGCGACGTCCGAATCCGAATTTGCAATTTGACAGATGCTATTTAACCCAATGCCTGCGGCTGGGGAAGTGAATGCGCCGAGTTGATCGACAGCAACAGATTCTGGATACACCGACCAGGGATCTATGGGTATACCCGCCGGTGCGGTAGATTTAACATTCGCCGACCACGCTCGAGAGGCTACATTTTCAAGTCCGCAGAAATCGCTGAGTTTTTGGACGGATTCAACGTTACGAATAGACAACAAATCTTTGCCTTTCTCGTCTTCTATGTGTTGCCTAGCGCACTTGCGATTGTGTCGTGGTAACCCAGGAATACAAGGAAACTTGACGAACGGTAAAGAGAGTAGCTCACCCGAAGCGTCAAACGATTCCTTCATATCTTTATTGACGTAATCTGCGCGCAAAACTGTCGCGGCGCTCGCACCGACTTCGCGCTTAACTTTATACTTTTGCCTTTTTTCATTTTTTAACGCGTATGTCCCGTTGATTCGCCGAAGCATTACGTCATCACATCCCGAACACGGCGCAGTTCCCGCACACATATGATCCACAGAGTTTGCGGTAATTGACGCTTTCGTCCAATCCACTGCGCATCCATCACACTCGGCGCAAAACGGTAGGGGAAATTTTGTTGGGGAAATTTTAGGGGATGATGATGATGATGATGATGATGTTGATGTTGTTGTTGTTGATGATGTTGTTGTTGTTGTTGTTGTTG
>MDSZ01165994.1_pt1 | contig 21610 bp, 11 predicted proteins | sample 811201 | NCBI WGS metagenome assembly MDSZ01 (sample SAMN05326647, study PRJNA326480) | marine metagenome | isolation source: seawater | place: Indian Ocean: North | collected 2010 | reverse complement strand
GTTGAGGGTGAACCGACCGGACATCAGGCGCTGCGTCAAGCGCATTGCTTCCTCCTCGTCGAGGTCTTCTGGAGCCAGATCGATCAGGCCCTGAATGTCACCCATGCCAAGCAGACGGGAGATGAAACGGTCGGATTCGAAACGCTCCAAATCCTTGACCTGCTCGCCCACACCGATGTGGACGATAGGAGCGCCCGTGGCAGCAACGGCCGACAGCGCGCCACCACCACGTGCTGTACCGTCGAGTTTCGTGATGACGATGCCCGTCACGCCGGCCAAGTCGTGGAAGGAAGCGGCGACGGGGCCTGCGGCCTGTCCGACCTGTGCGTCGATGACCAACCAGCGCTCTTCGGCTTGCGCCAAGGCCGCGATTTCATCGAGTTCCACCACCAACTCCTCGTCGAGTTCGTGGCGTCCTGCGGTGTCGATGATGACGAAATCCGCCGACGCCGTGGCTTCAAGCCCGTTGCGGACGATGGTGGCCGCGTCCTTCGTCTCGGGTTCACCGTAGACCTGTACGGACGTTCCTTCCAGCAGTTGGCTCAATTGTGCATAGGCCCCTGGCCGGTGAACGTCGGCCTCGATGACCGCCACGCGGACGCCGTGCTTCTTGCGGTACCACTCGGCCAACTTTGCCGTCGTGGTCGTCTTTCCTTGACCGTAGAGACCGACGAGCAGCAGGGTGTTGCCGTGCGGTCGGAATTCTGCAGACGGGCCAAGCAAGCGAACCAATTCGGTGTACAGGATGTTCATCGCGTGGGTCTGGAGGGTAATCCCGGGCCGGGGCTCCTCCTCACGCATCCTTGACTCAAGCCGTTCGACGATTTCCTTCGTCTGTCGGACGTTGAAATCCGCTTCCTGCAGAGCCCTGCGCAGGCTCTTCGTCATGTCGCGGAGTTCTTCCTCGTCCAAGCGACGCTTCGACTTGAGAAAGCCGAGGGACCGGAAAATCCCCTTGGAGAGGCCTTCCAGCGCCATGTCTTTGCCTCACAGGGGGTGGGTTTCAACCTGTTGACGGTCAGGAAATCGGGACCGTGAGGTGCAGCACCTCGCCTCGGAACCGAGCAACCACCGTGCTGGCCTTGACCGCACTGGACGTCGGTACATGACGTTCATGACCGTTCACACCGACGAGCAGCCGCCCTTCCTCACTGCGAAGACTGAGGTCTTCCCGTGCGAGACCCGGCAGGTGAAGTTGGATGGTCTCTTCGTCTTCCGCCTGCTCCACCACCAGCGAACGGTGGAGTTCGTGATGCAGTGGATCGCCCATGGGATGCGGACCAATGCCCTCTGGCATGGCCTGAAGATCGCCGTAGAGGACCTGAGCAAGACCTCGCAGCCCGTCCAGGCCGTGAACTTCTGTGTCCATCAACGGCACACAGACCGGTGTGAACTCGCCAAGCGCGTCCTCAAGTTCCCGGATACGGCCCTGCTCTTCTGAGCGACGGCGTGCCAAGAAGGGGTGATCGAATTCGGGCGTCACACGGTTCACCACGCAGCCCGTGACCGGCAAACCATGGTGTTGCAGGGCTTCGTTGGCCCGGATGGTCTCGTTCACGCCCATGCGTTCTGGAATGGTCACCAAGGTGAACCTCGTCGTTGAGGGGTCTGAGAGGATCCTCCGGATGTGCAACACGCGGCGACGAAAGCGCTCAAGTTCGTCCTTCATGGCGTCGCTTTCCTTTCGTCCGAAGAGCATCGAGCGGAGGCCACCCGAAGCGCGCATCAACCGGAGCAGACGGTCCGACCATGCATCGATGAGTTCGGGCAAGGCCAAGAAGCGCAGCGTGTGACCCGTCGGGGCCGTGTCGAACACGACCACGTCCCAACGTAGGTCCTCGATGTGCTTCAGCAACTCGTCGAAGGCCAACGCCTCGTCGAGACCGGGGAGGAGGAGGTCGGACGCCTCGACCTCGCTGCCCACATCGGCCGCCGCTCCGCCGAGGTCGCCACCGGCCATGCCTGCCAAGCCGGCAAATGGTCCGCCGTTTCCGAGCCCCTGCATCGCTTCGCTCAATTTCGGCATGGCCTGGGCCACGCGTGCTTCCGGGTCCATCTCCAATCCGAACAATCCGGGAACGCCCTCGACGGGTGTGGGTTCTGGCCCGAGCTCAATGCCCAACGAATCCGACGTGGAGTGAGCCGGGTCGCTGGACACCAACAAAACCCGAAGACCTGCGTCCGCCAATCGGATGGCGCTCGCAGCGGAGCAGGTGGTCTTCCCAACCCCGCCTTTTCCGCCAAACAACAGCAGCCGGGCCATGGTTCGGCTGAGGAACGGGGCCGTTTGAACTTCTCGACGTGGGATGCTTCATCAACGTGAGGTCCTGCCTTGAGCCATGCAAGACCCCGTGGTCTTCCAGATCGCGGCCTTGCTCGCCCTGCTCGGCATGGGCCTGGCATGGCGCGGCGTGATGACGCAGTACGCGGGCTTCTACGACCTGACCCTCGCCTGGAGCCACGTGTTGTGGGGTTTCGTCCTCGGCGCCGTGGTGGCTGCACTCGAATTCCAGACGCTGTTCATCCCTTACTTCGACGTCGTCGTTGGCGGTACACCGGCGTCACAAGGGCCAAACCTGCTCGTCTTGCTGTGGTTTGTCTCGATGCATTCGGCCGCAGCACATCTCATCCTTCGACGGGCCAAGGTCCGCGAAGCGAGCGCACAAACCACCTCTGGCTGGGCCCTCGGTGCTGCGATGGGTGGCATGCAGGGCTTGTTCCTGAGCGCTCAACTGCTCAACGCCGAAGCCACCTTCGATGCCGCACACCGGTGGCTCGGAGCCGCCGCCTTCGGACTGTTGCTCCCGCGTCTTGAGGGCACCCTGACCGCTTGGCAGGGACACTTGATGCTGCAAGGGCGACGTGTTGGAGCGGTCCTTCGGGCCGCAGTGTGGCGCATGGTTCTGCTCAGCCTCGCCTACTATGCCTTCTTCCAGCCGCTGATCTGGTTGGCGGCGGCCGTGCTCCTGTTGTCCATGGAGCCCCGCGTCAGTGGATGGGTCTGGGATGGCCTCAGTCCGCAAGCGAAGCGCGCCCTGCGCCGCGTTCGAGCGGAACGAGCCCGTGAACAGCGCACGCGGGAACGAGAGGAGGAGTAAATCCTCCAAGGAAGCGTTAAACGGCGTCGGTCGGCAGAAGGATGCATGGGCACCTGCCCACACTGCCGTGCGGTCACGCTGCCCGGCGATGCCGTATGCTACACGTGCGGCCGTTTTCTGAAAGGCAAAGGCAAAGGGTACTCCATGCCGAACGCGCCAAAGAAGCGTGGCGTCGTGGTGGACCAAAAGGGACGCACGCGCAACATCATGCAGCGCCGACGAAACAGGCAACGGTCGGTGGTGATGCTCGCGTTCGTGATCTTCGCCTTCCTGTCCCCCCAAGCCAGAGAGGCTGCGTTTGGAACCGTCGACAACCTTGACGAGTACCTCGCGCAATTGCTTGAAGGTCCGCTGATTTACCCACAGGAAGCCTCTTTTGGGGTCCAGCGCGACTACGAGGTCGAAAATCATCTGGATCGACCCGGATTCCTTCTGGAGACCATTCGCCTCCCCTTGGCCATCACCAGTGCCTATGGCATGGAAACCGCCATCGATGGAACCACCCCGGTGGCCCTGCAGACACCGGAATCCTTCGTGGTCACCGTTCAGGGTGAAACGGTCAACGTCCCACTGGACGGCACCACGGTTGAGCGCGACAACGCGTGGACCTCAAGCCAAGGCCACGAAGTGTGGTGGCCAAGCGAAGCGGCCAACGATCAGGAACACTGTTCCATCACGGCGTGCGTGAAAATCCGCCTCAACATGGGAGCCGGTGACGTGGTGCAGTTCAGCACCGTGGCCAATGTCGCGGTCAAGAGTTACACGTGGTGGGACTCGGACCGCGTCGACCGTATTCCCGGTGGCGCCACAGGCATCAGCGTCGACCGTTCGGGTACCTTCGACGACCTGGACGAACGAAGAGGTGGTCTGCGTGTTTCGGAATTCACCGACGACAAATGGTACAACCTCGGCACGTACGAGAACGGTTCCTCCCGGGGGCACGCGATTGATTCAACCGCACAGATCGTTCAGGAAACGGCAGACCTCATCGCGATGCGCCTTCCCGAAGGTCGCCAAGACAACGTGTACGCTTTTGCTCGTGCAGCCTTCGATTGGATGCATGAAAACGTGCCGTACGACGATGAGGCGTTGACCACGCCACGTTCAGGTCCCACATGCTTGGCCGATGGCACCGGGGACTGCGACGAACAAACCAACGCATACTTGTCCATCCTGAGGACCAAGGGCATCCCTGGCTGGTTCGTGTTTGGCGCGCTGGTGGATCCGCTCAGTTTCACCACCTGGGAGATGCACGCATGGGGCTACATCATGCTCCCGCTCGATGAAGCGTGGTGCACGGCCAACGTCATCGAAGCGGACGATTGTTTCGTGGAAGCCAGCGTCGACGTCGTGAACAACAAATGGTTGCTCCATACAACGAACGCATACGTGGACTGGATGGAGGAGTCCGATCCAACTGGGAACGCCATCGCTTCCGCCTACCAGAGCACCATCTTTACGCTCGCCAACATCGGTGAAACGCCCATTGAGCGAAAGATGCTCATCAGCACCGCTGAAGGGATTGAACTCACGGGTGGGTCCTACAGCATCAACAAACTTTCCGAAGACCTGAGGTGAAATCATGCTGGTGGTGATTGCAGGAGCTGGCCGTGTTGGTTTGGGCTTGGCGGAAGCGCTGATCAAGGAACAGAAGAACGACGTCGTCCTTCTCGACATGGATTCGAGGTCCGTCAAGAACGCTCAGGCCTTTGACATGCTTGTGCTGCACGGTGACATGCTCGACCGTCAAGCCCTCATCGAGGCAGGCATCGAGCGTGCTGATGTGTTCATTGCCGCCACGGACAAGGACGACAGGAACGTACTTGCTTGCGGTTTGGCGAAACACCTGCACGAACACCGCGGTGGTCAACGCGAAGACCTGCTGACCATCTGCCGCATTCGTGATGAGACGATTTTGGACGAACAAGCCCACGGCGGCCTTGGTGCATGGGCCGAAGTCGACCGGGCCATCGACCCCATTGACGGGGCCATCAGCCGTCTCTCCTCCGGCATCCGGGCGTCATCCTTCGCTGAAGTGATTCCTTTCGATCATGAAGCCTACCTCGTTGAACTTGAAATCACGGAAGACTGCCGGCTTCCTCTTGACGTACCTTTGGCTGACGTCGAACTTGAAGCCGGTGCTCCGGTCCCCTTGCTGATTGGTCTCAAGCGAAAGGGCACACGCAGCCTTGTGCCTTCGGGCTCCACCGTGCTTCGCCCAGGCGACCGCATTGCCGTGGCCACCACCGGCCTCGGTTCCTTCGACGACCTCGTCCACACGTTCGGACACGACGTGCGCGCCTTCCCTGCTCAGCCAAAGGTCGTCGTGGTGGGTGGCTCAACCCTCGGCCTTCGCATCGCCGCCCACTGGCTGGACGAAGGAGCCCACGTGATGATCGTCGAAGGTGATCTTCAGACAGCCAACGCAATTTCTGGTCATCGCATCGGCGGTCATCCCGAACTCGAAGTCATCCATGGCGACCACGTGTCCCGGGAAACCATGGAGGAAGTGGGTATGGGCGGCATGGACGTGGCGATTGGAGCGCTGGATGACGACCATGCCAACATCGCAGCCATGCTCTTCGCCATGGACCTCGGCGTTCCGAACACTGGCCTGATCCTCAACGACAACGACCTGGTCCACGTGGTTCAACGGATGGGCATCAGCTTCTCCGTGGACATCACGCGTGTGGCCGTGGATGAATTGCTGACCCTCGTGCACAGGAAACTCGCCGGACACTATGCCGTCCTCTCAACGATTCCAAACGTGGTCGGCGTGACCCATGAGGTCACGAAAGCCGCGAAGTTCTGTGGACGGCGCATCCGAGAAGGTGGTTTCCCGGACTGGATGCGAATCGCCTTCATCCAACGCAGTGACTCGCACGGACGCTGGTCCTCGCACGACCCTCACCCCGACGAGACCCTGATCGAACACGACCGGTTGATCATCTTCACTTCCCCAGACCATGTCGCTGACGTGGAGAAAAAATTCCGGGTGTGATGCATGCGTTGGGACGTGCTGTACCTCATCCTCGGCTGGACCGTGGGTGCTTTGACGGTGCCACTGGCTTTGGTCGGCATCGCCACAGCCTTTCTCGACGACGTCCAAATGGCCCTCGTTGCCTTCCTGCCATCGACCCTTCTGGCGATGGCCTCCAGTTGGTTGATGCTGCGCTACGGAACGACGCCTGAGACGCCAGACCGGCTTCGTGATCGCGAAGCCTTCGCCACAGTGGCGCTGGCGTATCCTGTGGTCGTGGCCTTTGGTGCGATGCCCTTCTGGCTGGGCGGGATGTTCCACGGTCCGTTCACCGAGGGTGTCACCTTCCTGACCGCCATGGAGGGCCTGATTCATTCAGGCTTCGAGGCCATGTCTGGATTCACCACAACAGGGACGACCATCATCGATGTGTCCACATCTCCAAACTGTTTTGTCACCACCGAAGATTGCATTGGCTCTCAATCCCGAGGCCTCCTCCTGTGGCGTTCAACCATGCAATGGTTGGGGGGTATGGGCGTCATCATGCTCAGCATGGTGGTGTTGTCACGCGTCTTGGGCGGTGGAATGGCCCTCGCCCGAGCCGAATTGACCGGCCCCTCCCTCTCTCGTCTGCGTCCAAAACTTGCGCAAACCGCGCAGGCTCTGTGGATCATGTACCTCGTGCTGACCCTCCTCGAAATCGCCCTGCTCATTGGCCTGACGCCCATGAACACCTTCGAGGCCATCAACCACGGTCTGACCACGATGCCAAGCGGCGGATTCTCGACCACCGACGACAGCATCGGCCATTGGGATTCTGCCGCCTTGGAATCGATCATTCTCGTCTTCATGTTCTTGGCTGGGGTGAACTTCACGCTGCTCTATTTCATCGTGCAACGGCAGCCTGGAAAAATGTGGGCTGATGAGGAATTCAAGACCTACATCGCCTACCTGGTCGGAGCCACGGCCATCATTACCGCTGCGCTGTACCTCAAGGGCGGTGACGTGGGCAGTGAACCCTTGCGAAAGTCCTTGTTTCAAGTGGTCGCCATCGCGACGTCAACGGGCTACGGCACGGCGGACTACATGCTCTGGCCGGTCATTGCACAAATCGTCATCCTGATGCTGATGGTGGTGGGTGCCTCCGCAGGGTCGACCGCAGGTGGCCTCAAACTGCTGCGCATCAGCCTCGCCGTGAAGGTCGCCCGACGTCAGTTGAACCGATTGACCCACCCACGCCGCATCCACACCGTCCGGATGAACGGTGAGCAGGTCGAACAAGAGCAGGTGGAATTGATCGTCGGCATGTTGCTGGTCTGGATCCTGTTGTTCGCTGGAGCCTCGCTGATGATGGCGGTCATCATGGCGCCGATGGGAACGGATTTGGACGTGCTTTCCGTGATTGGCGTGGTGGCCAGCGCGCTGGGCAACACCGGTCCGGCCATGGGCGAATTCGGACCGGCCGTCACTTGGGCGGCCATGCCCAACGCGGGCCTGATCCTCACGGGCATCCTGATGTGGTTTGGCCGTCTTGAACTCCTGACCGCGGTCATCCTCTTCTCCCCGTCCACGTGGCGTGAACCCGGTGCACGGAAGAAGGACGTCGATGAGGAAGATCAGAACAGCGTGGTTTGACCCGCAGGTGGCGAGGCATCGTCATCGTTTGATTCACCGTCATCCGTTGGCTCCTCCTGCACGGGAGCAGGTGCAGCAACGGGCTCATCCTGCTGAAGCCGCTCGCTGAGGACGTCGTCGTAACGCACCATGAGGTCCTTGGCCGAGCGACGGCTGGTGGCCAAACCGGTCAAGGCAACGTGCTCGTTCGAACTCAAGCCCAATCCAAGGGACATGTCGAGGTGCTCATGATCGCCCATGCTTCCCTCCGCGCTCAAGCCTGCGGAGAGAATGGGCAACAGTTCCGCCCGCATACCCGTTACGCTTGCCCCGCAAGCATCCGCAAGGGCCTCGGCAACCGAGGCCGTTCTGCTTGCGGTACGGCGAAGATGTGCAGGATAATTCGTGTAGACCTTCTTTTGGACCGGATCGGCATTGGCCACCGACGCGGCCAAACTGCTCAGGTGCAGGGACCAATAGGACGAACGGTGCGCGGTGCTGAGGTACCGCGAGGCTGCGGCACGATCCGCCAACGTGAGGCTCATGGCTGCGCGTTGGCGCGACTGGGATTGGGTGAAGACCGAACCGTTGTTCCAATGCACCCAATCCACCAACTCCGCAGGGTCCTTGTCGAGGCTTGATGCATGACGGACGGCTTCCTCTGCCGTTCTTGATTGGTACACGGAACCCAGTCCAGGAAAGACACCCATGGTCAGGTCGCGTCCGCCGCTTTCGATGCGCCCCTTCACGACCTCTGCCGTCAACACCCGGTCAAAGCCCTCACACAGGACTTGGAGGTCACGAATCAAGGCCCGAAGATCACCTGGATTGTGCTTGACCAACAGGTCAAGCGCATCGCCATCGAAGGTGATGCCTTCCTCGCGCAGCACGCGACGCGCAATTCGTCGGATTGCATCGTTGGACACCCGGTCGAAGTTCAGCGTCATCACGTGTCGAGAAAAGCGGTCACGCGTGCTGCGCCAAGAGGAGCCAGAGCCCCACAGGCGCATCACGTCGTTGCAGGCCAACACCACAGGCTGACTGGTTTTCTCCAGCAAGCGGAGCAACTCGGCCTTGCCCCCAGAATCGCCTTTGAGGGCATCCTTGTCGTCCTCATCCATCAGTTGCCCACGAACACGCGCATCGCTGACGGCGCGCAATCCCCCGGACAGGTGGTCGACCTCATCCAGCATGATCAAGGTGCGCTGCGCAGGCTCATTCGGGTCGTGAAACAAGGACCGATGGGTGGCGCCGTGCGTGGCTGCTCTTCGAATGGCTGCGGCGTTGCGGTCATCGGAGGCGTTGAGTTCGATTACGCTCCAGCCCATGTCCGCCGCCACGGCCCGTACGACGGAGGTCTTGCCCACGCCAGGAGGGCCAACGAGCAACACACCAGGCCGCTTGGGCCGACCTGTTCGCCATTCCTCGAGCCACTCACGAAGTTTGCTTCGTTGTGCATCGTTGCCCTCGAGCTGCCGCTCGGAGGAGGGGCGATGCCGCTCCGTCCAATCGCTCACAGGCATGACACCGTTGCGGTTGCGACGGTGTATCAACCCGCCGTCATGTGCGCGAGGAAAGACGCTCGACCGCGTCCTCGATGGACATCCGCGTCTGTTCTCCCGTGTCGCGGTCGCGCCACGTCACGGTCTGGTCCTCAAGCGTCGTGTGGTCCACCGTCAGGCAACAAGGGACACCGATCTCGTCAGCGCGTGCGTACCTTCGTCCGATGGACCCGCTTCCATCGTAGATGGCCAAGATCCCACGCGTGGCGCACAAGCGGCGGTGAACATCTGACGCCACGTCATCCATACCGTCCTTCTCGAAGAGGGGCAACACTGCGACGTCAATTGGAGCCACGTCAGGGTGCAAGCGCATGCGGACGTATGCGTCATCACCGGCGCCTGATTCCTCGTAGGCGTGATCGATGATGTGCCAAATGATCCGGTCGATGCCAAAGGCCGGTTCAACCACGTGAGGAATGAACCATTCACCGGCCACCGATTCTGTGCGCTGCACGCGCTTCACATGCTCGGACTCGACCATGACCTCCTCGCCACCGTCGAGCACGACGTTGAGCGGGAAGGATGCATCTGGACCAAGGGCCTCCACCTTGGCCTTGACCTGACCCGCCAACGCACGGAAGGCAGGGCCGGCTTTGGCGCCATCGATGGTCCATCCGTCGATCTCGACCACTTTGGGCTCAGGGTAGTTCCTCCAAGCGCGCAAACGCTGCCCAGTCGCGCGTTCGTGTGCATCAAGGTCGTAGCAGCCTCGATGGGCAATACCGACACACTCCACCCAACCGTACGAGCCGTGGAGTTCTACGTCCCAGCAATCCAGGGCATAGTGCGCCATTTCATCGCGTGCATGCTGCCTGAATCTGAGTTTCTCACCGTCGACACCGAGTGCCAGCATCAGGTCGTGGGTACGCGCCATGAACCATGCCACGGTCGGGTGGAGGATGACTCCCTGTGCGAGCGCTTCTGGGATTGAGGATGAAAAGGCGTCCCCCTCGGCCGGGACAAGGTGAACCTGCGTTGAGGCCCATGCGCTCAAATCGTGTGGATTCTCTGACTCAGGATCGATGAAGTACTCCAGTTCAGCCATGTTGAATTCGCGGAGGCGGATCATCCCTTGGCGGGGTGAAATTTCGTTCCGATAGCCCCGCCCAAGTTGCATGGCACCAAAGGGCAGACGTTCACGGAAATGGCGGTAGATGGCCGGGTAGGTGGTAAACATGCCCTGAGCAGTTTCCGGTCGCAAGAAGGCGGCACGCCCGGACGAACCTGCACCAATGACGGTGTCAAACATCAGGTTCTCAGCCACCACCGGGGACCAGGACGTCGCGCCACACGCCGGACATGCCGGTTGAACCTCGTCCAACAAGGCCTGCAGTTCGCCCATCGGCAGAGCATCGGGATTCGGATGATGCGCTTCGAGCAGGGTGTCTGCCCTGCTCGCTTCATTGCACGCCGTGCAGACCGTCATGAAATCACTGAACTCAGCAACGTGGCCGCTGGCCTCGAGCACAGAAAATGGCGTCACCGTGGGGCATGAAATCTCCACGACATCGCCTTGACTCAGCCAGTGATCACGCCAAACGGACTGAACCTTCGAACGCAAACGGCCACCGACCGGCCCGAAATCGTAGAGCCCTTTGGCACCTCCATGGATCTCAAAGGCGGGGAGGATGACGCCACGACGTCGCAGCATACCGGTCAGACGTTCCAACCGCTCCACGGACGCCTGAGCCTCCACCATGGTCCTTGGCTCCTTCACAAGCCCTTCAACCCCTCGGCCCATTTTGGCGTGTGGGCAGGACTCAAAAGGTCGGAGCGAGCCCTCCGAGCATGGGACAGGCCATGGTGGGCATCACCGATTCGGCGTGCACGGGTTGCGACCTGTGCATCCCGTTCTGTCCCTTCGAGGCTCTGCTCCCTCTGGCAGAAAACCCCAGCGGCCGCAGCCACCCAAAGCGACCGGTTGTGGTGGTGGAACAAGCCTGCGTGGGCTGCTTGTCATGCATCGGTTCTTGTCCAACCGGGGCGCTTCACGAAGTGGTGTTGCCTCCCAGCAACGAGCGTTCGCCTCTGCTGCAACCTCCACCCGCGCCTGAAACCGCGCCCGTCCTCCGCTGGGGACGCCGTGGCATCGGCTGGCCCTGAGCGTGCACCACGACGCCGTGTTTATATACTGAATATGGCGGAGGCCACGCCACGGGCGTCGTGAGAAAAACATGCCAGAAATCACCTATCTCGAATCCTCCGATGATACGGAGGCCTTGGCGGCCCGCTTGAGCGAGCCCGTGCGACGGTGGTTCCTCGACAAGTTTCCTGATTTTACCGCTCCTCAGAAGATGGCCATTCCAGCCATCATGAACGGTGAGCACCTGCTGCTCTGCAGCCCAACCGGGTCAGGAAAAACACTCACTGCTTTCCTGACGGTCATCGACGATTTGGTGCGCAAAGCGCTGGATGGATCGCTCAAGGACCAGGTGTACTGCATTTACATCTCGCCCATCAAGGCGTTGGCGAACGACATCGAGCGAAACCTGCTCGGCCCGCTCGAGGAGATCAAAGCGCGCTATTTGCCGGACCGTGCCAAGGAAATTCGCGTGGGCCTGCGTACCGGTGACACCTCGCAATCGGACCGTCAGAAGATGCTGCGAAAACCACCGCACATCCTCATCACCACGCCTGAAAGCATGGCCATCGCGGTTGGATCTTCCAGGTTCCAACCCATCGTGTCACGCGTCAAGTGGATGATCATCGACGAACTGCACAGCCTCGTCCCCACCAAGCGTGGGGTGCACCTCAGCCTGACCTTGTCCTTCCTTGACACCCTACTGAAAGACCCGGTGCAGCGCATCGGCATCTCGGCCACCATGGAACCGTTGGACACCGTGGCCGAGTACCTCGTGGCCAGCGACGACCGCGAGTCCCGAGGTGAGGACCAGCGCATCATGGTCGCCAAGATTTCAGGTTCACGCGAACTTGATTTGGACATCCTGATCACCCACCCCCGCTTTGCGGACCGTTCCGTAGCCCAGACCTTGGAGGCCAACGTGGAAGCCATCGCGGACCTGATTTCCGCCCACACCACCACCCTGGTCTTTGCCAACACGAGAAAAATGACCGAGACGCTCGTGCAACGGCTTCGTCCGTTCTTGGGTGAACTCGTGGCCGGTCACCACGGCTCGATGGACAAGAACATCCGATTGGAGGTCGAGCGGAAGTTGAAACTCGGCCACCTGCGGGCTGTGGTGACCTCGTCTTCCCTTGAGATGGGCATCGACATCGGTTCGGTTGATCTCGTCGTTCAGGTCGGCTCTCCTGGAGATATCGCCACCGCCCTCCAGCGGATCGGCCGAGCAGGCCACCACGTGGGCGGCATTCCACGTGCTCGCTTGTTGCCGTCCTCTGTGGACGATTTGCTCGAACTTGCTGCGCTGCAAGCGGCCATCCAAACCGGAGACATGGACCGCTTGTCCTTCCCTCAAAACTGCCTCGACGTCGTGGCCCAATTCCTCATCGGCTTGGTCATCAACGAAGAGTTGGACATCGACGAGGCCTACGAAATCGTCGTCAACGCTTGGAGCTACAGGAACTTCGCCTACGACGATTTCATCGAAGTGCTGGACCTGCTGGAAGACGAACGGCGCATTTGGGTGGACTGGGAAGAGAACACCTTTGGGAAGCGTGGATACTCACGGATGATCTACTACACCAACATCGGAACCATCGCACCGGACAACTCCTACCTCGTGTTCAACGCCGAAGGATCGATCCTCGGGAAATTGTCCTCGTCCTTCGTGGCCAGCTTGCGGACCAGCGACGTCATTCTCCTCGGTGGCTCGACCTACCGCGTCAACACCATCCAAGGCACGCGGGTCAACGTCAGCAACGTCACGGGATACCGACCCACCGTCCCCTCATGGTCCGGTGAAGCACGTTCACGATCGGCCGAATTGTCCTCCTCTTTGTTGGATTTGATCGGCCGATGTGCGGTCGCTCTACGGCGTGAGGTCGATCCACGTACGGTCCTTACCGAAGCGTACTCCCTCGGTCGCGATTCGGCCGAAATCATCGCCCGTCACCTCGAGGAACACGTGCTCACGACCTTCCAAGTTCCAGACAGGGACCGCATCCTTGTCGAGCAAATCATCGGTGGTCCGCATCCGACGTACCTCATCACGACCTGCAGAGGACGTGGATTCAACACCGCACTTGGCTACTTCATGGCCGGTTTGGCCGAGCAGGCCAGCATCCCGGTCATCGAGATGTCCTTCGATGAAAACGGGCTTCTGCTGAAAACGGCTCAAGACGTTGACCCAGGCGCGATGTACGAGGCCTTTTCGGCAGACAACCACATGGAGGTCATCGAACGGTACATCATCGGCACCCAGATTTTCGCCAAGCGGTTCAGAGAGGTCGCTGGACGAAGCCTGATCATCCCCAAGCGGATCGGCGCAGAGGAAATCAGCCCACAACAGTTCCAGCAGCGTGCGGATGCCCTCCTCAACCGCCACAGGACCATGGACGGTTCCATCCTCATCCGTGAAGCAAAGAACGAGATCCTCTACGGAGACATCGACCTCGGGGGCTTGGAACAATTCTTGACCGCATGCCGTGAAGGTCAAGCACGAATCGTCCACATCAGGACAACCTTGCCCAGCCGAATCGGCATGTCGCTGTACATGTCCGCCTTCGAAGACCTGATGTCGATGCGCACGAGGGCCTTCCTCGTCAAGGACATCGACCCGGCAATCCTCGAACGACTGCTTGGCCGCCGCTCCTTGGCCACGGAGATGACCAACGAGCAGATCAGCGACTACTACGCGAACAAAGTCCCTGTCCCCGAGAACGCGGACACCTTGTTGGCCCTGATGGAGCACGGTGGCGGACTTGACCGTGGCTTCGACAACCCGCTCTATAGAGAAAAATTGAGCGGTATTGACCACGAAATCATCCGTGGCTGGGTCGAAGAATTGTGCACCACTGGGCGCATCACGAAAATCGAAGGCACGGGCATGGAGGAACTCGACGGCAAGTGGTTCAGCACCTTCATGGGCGAGATACACGGGACCCTCGGTTGCCTTGCCGCCAACGGCGGTCAAGACGTGGAGGATCTCCTCACCTTGCACACCTCCGGTGTGACCTACCGCATGGCCACCGCGTTCAATGGAACCAAGGTCACGGCATGGACGGACATGGAACTGGGCGATCCGCAGGAAGCCTTGCGCGTGAAACTCATCGAGATGCTCGGGTCTGAAGGCCCCCAAACCGCCGACCATCTCGAGGCAAGGTTGCCGTTCCCACGATCGATGGTCGAACGCACCATCCACCAATTGGAGACTCGAAACGTCATCAGCATCGGCTTCTTCACCCAAACCGAAGAGGCTGAATTCATCCTCAAGGTGGACGAACATCGGATCACTGGAGGCGAAGAAGACGTCGTCGAATACCGCTCCATCCAGAACATGATCCTCGACAAATCGTTCACAATGTACGATGACGTGGACCAGGCCTTCGACAAGCACCTGCTCTTCCAGAAGCAACAGGAACTTCTCTACCGGATCAACGATTTCAGATTCAGCGATTGGAAGGACCTCCAACTGGACCGTGACATCGTCAATGGGCGACTCTTGCACAACCGTCAGGGCTACACGACCCGCAGGAACCTCCCCATGCTGCTCGGGCTCAAGCCGGAACCCTACATTGGCGCCATGGAAGCCGATCTGCTCGACCGCATCTTGCCGGGTGAAGAACCGCAACGCTCCGAAATCGTGGCCATGTACCCAAAAGGCGACGAGCACAAGCAACTCCAGCGTGACGTCAAGAACGGCTTGGCCAACCTTGAGCGGCAGCTCTTGGTCGCCAAGCAATTCGAAGAGGTCCCCGGACGTCGTCGTCGCTTGTCCTTCTACCACCGTGTTCACGAGGTCTACGACGGGTTGTCCTTCGAGGATGCCTTGTGCGAGGTCATCCACCGTATCGGCCCGATCAAGGCCAACACGCTCCGGTTCTACGTCAGCCGTGCCTACGAGGAATTGGTCATTGCCCTCAAGGCCTTGGAGAAAGATGGACGCATCAGCCGCGTGACCACCTTGGTGCCTGAGCCAGAAGACTTCTATTGCGCTCCAGAAGAAGTTGGCACCTTCCGCCGTGCACGGCGGGAGGACCGGTCCATGCGCATCCTGACCCAGTCCGACCCCTACGTCTCACGGTTCATCTGGGAAGTACGCGCCATGCTTGACCGCGGCTGGTACCTGCCCGTGTTCAAGGGCATTGACCCAGTGGGGAAGGTCCTGATGTTCAAGGTGAACGACTACCTCGAGGTCAAGGACATTCAGATTCCAGCGGCCTATCTGGAGGAGTTTTGCGAAGCCTTCGATGTGCTGTTGCAGAACCACGCTGAGCAATTGGTGGACGTGGCCGTCTTGAGCGGCATCAACGGACAGCCCATCACCGAAGTCGACCAAGTCTGGCGTGACGCCCTCGGCTCCATCGGCTTCAAGCTCGCCGGCGAACGAATGATTCGTGGTGGCATCGTCGAAACTCAACCCCGCAACCTCGCTGACCGTGCCCTGTTCCACAAGCACCACCTGCACCAATCGGCGCGTCTCGAAAACGAATTCCTCGCCCTCAAGAGGATCAGAGAAGTCCGTGACGACTTCGCCCTCCGTGGCCGTGCCGAGGTCTACCGCGTGGACCTCAAGAGCATGGCCAGTGCGAATCGGCTGCACCAGGGCGTGAACCTCCGAGGCCACCAATCCTGGGCCTCGTACGAGCATTTCCAGACCCTCCTGGCCATACGGGGCATTGAGCCCGATGAGGACCTCGCCGACGTGCTGGAATTCTTCTCCACGCATTCCGATCATGAATTGTTCAAGGAACGCTATGCGCTGAGCCAATCGGAGTTCAGAAAGCTGATTCAGCCGTTGATCCGATCCGGTCACATCGTCCAAGATTTCCGAGGAGGATTCAGAACGGTTACCGTTGATGCCTCGCTGGAACGGTCCGTCTTGCGCAAGGAGTATTTGCGCTCCCTTGTGGCTGATTTCCCCGTCATGACCATCAAGCAACTCCTGTCCTTGGCCGGCAGCCACTTCAAACCGGAGGAGGTCAAGGCCATCCTGACGGAGTTTGAGGAAGACGAGACCCTCATCAAGGGCTTCCTGATCGATGACCTGCACGAGGTGTGTTGGGGACGAAAGGACCTCCTCGCCGAAGCCAAGGAACTCCAACCGATGCGCGATTTCGTGCTTCCGCCTTCGGACCCCATCGCGCCTTACTTTGCTGGCACGCTCAAGGAAAGGTTCGGTTTCGGAAGCGCCTATCTCGTGTTCAAGAACGGCGAGCCGGCTGCTGCGTTCAAGGCCAACACCAGAAACCGCGTCATCGAAGTCACGGATTACGAAGGAAAAGAAGACGCGTGGCGCATCGTCAAGGAATTCGCATGGGAACACCAGATGCCGCTGACCTCAGAAGTCAGGATTGGTGGCCGTCGTTTGAGCAGTTCCTGAGCGTCAAATCATCGCACCAACAGGTTTTGAAGACGAGGGGGCGTCTTCACACCATGCACAACGGACGCCCCCGTGCGCTTGCCCTTGTGGCCCTCCTGGTGCTCTCCACCACCCTTGCCGTGTTGAGCCCACCTGCAGGTGCAGAATCTTCCTTGGACATCGAGGTGCTGGACACCAAGGTCAATCCCGCGAACAACCACACCTATCACTTGCTTTCTGCCTCTTCGTGGACCGAAGCGGCGCAAGCTGCTCGCGGCCTCGAAGGCTTCCTCGTCACGGTGGACGATGAAGCCGAGAACACGTGGCTCCACGAAACGTGGGGCAACGACGGGAACGTCACGCGCCATCTGTGGACCGGCCTCAACGATGCGGCCGAAGAAGGCGTCTTCCGCTGGCACGACGGCACGCCCTACCTCCACCGACAATGGGGCGAAGATCAACCCAGCATGACCGATGAGGAGGATTACGTCCACATCACAGGACCCAACATGGGTTCAATCCAACCCGGCGATTGGAACGACTTGGAGAACGACCCGCAGTACTTCCCGGTCTACGGCGTCGTCGAACTCGGCCCGGGGGCGGATTTCGCTTTGCGGTTTGATGGGGACGATGATCACGTCATCACACCCGACGACACCTCCTTGCGCGCCCCCTCCACGGCAGGTGAATTGACCATTGAAGCACGCATTCACCCCACGGATCTCGACGGCATCCACACCGTCGTGATGTACGGCGACCACGGCTACGGGCTGTACCTTGACGACGGGCGCGTGGGGTATTCCTCGGAATACAGCCTGTCCAAGAACGCCCTGAGCGATGCCAACATCACCCTGAGCGCCGACACCTGGTCCACGGTCGGCGTCGCGGTGAACGCATCAACGGGAGGTACCTTCTTCCTCAACGGTGAACCCATCGGCACATTTGACGCCAGCCAAGCCGAAATTCCCGCCGGAGACTTCGGCTCAAACGATTGTTACGATGCAGGTCTCGCCTGCGAGAACCTGGTGATTGGACGCCACGGCGCAGGTGCTGACCGCTACCACTTCGAAGGGATGATCGACCACGTCAGCATCGCTGCGGAGGACCTTCGCATCACGTCAGCGAGCGGCAACATCAGCCTCACTCAGGCCGAGAGCCCACTCTCTGCGTGGACCTTCGGCGAAGGCGAGGGAGACCTGACCATGGACAACGCCGACCGGAACGGTACGATTCACGGGGCGGCGTGGGTGATGCCCGACGGCTCAATTGTGGCTCAGGCCATCGAACTTGAGAACGGTGATGAACTGGCCATCGACGACGTCAGCGCCGGTGATACCCTCCTCTTCTTTGCCGAACTCCCCGAATACACCCGGGACTTCAGCGTCCAAGCCTTCGCATGGTCAACCGGCGAAGGGAAGGAAGAAGGCGATGCAGAGTTCAGCCTCTACCACGACATCGACCGCGTTCCTTCCGCGTGGTCGCACATGGATGAAGTCGAAAACTGGGGCTGGGGCGGCGTGTTCGCCTCCTACAGTTGGCCTGATGCGGGCGTGCACTGGTTTGCGCTGCAGGCTGACTCTGACCTTGACGAATTCAGCCTCTGGGCGAATTGGGACGTGGCGGAAGCACCTCCAACATTGGAAGACATGATCGAACTCAAGCACGGGATTCCGATTGCCGATCAGGACCTGCAAAGCCAACGCGGCAATGAATTCGGAGACAGCATCCAGTACTACGTCAACGTCACCGAACCGCTCGCCGACCTCGCCGTGGAAACCTACGGCGGCGAAGGAAACGTCGAACTCGCGATCTCGTATGGAGGACCACCCGACCCCTTCGGGCAATGGAGCGAATGGGACGAATGGGACATCATCGGCGCCCCCGGCCTCTTTGAAGAGGACGAGGTGAACGTCGAGGCCTACGAAGATTGGTCGATGGGTCCTGGAAACGATGAGGAGGTTCACCTCTACAACGTTGAACCCGGCACCTACTACGTGACGGCGTACACCTGGGGACGGGCCTTCGATTTCAGCATCGTCGCGGACCTGACGCCAATGCCGACCAACGGCGAGGCCTCCGACGCCATTGCCTTGACCGCAGGCGTCCCATACGGCCCCTTCTCCGGCTACGACGGGCTCAGTCAGTACTTCTCCATCGAGGTGCCTGAGGGCACCGAACGGCTGGAAGTGAGCTTGGACGACGGCGTCGGAGAAGCTGATCTTCACCTTGCGTACACGTCCACGCCGACGGAAACGGTCTACGACCACCGAAGCACATCACCCGGCTCAAACGACATGGTGGCGTTCAACGACCCCACACCTGGAACGTGGATGATCCTCGTGCACACCGATCGTGTGTTCAGCGGTACCACCATCCTCGCTGAGTTCGCCGACCGGTACGTCTGGGATTGGGACGGTGAGCCCATCCAATTGCTCAACGGTGAAGCCATCGTGGGCATCGAGGCAGAAGAAGGTACAGTGTTGGAATTCTTCGGCATCCTCGAAGAACCCGCCTCACCGCTTGAGGTCACGACCTGGGGCGAAGGAGGCGAGATTGAACTCGACGGCGAGGCGGAGCCCTACGACTGGGAGATGATCTTCAACGAAGGCCCTCGTGGACGCCAGTGGGGCGAAGCAAGTTGGATTGAAGGCGACGGAGTCAGTTGGTTCTGGTACGTGGACGTCGCCGCCAACGGGCACTTTGACGTCACCGTCGAAGTGGTCGAGGACATCACCGGATTCGGCATCATGGCCACATGGCAGGATGCCGACCTTCCACCGGTGGACGACGACGATGACGACGTGGACAACGACGAACCCTTCGAACCTCAAGGCTGCACAGAGCGGACCATCGAATGGTTCAGCGAACTCGACGTCAACGGGGACGGAGTGGTCAGCCTCGATGAGCATTGGCCGCATCCCGACACGGGAACGCCTGGGGAGGACCTCGATCGCAACCAAGACGAGCGCCTCCAAATGGCCGAACTGGAAGCCGATTTGTGCTCCTGTGGACAGGAATTCTTCTTCATCTGGGAACAAGCCGAAGAGGCCGATGCCATCACCATCGAGGATTTGGAATCGGCGGTCTACCTGAATGACATCGACCTGGAGGCCATCGACCGTGACGGCGACGGTGACATCGACGACCGCGAGGCAGAGCGTCACACCTTGGCCTGTTCGACCACCTACGACCCACTCGACCTCGACGGCGACGGCGTCCCCAACGAAGACGACGCGTTCCCGGAAGACCCCGACGAGAGCGAAGACTCGGACGGCGACGGCGTGGGCGACAACGCTGACCTCGTCTCGGGCGTCAACGACAGCATGGTGACCTACGGAGCCGCAGCAGCCGTGCTCGTGCTGGTCATCGTCCTGCTCTTGACCATGCTCCGCCGAGGGCCCGGTGGCGCACAGACCACCGATCCATGGGCGGAACTGGGCGATGAAAAGCGGATGCCCGATCTCTTCGAGCCCGCGACCATGGCCCAAGAACAGCCGATGGCCTTCGATCCTGCTCCATCTTCAGCGAGCAGTGCCACGGTGGAGCATGCCTCAGAGGTCCCCGGGATGACCGACCTGCCCCCACCCCTTGACGAGGCCCTCCCGGGCGAACCTCTGGAATGGCGTTGAGCCGTTGGATGCTGAACGTCACGAGGTGCCCTTTGGCTTCAAAGCCAGTTGAATGGGACGCATCAAGCGCAACACGTGGGCATGGAGTTCAGGGAGCAGCCGGAACATCACGAGGGCCAGCCCGTACATGGCCAGCAAGGCCACCGCACGGGCTGCATAGGTGTGGGCGAATTCGAACATACGGAGGCCAAACACCTCAACGGATCCATGAATGGCATGCAGCCAAACGATGCCTGCGTTCCGGAAGATGTTGAGGACGTGAATCAACGGCAGCGTCAGCAAGAGCGCTCGTGCACGCCGCTTCCATGGCATGTCCAACACGGCGATGGCGCCCACGAAGACGATCATCGACTGAAGCGCCGTGCAGGCAAGGACAATGTTGACACCGACCGAACCTCCGTCCGCCCAGATGAGATCGGTCTGAATGGGATATTCACCGAAGGGTTGGCTCCAAAACCAGACGTTGCCGTCCCATTCCTGCCAAAGCACCTGACCTTCTGGTGTGCTGACGTAGGTCTCACCGACGTGCACGTCGCCCGCTCCAGTGAACCGCAGCATGAGCGCGGTTTGGGAGGCAACTGCGACAATGGCAAGGCGGCTGAGCCATGGGACGTGATAGGTGGCCAAATAGGGCAAGCCTGCAAGCGCCACGGCGCCTTTCAGCCACCGAAGAGCAGAGGCATCGCGCGCGTCTTCGACCTTCCATTCCCACCAAGCAAGACCGATGGAGGCGGGCAGTGCGGCGCTCAACATGACCGTCAACACAGGATCCCTTTCCTGCCAGTACCCGTCAGCCATCAAGAAGAACCCGAGCCCAACCAGCGGCCAAGCGAGAAGGCTGAGGCGGTGCAAATCGGCGCGCTTCGACAAGGAGAGCCCCAAGAGAAGCATGCCAGCGGCGAGCAACCCGATGGATTCCACGGTGGCCCCCGCCATACCGTCACCCTCCTTCGCGTCCATCTTCAACCCTCTGCGTTGAAGCGACATCTGGACGTTCAGTGGCCAACCTCAAGGGCTGAGGGGGAAAAGCACGGTCATGGAAGGGCCACTGGCACACGCCTTGCGCCCCTTCCCGGGAGGAAGAACAGATGCTCCCATTGCCTTCCTTGATCGCGACGGTGTGCTCAACCAGAGCATGGATGGATACGTCAACCAGCCTCGCGAACTCCACCTCATTCCCGGAACCGCACGCGCCATGCGGAAGCTCCGGGACGAAGGATACCTCATCTGTGTGGTGACCAACCAATCGGCCATCGGTCGTGGCCTCTGGGACGACGAGCGTTTG
>MDSZ01247693.1_pt1 | contig 21619 bp, 17 predicted proteins | sample 811201 | NCBI WGS metagenome assembly MDSZ01 (sample SAMN05326647, study PRJNA326480) | marine metagenome | isolation source: seawater | place: Indian Ocean: North | collected 2010 | reverse complement strand
CAAGGCAAGGGTGAAACGGCGAGGTAAGAGCTCACCGGTTTTTTGGTAACAAAAAACGCAAGGCAAACCCCACTGGGAGCAAGGTTAAATAGAGAAGACAATGTGTGTAAACACTAAAAACAGTCTTTAGTTAGTCTTCAGGGTTAACCGCTTGAACTTAAATGCGAATTTAAGTCTAGAGAAATGACATCTTCAATGACAGAACCCGGCTTATAGATTATCTGGCAAATTTCTCATTAAAAGTGTTCTACTTTTGTACTTTTTCTGCAAATATAAACATATTGACTAATTATTAAAAACCCATACTATCCCAAATAATCCCATTATGGAGGGTATATTGAAAAATATTAATACTAAAAAGTTTTTATTAAAAAATGTTTTTATCAAGTTACGAAAACAAAATAGACAAGAAAGGACGGGTTTCAGTGCCAGCAACTTTTAGGTCTCATCTAAATTCAATGGGATATAACGGTTTTATTAGTTACCCATCATTTAATCACGCGGCACTAGAGGCTTGTTCCCAAGACAGAATAGAAAAACTTTCTAATGCAATAGACTCTCTCAATCCCTTCGAGGAAAAAAGAGATTTTTTTGCAACTTCTATATTATCAGAAAGTGAAAATTTACAATTTGATACAGAGGGCAGAGTTTCTTTGTCGGATAAATTACTCAATCATTCAAAAATTAAAAACAATGTTCTATTTGTTGGTCTTGGAAAAACTTTTCAAATTTGGGAACCAAGAAATTTTGAAAAATTTAAAATAGTTGCAAGAAAAAAAGCTTATCAAAATAGATCTAACTTAAAATGGGAAAATAAAATGAAGGGAGAACTGTAATGAGTATAAATATAGGTGGAGGAGAATTGAAAGAGCTAAAACCAAGAATTTTGGTTTTAGGTGTTGGTGGTGCAGGCGGAAATGCTATTAATGCAATGATCGAGTCTGGAATGGAAGGTGTAGAGTTTGTTGCAGTAAATACTGACGCACAGGATTTGAAAATGAGTAAAGCCGATGCCAAAATTCAAATTGGAATGAATTTAACCAAAGGCCTAGGCGCAGGAGCAAAACATGATATCGGTCAGGCTGCCGCTGACGAGTCTTTGAATGAAATTTCAAATTACTTACAGGGTGCAAATATGGTTTTTATTACATCAGGAATGGGTGGTGGAACAGGCACTGGAGCATCTCACGTAATTGCGAAAGCAGCTAGAGAATTAAACATATTAACTGTAGGTGTAACTACATTACCTTTTTCTTATGAAGGTCCAAAAAGAATGAGAAGAGCAATTGAAGGACTTGAAGAATTTAAGAAACATTTGGATACAGTAATTGTTGTGCCAAATCAGAATCTTTTTAAAATTGCTAGTGAGACAACTACTTTCGAGGAGTCATTTAATTTATCAAATAATGTTTTAAAACATGGAGTGCAAAGTGTTACAGATCTTATGGTGAGACCAGGTATGATCAATTTAGATTTTGCTGACGTTGAAACAGTGATGAGTTCAATGGGAAAAGCTATGATGGGAACGGGAGAGGCTGATGGAGAAAATAGAGCTATGTCCGCGACTGAAATGGCTCTTAATAATCCTTTAATCGACGAATATTCACTTCAAGGTGCAAAAGGATTATTAATAAATATTACTGGAGGAAATGATCTTACATTGTTTGAAGTTGATCAATCAGTTAACAAAATAAGAGCTGAAGTAGATCCTGAAGCTGAACTAATTTTTGGGGCGATTAAAGATGAAAGTATGACTGGAAAGATAAGAGTTTCTATTGTTGCCACTGCCCTAGATGGCCACAAAGCTGAAAATAATACTGTTCTAAATATGGTTTCTCGAATTCAAAATAGAAACACAGGCTATTCAGATAATTTATTTTCTCATAACCCTAGAGTAGAAAATAATCCTATTAGCTCAATTGATGGTGCTACGGCTCTAAAACTTGATGAGAGCTTTCAAATAGATGAAGAAGAAACAGGTTCTTATAATATTGAAAAAAATATCATCGAAAGTGGAAATTTTGTTAAAGATTCAAATGAGATGAATGAGAATTTAAATAACATTCCATCAGGTGTTTCAATTGAAAGCGCTTCTTACATTGAAAACAATAATCTTAAAAATAATGAGAAAAGTAGCTCGACACTATCTAACGAAAATGAGGAAGAGTATACCCCAAAACTATTTTCTGATGATCAAAGCTATCAATCAGAGGAGAGTCTAGAAGCAAATGATCCTAGAGATAATGATACTGATCAATTGTTCGATCAAGATTTAAACGAAGAAGAGGATTTTGAGATACCTGCGTTTTTAAGAAAACAAAAGTTTTAATGTCTATATTTTGGATTAATGAACAATCAAACCTCATCACTGGAATTTTCCCATTTTCCAGTGATGTTGAATGAAGTAATCAAGATTTCTTGCCCGTCTAAAGGAGGAAAATTTGTTGATTGTACGTTTGGTGGAGGAGGTTATTCTAAAGAAATTTTGAAATATCCGAATACCAGAGTATTAGCTCTAGACAGGGATAAAGAAACATTATCATCAGCAAAAGAACTTGAAAAAAAATTTCCTAATCGCTTTAAATTTAATCAAAATAAGTTTAGTCAGCTAGCCTCATTAAAGATCAAAGATGTAGATGTAATAATTTTTGACTTGGGATTATCCTCGATTCAATTAAATGATTTAGATAGAGGTTTTTCCTTTAAATCAAAAAAAAAATTAGATATGGCCATGGGTCTTAATGATATTTCAGCTTTAGATGTAATAAATAAATTAAGTGAAAAAGATTTAAAATCTGTAATAAAAATTTTAGGTGAAGAGGTAGAGGGATCAAAAATTGCAAAAAATATTGTTAAATACCGAAACCAGAAAAAAATTACTAAAACAAGCGATCTTGTTCAAATTATAGAAAAAAGTAAAAAAAAAAATTTTTCCAATAAAATTAATCCATGCACAAAAACTTTTCAGGCTTTGAGAATTTTTGTAAATAAAGAAATTACAGAATTAGTCAGTGGAATTATCAGCGCTACTAAGATTTTGAAACCAGGTGGAAAAATTTTAGTAATTAGCTTTCATTCAATTGAAGATAAAATCATAAAGTATTTATTTACAAAATTTTCAGAAAATAAAGCAAAACCATCTAGGTATTTACCAGAAATCAAAACTGATAAATCAATTTTATTTAATGAATATAAAAATAATATTTTGAGACCTTCAGAAAAAGAAATTGCTATTAACACTCGTTCGAGATCTGCGAAATTAAGATTTGCCATTAGAAGCAAAAATAATTTTGAGTATCCCAGCGACCTAATTAAAAAATTTAAAAAATATTTGGACTTAGAGGAAATAAATGTTTAACTCAAAATTTATTTTTTCAGCATTAATATTTATTTTTTTTTTAACAGTAACCTCCATTATTAAAAACAAAACAAGAATTATTGAGAAAGAAATCTTAAGCTTGGATAATAAAATTTTATCTAAAGAAAAAAACATAAATGAGGCACAATTAGATTTTTATTATTTAACTTCCCTAGAAGAAATTGAAAGAAGATTGAATTTGATTGGATTTGATAATTATCAGCCAATAAAATATTCAAAAATTTTCTTTGATTTTTTAGATTTTACTAATATTGGAAAGAAATCAACTAACTTGAATAATATTAATGAGCAAAGGTCGCAAAAAAAATAAAAATACCAATCAAGCCAGTTTCTATTTTGAAGACTTTTTAGAGACTAACAAGAAAAATAAAAGATTGAAAAAACTTAATAATTTTGAAGATAGAATTTATTTATTATTTTTCTTTTTTTTTTCATTAATACTTATTTTTTCAATTAAAATAACTCATATATCTCTAAACAGTAAAGATACCTTTAAGTTGGTAGAGACAAATAAAAAATTCTCACTATTGCGCAGAGATATAGTTGATAGAAATGGTATAATTATCTCTAGGAATATAAATACATATCATGCTGCTATAAATCCGAACCAAATAAAAGATAAAAAAAATTTTTTAATAAAGTTAAGACTGAACTTTCCTGATCTTCCAATTAACCAAATTGAAAAAAAACTAAATGAAGGTAAATATTTTCGACTAAAAAAAAGAATTGATCAAATTGAAAAAAACAAATTTTGGGCACTTGGCGAAAAAGCAATTAAATTTGAGCCTTTCCAAGCAAGAATGTATACTCATGGAAATTTATTTAGCCATATAATAGGTCAAGTTGACTATGATAACTATGGAGTTTCTGGGATAGAAAAATTTTTCGATAGAGAATTAAAGAAAAAAAATATTTTAAGTAAACCTTTCGAGTTAACTTTAGATAGCAATATTCAATATATCGTTAATCAAGAACTTAGCAATGCTATGAGAATTTTTAGAGCAACAGGTGCTGCTGCTGTGTTAATGGATGTAAATACTGGAGATGTAATTTCTCTAGTTTCGTTACCTAATTTTAATATTAACATAAGATCAACTATAAAAGACAAAAGTTATATTAATAAAATAACAAAAGGAGTATATGAGTTAGGATCAATTTTTAAAACATTTACAGTTGCGCTAGCAATTGAGCATAATCTAGTTGATGTAAATACAATTATTAAAAATATACCAAGGCAGATGAAATGCTCTATTCACAACATAACTGACATAAAAGAGCACCCAAAAAATCTTTCCGTAGAGGAAATCTTAGTGAGATCCTCTAATGTTGGATCAGTAATTTTAGCTAAAAAAATTGGTCAAGATAAATATAAAGATTTTATTGAAAAAACAAAACTTATTAGGAGCCCGGTAATAGAATTAGAGGAAGTTGGCTCTCCCCATAGAATCAATTGGAATAAGTGCAAACTAGAAACAATTTCTTTCGGTCATGGCATTACAACAACACCTATTCAGGCGACAGCACTCTACGCCGCAATGATTAACGGTGGAAAATTAATTTATCCAAGTTTAGTTAAAGATAGAAAAATGAAAACAACTAAAAAAATAATTTCTAAACACACAAGTAAACAATTAAGAGGTATTTTAAGAAAAGTTGTAAACAGTAAGGAGGGTACAGCTAGCTTAGCTGATATGAATGGTTATCGAGTTGGAGGGAAAACTGGAACTGCTGAAAGTTATGGAAACAAAAAAAATAGAATAAACACTTTTATTTCTATTTTTCCATCAAATAAACCTAATTATACTTTATTTGTAATGCTTGAGAATCCAAAGATTAATCAAGATTTGATTTATAATTATAGAGGCGTAAAGACGAAGGCACCTTATAACACTTCTGGATGGAATTCTGTTTATGTTGCAGGCAAAATAATAGAGAAAATTGGGCCAATTTTAGCCATAAATAACGAAGAGTTTAATTATCAGCATGTTGTTAAAAAATCTAATTAAAGGAATTTCAAAAGAAAAGTCGAAAATTATTGTTTCTGGAATTTCCACAAGTAGCAAGCAAATTAAAAAAAATTATATTTTTTTTGCTATTAAAGGAAATAAAACAAATGGTGAAAAATATATTAATGATGCAATACAAAATGGTGCTTCAATCATTGTTTGTTCTAAAAAAAGTAAACTTAAAAATAAAAATATTACTATAATAAAATCTAGCAATATAAGAGGCCTACTTAGTGAGGTAGCTTCAAAATATTATAAGCTAAAACCTAAAAACATTATTGCAGTCACAGGTACTAACGGAAAAACTTCTGTAGCTGATCTATTTTATCAAATATTTAGAATAAATAATATTCCTGTGGCTTCCATAGGAACTTTAGGTATAAAATATAATGGTAAAACTATAAAAACAAATCTGACATCACCGGACACAATCAATTTACATAAATATCTATATTTTCTTAAAAAGAAAAAAGTTGAAAACGTAATTATCGAAGCTTCTAGTCATGGTTTGATCCAAAAAAGATTACATAATATAAATTTTAAAGCAGCAATATTTACGAATTTTACCCAAGATCATTTAGATTATCATAAAAATATGAAATCATATCTTAACGCAAAATTAATTTTGTTTAGAGAACTTTTAAACAAAAATTCTACAGTCATTTCTGATAAAGAAATACAGCCATTTAAAATTATCAGACAAATAGCTAGGGAAAAAAATTTTAAATTTCATGATATCAGCACTAATAAAAAAGATAAAAATATTCACTTAGAAAATAATGACTTTAAAACGAAAAATCTATTAATGGCAATTAATGCTGTTAAGTTATGCGGGTTAAAAAAAAAACATATTTTAAAATCTATTGATCAATTAAGTGAAATTAACGGAAGACTTGAATTAGTAAAAAAATTTCCAAATGATATTAAAATTTTTATAGATTATGCTCATACACCTGATGCATTAAATAAAACACTTAGATTTTTAAAATATAGGTATGGTAACAACATCTCGCTTGTGTTTGGATGTGGAGGCGAAAGAGATAAAAAAAAAAGACCATTGATGGCTAGAATTGCAAATGAAAATTGTAAAAAAATATATATAACTGATGATAATCCACGAAATGAAAATCCAAAAAAAATAAGAGATGTTCTTTCAAAATTTATTGCAAAAAACAAAACCTACAATATAGGCAGTAGAGAGTTAGCAATAAACAAGGCTATCCAAAATGCAAATCCAAACGAAATAATTCTAATCGCAGGAAAAGGTCATGAAGAGCAACAAATATACAAAAATAAGATCTTTAATATTTCTGATAAAAAGATAGTTAAAAAGATAAAAATTAAAAACATATCCAAAGAAAAAAGAAATTATATACATAACAATTTTTTATTGGAAAAAGTTATAGGAAAAATAAAACCAATTAATTTTAATGGTTTATCAATTGACTCAAGATTAATTAAAAAAAATAATTTATTTGTTACAATTAAAGGAAAAAAAAATAACGGTCAAAAATTTATTTTTGATGCTTTGAAAAAAGGAGCTGGATGTGTTGTTACATCTTATAAGTTTAGAAAAAGTAATAAAAAAATTATTAAGGTAAATAATCCATTTTCATTTTTGAATCATTTTGCAAAATTAAAACGAGATCACTCGTCATCGAAAATAATTGCCATAACTGGAAGCGCTGGCAAAACTTCCTTAAAGGAATTAATTAAAGATTTATTGCAAAATTTTGCAAAAACTCATTCATCGCCAAGATCTTATAATAATCAATTAGGTGTTCCAATTAGTTTATCAAATTTGAGTTTAGAAGATAAATTTGGAGTCTTTGAAGTTGGTATGAGTAAAGCTGGAGAAATAAGAAACTTAACAAAGTTAATTAAACCTGAAATAGGCATCATTACAAATGTAGGGGAGGCACATATAGAAAATTTTAAAAATATAAATGGTATCGCTAAAGCAAAATCAGAAATTATCGAAAACATTCAACCTGGCGGCACAATTATTTTAAATAGAGATGATAAATTTTTTAATTATTTTTCTAACAAAGCAAAAAAATATAAAATTAAAGTATCTTCTTTCGGAGCTCATAAGAAATCAGATATTAGGATTAAGAAAGTTATCAACAATGGAAAAACATTAAAGGTTTGTGTGAATTTGAAAAATCAAACTTTAAATTTTGAAATTAAAGACCTTAATATTAAAAACGTTCTTGCTTCAATTGCAGCTCTAAAGGCATTAAATCTTAAAATCTCAGAATTTAAATCAAAGTTTAAAAAAATAGAATTACCAGAAGGAAGAGGTAAAAATCATTTAATTAAAAGATACAATAAAAATTTTAAATTAATTGATGAAAGCTACAATGCAAATCCGTTATCTGTAAAAAATGCCATAAAAAAACTTAGCTTAATTAAAAAAGAAAAATTTAAAAAATACTTAATACTCGGTGACATGCTTGAATTGGGCTCTAAATCTAAAAAATATCACGAAGATTTATCAAAAGTTATTAACAATTCTGATATTGACAAAGTATTCATTAAAGGAAAAAAAACAATTTTCACATATAAACAGTTAAATAAGAATAAAAGAGGTAATATTTTGCAAGATAATGAGGATATAGATTTAAGTTTAAGCAAAATAATATCAAATAACGATTACCTTATGATAAAAGGTTCAAACGCAACAGGTTTGAATAATTTTAGCAAAAAAATGATAAAGGGAATATAAGTGCTTTTTAATTTTCTTACTTCTTTAGTCGACCAATATACTTTTTTGAATGTATTTAAATATCTTACTTTCAGAACAGGATTATCAGTCGTCACCTCTTTGATAGTTGTATTTATAATTGGTGGGCCTTTGATTAAGTTATTTTCTAGCAGGATGATAACTGGTCCAATCAGGCAAGATGGTCCGATCGATCACATTATTAAAAAAACTGGGACACCAACTATGGGCGGCGTAATCATTATAATTGGAATTATTTTTAGCACTCTTTTGTGGGCAGATCTGAATAACATTTATGTTTGGACTCTAATTTTTGTTTCAATATCTCTTGGTACTCTAGGTTTATTGGACGATATGCTTAAAATTAAGCATAATAATTCAAGAGGCCTTAAATCAAGTTATAAGTTTTTAGGTCAAATAATAATTGGAATACTTACGTTATTTATTTTGATTAAATATTCTAATCATGAATTTTTATATAATTTATATTTTCCTTTCTTTAAAAATTTAATATGGCAAATGGGTCTTTTTTTTATACCGTTCGGTTTGTTTGTGATTATTGGAGCGTCAAACGCAGTTAATTTAACAGACGGTTTAGATGGATTAGCAACAGTTCCTGTAATGCTAGTTGCACTTTCATTTACTCTAATTTCTTATGTAGTTGGTAACACAATTTTTTCGGAGTATCTTCAAATTCAATACATTCCTGATGTAGGAGAATTGTCCATTTTTTGTGGATCAATTGTTGGGGCTTGTTTGGGTTTTCTTTGGTACAACGCCCCACCTGCAAAAATATTCATGGGAGATACTGGCTCACTTTCTCTAGGGGGGTCTCTTGCTGCAATAGCAATAATTGTTAAACATGAAATTGTTTTAGCTATCGTAGGAGGTTTATTTGTTTTAGAAACTGTGTCAGTAATAATTCAAGTCGTTTCATTTAAGTTGACTGGAAAAAGAATTTTTAGAATGGCACCGATACATCATCATTTTGAAAAAAAGGGATGGGCAGAATCTACAATCGTAATTAGATTTTGGATAATAGCAATTATTTTGGCATTAGTTGGATTAGCAACATTAAAGTTAAGGTAAAAAATGTTCCAAGCTCCAAAACTGAAAGAACTATCGTTCCTTGTTTATGGATTAGGAATATCTGGCTGTTCAGTAGTAAAATTTTTTAAAAAGGAAAAAATAAAAAAATTTGAAGTTTGGGATGATAAAGACAAATATATTTTTAGAAATTATAGATCAAAAAATTTAAAAAAATCATTGAAACAAGTTGATTTTATTGTTTTAACTCCAGGAATAAGTTTACTTAAAAATAAAAATCTTTTCAAATTCAAAGAAAAAATAATTACAGATATAGATTTATTTTACCTTACTAACAAAAAATCGAAAAGTATTGTTGTTACAGGCACTAATGGAAAGTCTACTACCTGTAAATTATTAGCACATCTATTGAAAAATAATAAAAAAAGTTTGTCTTTAGGAGGAAATATTGGAGCTCCAATTTTAAGTTTAAAAAATAAAAGAAAAAGTTTCGTCATTATAGAGGCTTCCTCTTTTCAACTAGCACATTCAAAGTTTATTAAACCAGATTTCGCATTTTTTTTAAACTTTACCAATGATCATTTAGATTGGCATGGAAATATGAGGAATTATTTGAATTCAAAATTAAAAATTTTTCAAAACCAATCAAAAAATGATTATTCAATCATAAATAATAAATTTGTTAAAATTTTTAAAAAAAATAAATTTTTAGGAAAATTAATTATCTCAAATTTTAAAGATTATAAAAAAATTAAGATTAAAATTCAAAATAACTATTTATCTTCCAATATAAATGATGAAAATATGAGCTTTATTTTTGCTTTTTCAAAATTATTAAATATTAAAGAAAAATCTTTTATAAAGTCCATGAAATCCTTTCAAGGGTTGCCACATAGATTTGAAATATTTTATAAAAGAAAAAATTTTACTTTTATAAATGATTCTAAGGCTACCTCTTTCAAAGCAACTCAACTTGCAATATCAAGCTTAAGAAATATTTATTGGATACTAGGAGGATTACCAAAAAAAAATGATAAAATGTATGTATCAAAATATAAAAAAAACATTATTAAATGTTATATCATAGGAAAAAATACAAATTTTTTTAAAAAACAAATACAAAGAAAATTAGTTTTTTCGATTACAAAAAATTTAAAAAAATCGATAATACAAATAATAAAAGACTCTAAAATACAAAACTGTTCAGAAAAAACTATTTTATTGAGTCCATCAGCGGCTTCATTTGATCAGTTTGCTAATTTTGAAAAGAGAGGGGAAGAATTTAAAAAGTTGTGCAAAAAATATGCTAAAAAACTCATTTAAATTTATATTTATTAATTATTGGAGAACTATAGATAAAAAAATTTTTTTTTGTTTCTTGATTTTATTTTTTTTAGGATTATTTTTTTCATTTTCTTCAACATCATCTCTTGCAGGCGAAAGACTTAATAAGGATTATTACTTCTTTTTTACAAAACATCTTATTTATACTCTTTTATCAATAAGTATTATGATTATTATTTCAGTGATTAAAACTGATTTGATGATTAAACTTATAGCTCCATTATTCATAATATCTCTTATCTTTTTAGCATTGGTTCCTATTATTGGTGTTGAGGTTAAAGGTGCCAAGAGATGGCTTGATTTTTATTTTTTGAGGTTGCAGCCAATAGAAATACTCAAACCTTTTTTTATCTTAGCAACTGTTAAAATTTTAACATTTGATCGACTTCAAGGCTCCCAGTTAAAATATGTTTTAAGTTTTTTGCTTTTAAGCTCAGTGATTATACTTTTAATCGATCAGCCAGATTTAGGCCAATCAATTTTATTAATTGTAAGTTGGGTAGCTACTGTTTTTATCTCAGGGGTAAGCTTAATATATCTTCTTATTTTTTTTTCTCTGTTTATTATATTCTTAGGTTTATTACTTTTTTTTCTTCCAGAAAAGTTTGGTTATATTATTAATCGATTAGTTTCTTTTTTTGATCCAAGTCAGGGAGATAGATTTCAGGCGTCATCTGCCCTTGATGCTATAAAACTTGGTGGGTTAACCGGTCAAGGCATGGGTGAAGGTATATTAAAAGAAAGTGTCCCCGAGGCTCACACTGATTATGTTATAGCTGTTATATCAGAAGAATATGGTTCAATAGTTTCAATAATGATAGTAATAATTTTTTTATATATTTCTTTTAGAATTATTAAAAACTGTTTTAATCAAGATGACCAATATTTAAAAATATCTTTAATTGGTTTGGCAACATTATTAATTTTTCAAACTTTTATACATGCGGGAGTTAATACTAGCTTATTACCTACAACAGGTATGACACTACCTTTTTTGAGTTATGGCGGATCATCTCTAATGGGTAGTGCAATTTTAGCAGGTTTAGTTTTAAATTATACTAAGAACAAATCTTATTTATATGACTAAAATTAACATATTAATTGCTACTGGCGGATCAGGCGGTCATATTTTTCCTGCTTACAGTTTGGCAAATTTTTTAATTAAAAATAATTATGATGTAAAATTAACAACTGACTTAAGAGGATTGAAATATCTTAAAAATCAAAATAATTTTAAAATTATTAAAATACCCTCATCACCTTTAGTAAAAAAAAATATATTTAAGTTACTTTATTCATTAATTATCATGATTTATTCATTTATAAAATCTTTATATTATTTAATATTAAATAGACCTTCCTTAATTTTTGGAATGGGAGGGTACTCATCTTTTCCAATATGTATTGCAGCTGCAATTTTGAGAATTAAATTCGTTATTTACGAGAATAATCTATTCATAGGAAAAGCTAATAAATATCTATTACCTTTTGCTAAAAAATTATTCGTATCTTACAAAGAACTCGAAGGGGTCCGAGAAAAATATGATAAGAAAAAACTCGAGATAGGAAATTTAGTAAGAGAGGAAATAATTTATGCACCGATTACCACTCAAGAAAATAATGATACATTGGATCACATTAAAATTTTAGTTTTGGGTGGAAGTCAAGCGGCAAAAGTATTTGCTGAAGAGTTACCTATAATTTTTAAAAAATTAAAGAATTCTTTTCCCTCAATAAAAATATACCAACAGTGCCTTAAAAATCAAAATGATCAATTATCGAAGTTTTATCAAAATGCCGGAATAGATTATGAGATATTTAATTTTTCAGATAATATTATGAATTACTTTACAAAAATTAATTTAGTTATCTCTAGATCCGGAGCTTCAGTTTTAGGAGAGTTAGTTAATATGAACAAGCCTTTTATTTCAATTCCCCTACCAACTTCAGCAGACGACCATCAACTAAAAAATGCTGAGTTTTATCAAAGAAAAGGTTACGGGTTATTATTACGTGAGAAAGAGATAAAAGATAAATTATTTGATTTAATTAATTCTATTTTTCAAGATAAATCGATATTAAATAATATTATATCTAATCAAAGACAATATTCTGACAAAGATATCTTTAGAAATTTAAATATTGAAATAAAAAAGATTACTAATGAAAAAAATTAATTTAGGTCAAAAAGAAGTCATCCATTTTGTTGGTATAGGAGGTATTGGAATGAGTGGCCTCGCACAGATCATGAAAAATATGGGATTTAGAGTTCAAGGAAGTGATCAAAATAAAAACAAAAATACTATTAATTGTTCAAAAACAGGAATAAGAATATTTATAGGGCACTCATCAGGCAATTTAAAAGACGCAACAATTTTAGTTAAATCCACAGCAATAAAAAATAATAATGTAGAACTAAAATATGCAAAAAAAAACAAAATTCCAATTTACACTAGAGCGGAAGTATTAGCTGATGTTGTATCTTTAAAAAAGAATATTATTATTACAGGATCGCATGGAAAAACTACTACAACTTCTTTAGTTGCAAAAATTTTGTCAGATCAAAAATTAGATCCAACCATTATAAATGGAGGAGTTATAAATTCATTTAAAAGTAATGCAAAACTTGGAAAAGGAGAATGGGCAATTCTTGAAGCAGATGAGTCAGACGGGAGTTTTTTAAAGTTACCAATTAATTATTCAATTGTAACAAATATTGATAATGAGCATTTAGATTATTATAAAAATTATAAAAATTTGGAAAAATCATTTTTGGATTTTATAAACAAAACTCCCCCTACGGGTAAAGCAGTAATTTGTTTAGATAGTGTTAATATAAGAAAAATTTTAAATAAAATTAAAAATAAGAATATAATTACCTACGGAGAAAATAATAAAGCTGATTATCAAGTAAAAAATATAAAGTATGGTATTGATAGCACCTCTTTCAATTTAACCTTTAAAAATAAAGGAAGAAAAAACAATTATATAAAAAAAATAACTGTAAAATTATTAGGCAAACATAATGTTCTTAACGCTTCTGCAGCATTTATACTTTGTTTAAATCTTGGCGCTGATTTGAATAGAGCAAAAAAATCTCTTAAAAATTTTTCTGGTGTTCAAAGAAGAATGACAAAAGTATTTACAAAAAATAATAATGATTTTTATGATGACTATGCACATCACCCTACGGAAATAAGCTCGATACTAGAGGGAGTTCACAATGTCAATCCAGATAGAAAAATCATAAGTGTATTTGAACCACATAGGTATTCAAGGGTAATATCTTTAAATCAAGAATTTTCAAAATGTTTCACTAAGTCTGGATTAGTAATTATTTGCCCGCTTTATGCAGCCGGTGAAAAAAGAAACACAAAATTTAATATGTTAAAATTTGCAAATTTAATTTCTAAAAATTCAAAAACTCAAGTAATTATTGTTAACAATGAAATTGATTTAAAAAAATTTTTCAAAAAAAACTTATTTGACAATGAAATAGTAATTGGAATGGGAGCGGGCGTAATATCCAAGTGGATTAATTGGCTTAAATATTCTTTATGAGCATTGACATAAATTTTACAAAAAGATTTGGAGATAATTTTCTTAAAAACGTAAGTCTCTCAAATTATAGTTGGTTTAATTTAGGTGGCAAAGCAGAATATTTTTATAAAGCCAAAAATCAAAATCAGCTTATAAACTTCCTCACCGAGGCCAAAAAAATGAACTTAAAAACAACAATACTAGGAGCTGGTTCAAATACTCTATTTAGAGATAACGGTGTAAAAGGAGCAGTTATAAAATTAGGGCAGCATTTTTCTTATGTAAAACTAGTTGAAAAAGATATTATTGAGGTGGGAGCGGCAACATTAGATCGTAAAGTAGCCAATTACGCAAAAGATAATAATTTAGGTAATTTAGAATTTTTGTCATGCATACCCGGATCAATCGGCGGAGCTATTATAATGAATAGCGGTTGTTTTGAAAATGAAATTTCAAAAGTTTTAGTTTCTTTACAAGCCATAGATAAAAATAAATTAAAAGAAATTGAAATTAAAAAAGAAGATATCAAATTTTTCTATAGAGGGACCAATTTATCTGATGATCTAATTATTATTTCTGCAAAATTAAAAGGTTGTATTAGTGATAAAAATATTATTGAACAAAAACAATTAAATTTTAAAGAAATCAAAAAGAAATCTCAGCCAAGTCAAGTTAAAACTTGTGGAAGTACATTTAAAAATATTAACGAAGATATTAAAGCGTGGATGTTAATCAAAGAAGCTGGATGTGATCAATTTAAAGAAGGGGATGCAGTGATATCTGAAAAACATTGCAATTTTTTTGTTAATGAAGGAAATGCCAAATCATCAGATATAGAAAAATTAATAAATAAAGTAAAAAAAAAAGTTTTTGAAAAAACTGGAAAAAATTTAGAATTAGAGATTAAAATTGTAGGTGAATAAAAAAAAATTTAAAAATATTTTAGTAGTGCTAGGCGGAACCTCAGGTGAAAGAGCGGTTAGTTTAGACAGTGGAAGAGCATGCATTAAAGCCCTGAAAAAAAAAGGTTACAAAGTTTCTACTTTTGACCCAAAATTTAAAAATTTTAATTTAATTGATAAAAGTAAAGTAGATGTGATATTTAACGCTTTACACGGAAGAGATGGAGAAGACGGCGTCGCACAAAGTTATTTTGAATATTTAAAAATTCCCTATACCCATTCAGGAGTGATTAGCTCTTTTAATGCTATGAATAAGATCATTTCAAAGAAAATTTTTTTAAAAAATAAAATTATTACACCAAAATTTTTATCTTTTGAAAAATCTTTTTTTAGTAATACGAGAGTCGAAAAAATATTAAAAAATAAAAAAATGAAATATCCCATAGTTTCGAAACCAGTTAATGAGGGATCAAGTCTGGGCGTAGAAGTAAACAAGAATAAAGAGAAGCTAATTAAATCAATTAATCGCTTATTTAAAAAATATAATGAGATAATTTTGGAGGAGTATATTGGAGGTCAGGAAATTCAAGTAGCAGTTATAAATGGAAAAGCTTTAGGAACTATCGAACTTGTACCTAAACGTATTTTTTATGATTACAAAGCGAAATATACGAAAAAAGCAAAAACTCAACATTTAATGCCGGCGAGACTTACAAAGAAAAAATATAAAGAAGTTATGTCGATTGCTCAAAAAACTCATAAAATTTTAAACTGCAGAGGCGTTACAAGATCAGATTTTAAATTTAAGAATAACATCTTTTATTTACTTGAAATTAATACTCAACCAGGAATGACTAATCTTTCCTTAGTACCTGAAATTGCAAACTATAAAGGTCTCACTTTTGAAAATTTAATAGAGAAGATATTATTGGATGCAAGTATTAACAGATGAAGAAACGAACAATAATTGCTATAATATTATTGATCCTACTGACTACTATTACATCGCAAAATGAAATAAACTTTTCTAAATTTAATTTAAAGAAAATTATTATTAAAAATAATTCTCTTATAAAAGAGGAAGAAATAAAAAAATCATTAATTTCAATTTATAATAAAAACTTAATTTTTTTAGACAATAAAGAAATTGAACAAAAATTAATGAAAAATGGTTATATAGAGAGTTTTTATATTAAAAAGAAATATCCTAATACTCTAGAGATCAAAATTATAGAAAAAAAACCAATAGCAATTTTATTTTTTAATAAAAAAAAATTTTATCTTAGTGAAAAAATTGAGTTAATTAATTTTAAAAGAATAAAAGAATATGAAAATTTACCTTATATATTTGGTAATAAAGATGATTTTAAGATTTTTTTTTTCGAGCTTAAAAAAATAAATTTTCCTATTTCGCAAATTAAAAAATTTACATTATTCGAGACAAAAAGATGGGATTTAGAAACTTTTGATAATAAAGTTATCAAACTTCCTATCGACAATTATAGTCAAAGTTTAGAAAATTATTTAAATTTAATAGATAAAGATATTTTTAAAAAATATAAATTATTTGATTACAGAATAGGCAATCAACTTATACTGAAATAAAATATGAAAAATTTAAATCAAAAACTTTATTTAGAAATTGATAATTCAAATTTTACTTTTTTTGTAGTTGAAGATAATAATCAAAGTGATTTTAAAATTTCGTATAAATTTAAAACACCCTTAATTGGATTAGCAAACGATGGAATTTTTGACTTAGAAAAGATATTTTCTAGTATTAAGGAAAATATTCTTATAATTGAAAAAAAATTTAATCATACTTTTAAAGAATTAGTTTTAATTTTAGAAAATTTTGATCCAACGTTTATAAATCTATCAGGATACAAAAAACTTAATGGATCACAGGTTTTAAGGGAAAATATAACTTATATCTTAAATACTTTAAAATCTTGTGTAGATAAAACTGAAAATAAAAAAACTATCATTCATATTTTTAATTCAAAGTTTTTTTTAGATAATAAAAAAATTGATAATTTACCCATTGGTTTGTTCGGAGATTTTTATTCTCATGAACTTTCTTTTGTTTTGATGAATAAAAATGAGCATAAAAATATAAATCATGTTTTTAGTAAGTGTAATCTAAATATAAAAAAAATTTTGATTAAGAGTTTTGTTGAAGGAGCATACCTAAGTAACAATCATAAAAATATTGAAACTTTTTTTCATATAAAAATGAATGATAATCATTCAAAAATTTCATACTTTGAAAATCATGCTTTAAAGTTTGAACAAAATTTTAGATTTGGAACAGAAATAATTATTAATGATATATCTAAAATTACTTCTCTTAAAAAAAAAGATGTGAAATCGATCCTAGAAAATACAAAATTAAATCAAGACATGGGAGATAATGAATTAATAGAAAAACAATTTTTTAAAGATAATATTTACAAAAAAATAAAAAAAAAATTAATTTATGAAATTATTTTTGCCAGAATTAAAGAACTAACTGAGATCATCTTATTTGAAAATAAAAATTTTTCCTATTACAATAACTTTACTAAATTAATCTTTTTTGAGCTAAAAGATGATTTAAAAAAGCAAAGTTTTAGAGAATTTTTTAAAATTGCTTTTTCAAGCAGCGATAACTCTCAAATAAAATTTGTCGAAGATCTTTCTGATGAACACTTATTAAAAACTGCTACCGAGCTTGTTCATTTTGGTTGGAAAAAAGAGGCAATTCCTATCACGTTAACTAAAAAATCTCTTATTGCTAGGTTTTTTAGAGCTATTTTTGGATAATAAGTGATATTTTTTGAAACATAAGTTGTTTTAAGGTGATTTTAAAGATTGTGTATAAAATCTTCAATGCAAAGCATTTATCAAAAAACATTATCCAATAACCTTAGTTTTGAAGGGATTGGTCTTCATTCAGGTAAAAAAACAAATTTATTGGTGAAACCAGCTAAAGAGGATGTTGGCATTGTTTTCAAAAGAGTTGATCTAGATCAAAATAACTTAGTAGTAGCAAATTATAAAAATGTAACTTCTGCAAAATTGTGCACTACTCTAGAAAATGATTTTGGCGTTAGAGTTTCAACTGTAGAGCATTTGTTAGCAGCACTATATTTAGCCGACATAGATAATGCGATTATAGAAATAGACTCGGAAGAAGTTCCAATTATGGATGGATCTGCAAAAGAATTTTTAGAGGCTTTTAAAAAAATACAAATAAAGGTCTTACCAAATAAAAGAAAATATTTAAAGATAGTTGGTAAAGTTCAATTGATAGATGGGGAGAAAAAAATTTCTATAGAACCTATTGATAATTCTTTAGAAGTTGACTTCCAACTTAATTATGAAAATAAAGTTATTGGTAAACAAAAAAATGTAGTAAACTTTGAAACAGATGATTTAGATGATGTTTCAAATTCAAGAACATTTTGCTTATTTAAAGATATCGAAAAAATAAAAAAAGCTGGCTTAGCAAGAGGTGGATCACTAAATAATGCAGTTGTGGTTGATGATAATAATGTAATGAATAGCGGTGGTTTAAGAAACGATAAAGAATTTGTGAATCACAAAATTTTAGATCTTGCTGGTGATTTTCTTTTATCAGGCTATAGAATAATTGGAAAAGTAGTTTGCTATCAGGGAGGCCATGAGCTTACAAATAAATTTTTGAAAAAACTATTCAATAATAAATCCTCATTAAAGATTTTTGAGAATAAAAATATAGCTTTCTCAAAAAATATAAGACTAAAACAATCATCAAAAATAGCTGTTAACGCTTAATTATAATTAAAATTTACCATTAGTGATAAATTTGTTATTCAATAAGTATGCCTATGAAGATATTTATATTTATTGCTTCAATAATTTTATTAATTTCATGTTCTAAAGAAAAACCTGAATATCAGCTCAAACCCAAAGAAGATCCTTACAAGATTTACAAAGAAGCTTATGAAGCTTTTGAAAAAGGAGATTATTTTTTTGCACAGAAAAAATTTTTAGAGGTAGAACTAAAAGTAGAAAAAGTGGAGGTTGCTGCGAAAGCTTCAATTATGGCTAGTTATTCTCTTTATAGTATCAATTTCTATGATGAAGCCTTAGAAAATTTAAATAAATACTTAAAAAAATATCCAGCAAATAAAGATACAATTTACGCTGAATATTTGATTGCAATAATCTTTTTTGAACAAATCCAAGATGAAACTAAAGATGTAGAGCCAATTAATAAAGCAAAAGCTAAGATTGATTATTTTTTGCGAAAATATCCTGATAATGAATACGCTTTAGATTTAAAGTTTAAAAATGATTTGATAATTAATCAATTAGCAGCAAAAGAATTATATATAGCAAAATATTATATATCAGTTCAAAAATGGATACCTGCTATAAATAGATTAAAAGTAATTCTAGAAAAATATGATCAAACTATTTTTGTTGAAGAAGCTTTGTATAGACTTGTGGAAATAAATTATTTTATTGGTTTAAAAAAAGAAGCAAAAAAGTATGCATCAATTTTAGGTTATAATTATAATTCTAGTGAATGGCACGAACAATCTTATAAAATTTTGAATAAAGACTATAAATTACTTACAAAAGAAAAAATTAAGAAAAAAGATAATCTGATAAAAAAGATTATGAATAAAGTTAAATTTCGTTAAATAAAATGGAAAACAAGGACTCACTTATTAAGTACTTTAAAGAAAAAGTAAAAGAGATTAAAAAACATAATAATCTTTATTATAATTTCGATAAACCTAAAATAACAGACTCTGATTATGACAAGCTAAAAAAAGAAATTATAAGTTTAGAAGAAAATTACAAATTTTTAAAAGATCTCAAAATGTTAGATAATTTAGTAGGGGCAACCCCTACTAATAAATTTAATAAAATCAAACATGTAAGTCCTATGCTCTCTTTATCTAACGCCTTCAATAAAGAAAATATGCAAGATTTTATTAAAAAGATAAATAACTTTCTAAACATAAGTGATAAAAATATTGAACTAATTTCTGAACCTAAAATTGATGGTATATCAGCATCATTAACTTATAAAAATGGAATATTAGAAAGAGGATTATCAAGAGGTGATGGTGTAGTTGGTGAAGATATTTTAGAAAATTTAAAAACAATAAATAACATTCCTAAAAAGATTAGCGTAAAAGATCCACCAAGTTTACTAGAGATCCGCTGTGAGATTTTTATTGGTAAAGAAGAGTTTGCAAAAATCGAGGATAAATTTGCCAATCCAAGAAATGCTGCCGGTGGTTCACTTAGACAAAAAAATCCAAAAGATACAGCAAAAATACCATTGAAATATTTTGCTTACGGTTTTGGATCAATGAGTCCAATTAAATTTAATAAGCAATCTGAATTTTTAGCAAAAATAAAAGATTGGGGGTTTTCAGTAAATCCTCTTATTAAAACCTTAAAAGGAATTGATCAAATAGAGGGTCAACACAAAAAAATAGAAAATATTAGATCAACATTAGATTATGATATTGATGGTTTAGTTTACAAGATAAATGATTTAAATTTACAAACTAGACTTGGAAACACATCAAATTCCCCTAGATGGGCTATAGCGTATAAATTTTCAGCCGAGAAAGCTGTCACAAAAATAAAAAATATTATCATTCAAGTGGGCAGGACTGGAGCTATCACTCCTGTGGCTAAAGTAGAGCCAGTTACGGTTGGTGGAGTGGTTGTTTCTAATGCAACTTTACATAATGAGGATGAAATTGAAAGAAAAGACATTCGGATCGGAGATACAATAGTTATTCAGAGAGCTGGTGATGTAATACCCCAGGTAGTATCAGTCAATTTTTCAAAAAGAGACAAATACTCAAAAAAATTTCTTTTTCCTAAAAATTGTCTTTGCGGCGCAGAAACAAAAAAAGAAATTAGTAAAAGTACAAAAAAACACGATGCAGTTAGAAGATGTACAAAAGGTTACGACTGTAAATTTATCGCAAAAGAAAAATTGAAACATATTGTTTCAAAAGAAGCTTTTAATATTGATGGATTAGGAAAAAAAGTAATTGAACATTTTTGGGATTTAAACTTGATAAAAGAACCAGCAGATATTTTTGAATTGAATTATGACAAAATTAATGAGCTAGATGGATGGGGCGATCTATCTATTAATAATTTAAAAAAGGCTATTAAAAAATCACAGGTAATTTCATTAGAAAAATTTATTTTTTCTATAGGCATTAGACATATAGGACAAGAAAATGCAAAAATATTAGCAGGCTTTTTTAGTTCAATTAAAGAATTTAAAAAATTAATAGAACCTAGCAACAGAAAAAAAATTTTAATTAATTTAGTTGACCTTGATGGTATAGGAGAAACACAAATTAAGTCTATCGATAACTTTTTTTCTAATAAAACAAATATTATAATAATGAAAAATTTGATTAGCAAATTGAACATTCAAAATTATATTGCTCAAAAGAATGATGGGAAATTTTCAAATAAAAGATTGATGTTTACTGGTGGGTTTAAAAACATGAGTAGGTCTGAAGCAAAGTTAATTGCTGAGAAAAATGGAGGAAAAGTATTAGGATCTATTTCTAAGAAACTTGATTTTTTAATAATTGGAAGCTCAAAACCAACAAAAAAAAAAATTGAACAAGCAAAAAAACTTAATATTAAAATTATT
>MDSZ01186900.1_pt1 | contig 21619 bp, 16 predicted proteins | sample 811201 | NCBI WGS metagenome assembly MDSZ01 (sample SAMN05326647, study PRJNA326480) | marine metagenome | isolation source: seawater | place: Indian Ocean: North | collected 2010 | reverse complement strand
TCTAGTGGTAATGCTTGATGAGCCCAAAACAAATAGCGAGTATATATATAATTACAGAGACGGTTCTGGAACTAAATATAAAGGTACACCATTTAATACTGCAGGCTGGACATCTGTAGAAGTCGTTGGACAAATTATAGAAAAAATTGGGCCTATTTTAGCCACAAAATATAATGAAATTTATTAAAAATGTATTTAGAAAACTTCATAAGTAATTTAGATAATAAATTTCAAAAAATTTATTTTTCAGGTTTAGCCTTTGATAGCAAAAAAGTGAAAAAAGATAATATTTTTTTTGCAATAAAAGGAAGTAAATTTGATGGAAATGATTATATATCTCACGCAATTCAAAAAGGTGCAAAAGTAATAATTTCAGAAAAAAATATTGAATTAAAAGATAAAAAAATTCTTTTAATAAGAAATAATAATCCAAGGAAATTATTAGCTCAAATTTCTTTTAAGTTATTGGAAAAAAAAAATAGAAAACTGATTGCTGTTACTGGAACAAACGGTAAATCTTCAGTTTCAGATTTTTATTATCAAATACTAAATTTGAATAAAAAAAAAGTTGCATCTATTGGAACTATTGGCATTCAAATGGGTAAAAATAAAAATTTTGTTGAAAATACTACATTAGATCCAATAAGATTAAGAGAAGTCATAAATTATCTTAGTAAAAAAAATATTAGAAATATTGTTCTAGAGGCCTCAAGCCATGGTTTAAAACAAAATAGGTTAGATGGACTATTATTTGATATTGGAATATTTACAAATTTATCTCATGATCATTTAGATTATCACAAAAATTTAAATAATTACTTAAATGCTAAATTATACCTTTTTAAAAATTTAATTAAAAAAAAAGGAATGATAATTACAGACTCAACTATTTCTCAATTCAAAAAAATAAAAAAAATTGCTACAGCTAAAAAATTAAAATTATTAACCATTTTAGGTAAAAATTCAGACTTAGAGCTTATTTCACATTATTTTGAAAATAATTATCAAGTTTTAGATGTTAGAGCTGGAAAGAAAAAATATAAATTCAAATTAAATTTAATAGGAAAGATTCAGATTAAAAATGTCTTAATGGCAATTTTAGCTGCAAATAAAAGTGGAATTGATATGAGATCAATAGAACGATCAATAATTCATTTGAAATCACCAGAAGGTCGTTTGGAAAAAATAGGTAATATAAGAAATAATAGTCAAGTAATTTTAGATTATGCACATACACCAGATGCCCTCGAAACAATTTTAAAAAATATTAAAGAACAATTTCCTTATGCAAAAATAAAATTAGTATTTGGATGTGGTGGTGACAGAGATAAAACTAAAAGACAAAAAATGGGTAGAATTGCCTCTAAATTTTCAAATTTGCTTTATTTAACAGATGATAATCCACGTAATGAAAATCCAAAAAAAATAAGAGCTGATATTAAAAGAGGTATAAAAAATAAAAATTTTAAAGAAATACCTAATAGAAAAATAGCAATATTAAATTGTATAAACGAACTAGAATCAGGTGATATCGCATTAATTGCCGGCAAAGGTCATGAAAAAACCCAAGATTATAACGGGAAAAAAATTTTTTTTTCTGATCGAGTAGAAATTATTAAATCCATTAAGCTTAAGAACAAAAAATTATTTAAAGATGAACGATTAAATATTATTCAAGAAAAAACTAGGTTATTACCTAGAAAATTAAGATTTGATAATGCTTCTATTAATTCCAAAGAAATAAATCAAAATGATATTTTTTTTGCAATTAAAGGAAAAAAGCATGATGGCAGAAAATTTACAAATGAAGCTATAAAAAGAAAATCATCATTGGTAATTACTGAAAAAGTTAATAAAAATCTTCCACTTAAAAAACAATTAATAGTCAAAGATACACTGAATTTTTTAACAGATTGTGCGCTTCATTATAGAAACAATATTAATACCAGTATAATTGGAATTACAGGTAGTTGTGGAAAGACAACATTAAAAGAATTATTAGGAAATAGTATTAGTAAAATTGCTACAACATATTTTTCACCCAAATCATTCAACAATAAATACGGCGTTCCACTAAGCATATTAAATTTAAAACAATACAAAAAATTTGGAATATTTGAAGTCGGAATGGACAGAAAGGGCGAGATTGATTATTTATCTAAAATATTAAAACCTAACATTGGTATAATAACAAATATTAGTTACGCTCATTCGAAGAATTTCAAAAATATAAATGGAATTGCAGAGGCAAAATCTGAGATTATTAATAATATTAAATCTGGTGGAAGTATTATTTTAAATGAAGATGATAAATTTTTTAATTTTTTAAAAACTAAAGCTCTGAAAAAAAATCTTAAAATTTTTTCATTTAGTCTGAAAAATAAAAAAAGCTATGCTTATTTACTTAAAGTAGTCAAAATTAACAAAAAATTTAAGATATACTTTAAAGTTGGAAATAAAGTAGATTTTTATTATTCATACAATAAATCAAAAAATCACATACAAAATTTACTGGCTACATTAATTGTTTTTAGTTTATTTTTTGAAATAAAAAAGATTTCTAAATATATTTTTTTGAATTTTAAATTTCCTGAAGGTAGAGGGGATATTTCAAAGTTAAAATTTAAAGATAAGATAATCAATTATGTTGATGAAAGTTATAATTCTAATCCATTATCTTTAAAAATTGCTTTAATTAATTTCTCAAATTTAAGTGTAAAGAATAATTTAAAACACGTTTTACTTGGAGATATGCTAGAACTAGGTAAGAACTCTAATTATCATCATAGATCAATGACTAAAATAATAAACAAACTTAAAATTGATAAAGTTCATGTTTATGGGAAATACATAAAAAAAACTTACGAAGGGTTAAAAAGAAATAAAAAAGGATTAGTTTTAAATAACTTTTATGAAATTAATAAATTGATTAATAAAACATTAAGTAATAATGATTATTTAATGGTTAAAGGATCAAATTCTACTGGTCTACACAAACAGTCAAAACAATTAAAATTAAATAGATTAAATGCTTTATAATTTTTTATTAGAATTTGTTGAGATTTTTGGTTTTTTAAATGTTTTTAAGTATCTTACTTTTAGAACTGGTTTATCAGTTTTTACATCACTATTTATAGTATTAATTATTGGTGGACCATTTATCAAAATGGTTTCAGAAAAAAAAATTGTAAATCCAATCAGAGATGATGGACCTGGAGAACATATAATAAAAAAAATTGGAACTCCTACCATGGGGGGCTTAGTAATACTAATTGGTATTATCTTATCAGTTATTATGTGGTCAGATTTGTCAAATATTTATATTTTATTTTCTCTTTATATACTCGTCTCTTTTGGATTATTGGGTTTTTTAGATGATTACAAAAAAATTAAAAATAACAATTCATCAGGTATCTCTTTTAAATTTAAAATATTTTCTCAAATTATTTTGTCAATAATAGGAATTAGTTTTTTAACCTATTATTTAGAATATAAAGAACTTACATATCTTTACTTTCCATTTTTTAAAGATTTATTTATAAATTTAAGTTGGTTCTTTATTCCTTTCGCAGTGTTTGTAATTGTCGGTGCGTCTAACGCAGTTAATTTGACTGACGGTTTAGACGGACTTGCAACAGTGCCAGTAATTTTAGTAGCAACATGCTTTGCGTTTATTAGTTATGTTGCTGGTAACATTATTTTTTCTGAATATTTGCAAATTAAATACATAGAGGGCACAGGTGAGATTGCAATTTTTTGTGGCGCAATTATTGGCTCTTGTTTAGGTTTTTTATGGTTCAATGCTCCTCCAGCAAAAATATTTATGGGTGATACTGGCTCTTTATCTTTAGGTGGCTCACTGGGCGCTATTGGAATTATTACTAAGCACGAAATTGTTTTAGCAATAACAGGAGGCCTTTTTGTCTTAGAAGCATTTTCTGTTATTGTTCAAGTAGTTTCTTTTAAATTAACAGGTAAAAGAGTTTTTAAAATGGCACCCATTCATCATCATTTTGAAAAAAAGGGTTGGCCAGAGTCAACAGTGGTCATTCGTTTTTGGATTATTTCAATTGTTTTAGCGTTGATAGGATTGGCCACACTAAAATTAAGATAATGAATGAAAGTGCAAATAATTTTCTAAATAAAACAATTTTGATTTATGGTCTTGGAAAAAGCGGGTTATCGTCTTTTGAATTTCTTAAAAAAAAAAATGAAGTTTTATTGTATGATGATAGTAAAAATATTGATATAAATAAAAAATTAAAAAAAAATCTTATAAAATTCAGTGAAATCAAAAAAAAAAAAATCGATCTTATATTGCTGAGTCCAGGTATAAATATTGATAAATGCAAATTAAGCAAATACTTAAAAAAAAGATCAAGAGATATTTATACCGATTTGGATGTATTTAATTCATTTTATAATAATACATGTATTACAATCACTGGTACGAATGGAAAGTCAACAACTTGCCAACTACTCTATGAGGTTTTTAAAAGACAAAATTTTGATGTTAAACTGGCTGGTAATATTGGCTATCCATTATTATCAATTAAAAATATAAAAAAAAATTCCATTTTTGTTATTGAAGCATCATCCTATCAATTAGAGTATAGCAAGTTATTCAAATCTAAATATGCTGTGATTCTTAATATTTCACCAGATCACTTAGAAAGACATAAAACAATTAAGAATTATGTTTCAGCAAAATTTAAATTAATAGAAAATCAAAAGAAAAATTCTATAGCATTTATAAATAAATATGACAGATACTTAAAAGAGAGACTTAATAAAAAAAGTTATAAAAGTAAAATTGTAAAAATTGATACCAAATTAGATAAAAAAAATACCAACATTTTTCAGAACGAATATTTCTTATCAGCATCAAATAAAGAAAATTTATCATTTGTGATTAAATTATCTGAAAGATTTAAAGTAAAAAAAAATAATCTGATTAAAGCTGTTAAAAATTTTAGAGGTCTTAAATATCGTCAGCAGACTATTTTTAAAAAAAAAGATTTATCAATCATTAATGACTCTAAATCTACAAGCTATTCATCTTCAATTGAAATGCTAAAGAAAAAAAATAATATTTATTGGATATTAGGTGGTATACCCAAAAAAGGGGATAAATTTAATTTACCAAAAAAATATTGCAAAAATATAAAAGGTTTTTTGTTCGGCACAAATCAGAAAAAATTCTCTTTAGATTTAAGAAATAAGATTAACTTAAAAAAGTTTATAAATTTAAAAAAAGCTTTACACCAATTATTTAAAGATATTAAAAAAGATAATTCCTCTGGTAAAATTATCTTATTTAGTCCCGCGGCCGCATCCTTTGATAATTTTAAAAATTTTGAAGATAGAGGAAAATATTTCAATGATATAATCAAGAAATACATCTATGTTTAATAAAATTTTTAATTATATATCCTATTATCAGTGGTGGAAAAATTTAGATAAATTTATTTTAACATTAATTATTATTTTATTTTTAGTTGGATTGTTTTTTTCTTTAGTATCAACTTCATTAATAGCATCAGATAAATTAGACACAAATAGTTATTTTTTCTTTTTCAAACATCTAGTATTTGTATGTTTAGGATTATTTATCATATTTGTATTTTCTTATATAAATCTTAATTCTTTATATAAAGTTTCAATTTATATTTTTTTTCTATCTTTTATTTTGTTACTTTTGGTACCTTTAATTGGTACAGAAGTTAAAGGTTCCACAAGGTGGTTAGATTTATTTTTTTTACCCAGATTGCAACCAGTTGAATTATTAAAACCTTTTTTTATTATTATGTTAGCTTTAATCATTTCTAATAAAAAATTTGAAAATTTCACAGTTAAATTTTTTTTTTCTTTTTTATTAACATTTTTGATAATTTTATTACTGGTTATTCAGCCAGATTTAGGACAAACTTTATTGATTGGATTAACTTGGTTAATTTCAATTTTCATCTCAGGAATTAATTTATTTTTCTTAATTACAATTTCAATTATTGGAATAATATTATTACTCTACATTACTTTTTATATTCCGAAATTTGAATATATTAAAAGTAGGTTATTATCTTTTTTAGATACTGAAAGAGGTACTCACAATTTCCAATCAGATAAAGCATTGGAGTCTATAATGAGTGGAGGATTTTTTGGCAAAGGAATTGGAGAGGGTACTTTAAAAAATAGAGTTCCTGAGGCACATACAGATTATATTATATCAGTAATATCAGAGGAGTTTGGGATTATAGCAATAATGTTGATATTAATTTTATTTCTAGTTTTGATTTTTTCGATACTTAAAAAGGTAGATAACGAGACTGACAATACTATAAAATTAATATTGGTGACATCCTCAAGTTTAATATTATTGCAGGCAATGATTCATATTGGAGTTAATATAAGGTTATTTCCTACAACAGGTATGACATTACCATTTCTAAGTTATGGTGGATCATCTATTATAAGTGTTTCAATAATATCTGGTATAATCTTAAATTTGACAAAAAGAAAAGTTTAAAATTAAAAGTGAAAAAAATATTAATCACTACTGGTGGAACAGGTGGACATGTGATACCTGCAAAAATAATTGAAGAACATTTATTTGAAAATTATGAAATATATTTTTCTACAGATGTCCGAGGGTTAAAATATTTATCATTAGATATGGGTAGAGTAACAGTTATAGATACACCTAAATTAAATTTTAATATTTTATTTCCTATAAAGATTATAAAAGTTATTTATTTAATCATTTATTCAATTTTTCTTTTAAAAAAGAAAAAAATCGAAAAAGTAATTTCAATTGGTGGCTATATGTCAATCCCAGTCATTATAGGTGCTAAAATTTCAGGAATACCTATTATCTTAATAGAGCCTAATTTAGTTTTGGGTAGAGGAAATAAATTTTTTTTAAATTATTCAAAGAAAATTTTATGTTACTCAAATAAATTATTAAATTTTCCTAAAAAACATCTGTCTAAAATTGAGGTTATAAAACCTCTTGTATCAAAAGCATTTTACGAGTTAAAAAAATCCAAGGATATAAATAGTAAATTTTGTTTTTTGATTTCTGGTGGCAGTCAAGGTGCACAAATATTTGATGAATTGCTACAACAGGTCATGTTAGAGGTTTCAAAAGAAATTCCTATTAAAGTTATCCAACAAACAAAAATAGAAAATATCAAAAATTTAAAAAATTTTTATGATATCAACAATATAGAAAACAAAATTTTTAACTTTGAGGATAGATTTATTGATTTTATAAATATGTCTGATCTTTGTATCACACGAGCTGGAGCTACATCATTAGCAGAAATTTCAATTCTCAATAAACCCTTTATAGCCGTACCTCTACCAACTGCTAAAGATAATCATCAAATGGAAAATGCAAAATTTTATGAGGAAATTGGCTGTTGTTGGATTATAGACCAAAATACAATTAATAAAGAAAAGCTATTGAGTGACATAAGTAGTATATTAAAGGATAGGTCAAAATTAATTTTAAAAAAAACAAATCTTGAAAAATTAAATTATGAAAACTCTTGGAATGAAGCAAATCATAAAATCAAAGAAATAATTGATGAAAATTAAACTAGCAAAAAAAGAAATTATTCATTTCATTGGAATAGGTGGAATAGGAATGAGTGGTCTTTCTTTGATAATGAAAAGTCAAGGATTTAAAGTTCAAGGTAGTGATATTATAACAAATAAAAATATTGAGAGATTAAAAAAAGAAAAGGTAAAAATTTTTATAGGTCAATCAAAGAAGAATTTAAAAAATGCTACAATTGTAGTTATTTCCTCTGCAATAAAAAAAAATAATCCAGAATTAATAGAAGCAAAAAGAAAGAAAATTCCAATAATCAGAAGAGGAGAGATGCTAGCTAGTATTGTATCTTTAATGAAAAATATTGTTGTTGTTGGATCTCATGGAAAAACAACGACCACATCTTTAATTGCATCTATTTTTCAAAAAACAAAAATTGATCCAACTATTATTAATGGGGGCGTTATAAATTCAATTAAGAATACCGCTAAATTAGGCAGTAGTGAATGGTCTATATTAGAGGCAGATGAGTCAGATGGAAGTTTTATTCACATTGCACCCACTTATTCAATCATAACAAATATAGATAGAGAACATATGGATTTTTATAAATCCATGAATCATTTAAAGAAGTATTTTATTGAATTTATAAATAAGGTTCCATCATTTGGTAAAACATTTATTTGCAATGATGATAAAATAAATCGTGAATTAATAAAATCAATTAAGATTAAAAATTTCTACACATATGGTCAAAGAGGGAGTTCTAATTTTAAAATAAAGAATATAAAGCAGCACAAATCTTTCTCTGAATTTAGTCTTATCGTAAATTTACCAAATAAAAAAAATATAAAAATTAATCATATCAAAATCCCTCTTTTAGGAATACACAATATAAGAAATACTGTAGCAGCAATTGGAGTTGCCTTGACGGTGGGAATACCAGTTCAAAAAATTAAAGAAGGACTAAAAGATTTTAAAGGAGTTCAGAGAAGATTTAATAAGATATTTACATATAACAATATTGACATTTATGATGATTATGCTCATCACCCCACAGAGATTAAAGTTGTTTTGCAGGGCGTAAGGAAGGTATTTAATAAATATGAAAAAGTATGTATTTTTCAACCACATAGAATTTCAAGGCTAAAAGATTTAAAAAAAGAATTTTCCTATGCTTTCAAAGATGCAGATACCGTAATATTGTGCCCCATTTATTCCGCAGGAGAAAAAATTAAATTAGGTTTTAATTACAATAATTTTGCTAAAGAAATTATGAAAAATTCAGATGTTAAATTATTCTTAGTCGAAAATAACTTACAATTAGCGAATTACCTAAAGCAAAATATGTATGGAAAAAAAATAGTAATAGGCATGGGTGCAGGATCAATTTCTAATTGGATAAAACAACTGCCAGATCTAATGAAATGAAAATAAGTGAATTAAAAGTACTACTAAATAAATTCGACAATAATATCTTATACAATTTGGATTTAAAAAATAAAAGCTGGTTTAATATTGGAGGGAAAACAAAAGTATTTTTTAAGGCAGATGAATTAAATCATCTAGTTGAAGTATTGAAGATTTTGAACAACAGAGAAAAAATACATGTTATTGGAGCTGGATCTAACACACTTATTTCAGATGAAACTTACAATGGAGTAGTGATAAAACTGGGTAAAAATTTTAGAAGATTAAGTATTTTGAATTCTGACATAATTATTTCTGGTACAGCAGTATCAGATAGAAAATTAGCAGATTTTGCAGCAAATAATAATTTAAGTGGATTTGAATTTTTATCCTGCATACCTGGCACTGTTGGAGGAGGGCTTAAAATGAACGCTGGTTGTTTTGATAATGAAATAAAAGATATTTTAGTATCTATTCAAGTTATAGATAAAATTGGAAATGTATCGACTATTCCAGCTAACAAAATATCTTTTGGTTATAGAAGTAATAATTTACCAGATGATTTGATATTCTTAAGTGCATCTTTTAAAGGTAAAAAAGAGTCCTCAAAGAAAATATTTGAAAAAATGACAATATTAAAAGCACAGAAAGATGTTAATCAGCCATCTCAAATTAAAACAAGCGGAAGCACATTTAAAAATCCAACAAAGCAGACCTCAAAGAAAGCCTGGGAGCTGATTAAAGAGTCTGTACCTTCAGATACAAAATTTGGTGATGCATATATTTCAGATAAACACTCAAATTTTTTTGTTAATAAAGGCAACGCCACATTCGATGATATGAAAAAATTAATAAATTTTGTAGAAAAAAGTGTATTTATTAAAACAGGTATAAATTTAGAAAAAGAAATTAAAATTTTGGAAAATTGAAAAAAAAAATTTTGATAATTTCAGGTGGTATTTCAAAAGAACGAGAAATTAGCCTACAAACTGGTAATCAGGTTGCATATGAATTAAAAAAAAATGGTTACAAGATTAAAATTTGTGAACCAAATTATAATTTATTTAATGAGATAAAAAAATTTAAACCTAAAATTATTTTTAATGCTTTGCATGGTCAATTTGGTGAAGATGGGTATATTCAATCTATTTTAGAAATTATAGGCATTCCTTATACTCACTCTGGCGTTATAGCTTCTGCAAAAGCAATGGATAAAGAAATATCTAAAAAAATATTTACCAAAAATAAAATTTTAACTCCAAAATTTTTTAAATATTCATTTAACAAAACAGATAAGGAATTAAGGAATATCATAAAAAGAACTTTAGGTTTCCCAGTAGTTATTAAACCGATTAATGAGGGTTCAAGTGTAAATGTTTTTATATGTAATCAAATAAATTTAAAAAATAAGTTGAGGAAAATTGAGATTTATAAAAATATTTTAATTGAAGAATTTATACCAGGTCGTGAAATACAAGCTGCTATTTTAGGTAAAAATAAATTGGGAGCTATTGAGTTAAAACCAAAAAGAAAATTTTACGATTATGAGGCGAAATATAATTCTAAAGCAAAAACCAAACATATCATCCCTGTTGATTTAACAAAAAAAAAATACAACGAATTAATGAATATTTCTCTTAAAGCACATAATTTGCTTGGATGCAGAGGAGTAACGAGATCTGATTTTAAATTCTATAAAAATAAGTTTTATCTTTTAGAGACAAATACACAACCCGGAATGACAAAACTTTCATTAGTCCCAGAAATTTCAGCCCACAAAGGGATTAACTTTATCAACTTAATAAAAAAAATTTTGAAAGATGCATCAACGAATAAGTAAAAAAATTTTTATTTATTTTTTTATTTTTTTTATTTTAGGGACTTTAAATAATAAAAATCTAATAAATTTAGATCTAAAAAACAAAATACAAATCAAAAATGAAAGTAAATTTGAAAATAATAAAATAATTAAGGATCTTTCAGCTCTCAAAGATAAAAATTTATTCTTACTAAATAAAAAAGAAGTTTTAGAAATTATCGACTCTCATTATATAGTTGAGGAATTTTTAGCATTCAAAAATTACCCCTTTAATCTTAATGTCAAAATAAATAATACAAAGTTTTTAGCTATTACTAAAAAGGACGGTTTTGATTTTTATATTGGGTCAAATGGCAAATTAATAAAAGTCGAAAATAAACAATTAGATCTACCATTTGTATTTGGCAAAATTGATATTGAAGATTTTTTGAATTTAAAAAAGATTATTGATAATTCAGATTTTGATTTTAACGATGTGCAAAATCTGTATTATTTCAAATCTAAGAGATGGGATATAGAGACAAAAAATGGTATATTGATAAATCTACCTCCTGAAAAAATAGATAAGTCATTTGAGATCTTATTAAATATTTTGAAAAAAAAAGATTTCAAAAATTATAAAAATATAGACTTAAGACAAGCTAATCAGATTATTCTAAATGGAAAATATAAATAAAAATAGATTTTTTTTACTAATAAGTCCTAATTTTATTAAATTTTCAGCTTTGAATTTAGAAAATAAAATTTTATATCAAATAGACACAAAATGTAATGATAAGTCATTAAATGAAAGTTATACATCATTAGAAAAGTTTTTAGAGAAAAATATAATAGATTTAGAAAAAAAATTTAATTTTTATATAGAAGATATAAATCTGATAATAGATTTAGATGATTTTATTTCAATTGATATTTCTACTATCCATAATTTTAATTATTTGAATGAAAAAAAAAATGTTTCATCAAACTATCTTGTCAATATAAAAGATAATGTTGTAAAGACTATGAATAATCATAGTTTAATTCATATGATTATAAATAAATTTATAATTGATGGAAAAGAATACAACTCAGTTCCAAATAAGATAGAAAAACAAAACATGTATTTAGAGATTAAGTTTCTTTTTTTAAAAAACGACATAATTCATAATTTAAAGAAAGTTTTTTCTAAATATGAGATTTCAGTAAAAGATATTCTTAATTTTAATTATGTATGCAGCTTTATTTCATCTATGTCAGAAAATGTATTTGAGTTAGCAAGCAAATTAAAAGATGGACTAAACCATAAAGAAATTTTATTTTTGAAGAAACCAATAAAAAATAACGGTTTTTTTGAGAGATTTTTCAACTTTTTCAGGTGAAATTGTATTTTAGTGTAACATTTGTTGTTTTCAATTTTATCATTACTAGGATTATGACTTACATGTGTCATTATTAAATCAAAAAACAATAAAAGATACTGTTTTGTTCCAAGGCGTAGGGTTACATAGTGGTAAGCTTGTAAATTTGAAGCTTAAAAGCTCTGAGCCTGACACTGGAATAGTTTTTCAAAGAGTAGATTTAAAAAACAATAATTTAGTTCATCCAAACTTTGCTAATGTTAGCAATACTTCGTTAAATACCACGGTATCAAATTCTTATGGTGTAAAAGTTTCTACTATTGAACATCTAATGGGTGCACTTTTTGGCCTGGGTATAGATAATGTTTTAATAGAAATTGATAACGAAGAAGTACCTATATTAGATGGATCGGCAAAAGAATTTATAGAACAAATTTTAAAAGTTGGATTTAAAGTAAGTGATAAACCTATTAAAATAATCAAGATAAATAAAAAAGTTGAATTTAAAGATAAGGAAAGATTTATAAGCATAGAGCCATCTAAGTTAAGTTTAGATATTGATTTTGAAATAAAATATAAGAATAAACTTATTGGTAATCAGAAAAATAAAATAAATGTTTATGATGATGATCTTTATGATGTTTTTGTTTCAAGAACATTTTGCCTGCATGAAGACATTGAGAAGATTAAAAAACTTGGTTTAGCTAAAGGTGGAAGTTTAGAAAATGCAGTGGTTGTAAAAAATGATGAAGTTTTAAATAAAGATGGACTTAGAAATTCTAAAGAATTCGTTAACCACAAAATTTTAGATTGTATTGGAGACTTGTATACAAGTGGATATAGAATAATTGGCAATATTAAATGTTCTCAAGGTGGCCACTATCTTAGTAATCAATTATTAAGAAAAGTCTTTAGTGATAATATTAATTTTTCAATAATTGAAATTAAAGAAAGAAACCTACCTAATACATTAATCAATAAAAGTTTACTAAGGGCTATAGCATAAAATTTATTTATCTTTATAATTATTAAGATTATTAAAGATTTATGAAAAAACTATATTTAATATTTTTTTTATTTTTATTTATTCTGAACTCTTGTGCAAAAGAGAAAAATGAAGTTTCTGTAATTAAAGAGACTAAACAAGATTTAGAAATAATTACGGCTTACAAAGATGCTTATAATGCTTTAGAGCAAGGCGATCCTTTTTTTGCTGCAAAAAAATTTTTAGAAGCTGAGCTATTATTTCCACAGTCCAAATGGGCACCCAAATCTGCTTTAATGGCATCTTATTCTTTTTATTTGCAAAATTACTATTCTGAAGCACTTTTGAATTTGGAAAGATATTTAAAAACTTATCCTAAAGATAAAGATTTAGCTTACGCTCATTACCTAATAGCAATATGTTATTATGAGACTATTGAAGATGAAAAAAGAGACAGTGGTCCATTAATAAAATCAAAAGAAAAATTTATTTATGTAATAGAAAATTATCCAAACACTGATTTTGCTCTAGATGCAAAATTTAAATTAGATTTAATTCAAGATATACTTGCATCTAAAGAAATGTACATTGGCAGACATTATATAAGTAAAGGCAAATATATAGCTGCAATTAATAGATTTAAAAAAATTATTGAAGAATATGACCAAACTATTTTTGTAGAGGAGGCTTTACATAGACTTGTAGAAATTAACTATAAAATTGGTTTGATTGAGGAGTCAAAGAAATATGCAGAATTACTTGGTTATAATTATTTATCTAGTGAATGGTATAAAAAATCTTACAAAATATTTAATCAAGACTATAAAATTGATATTAAAAATAAAACTAAAAAAGATAAAAAAAGAATTATAGAAAGATTTAAAGAGCTTTTTGATTAAAATGAAAAAAGAACTACTCATTAAAGAGTATAAAAAAAAAATTAAGTTAATAAAAAAGTATAATAAACAATATTATGATAAAAGTTCTCCATCTATCTCAGATGCTGAATATGATGAAATAAAAAAAGAAATATTAATTTTAGAAAAAGAGCACAATTTTTTAAAGGATAAGCACTCACCTTCAATTTCAGTTGGACATAAACCACTTAAGCATTTTAAAAAAATTTCACATAAAGTTCCTATGCTCTCTCTTGCAAATGCTTTTAGTGAGGAAGATCTTCAAAATTTTGAAAAAAAAATTCTAAATTTTTTATCTCAAAATGATAGTTCAAATATTTCTTATTCTGCTGAACCAAAAATAGATGGTATTTCTGCATCTTTATACTATTTGAACGGTAAATTAATTAGTGGATTATCTAGAGGAGATGGTAAAGAGGGAGAGGACATTACTTTAAATCTTGCTACAATAGATGATATCCCAAAAATGGTTTCATCAAAAGATTTCCCTGAGGAGATTGATATTCGTGGTGAGGTGTTTATACAAAATAGTGATTTTGAAAAAATAAAAGAAAAATTTGCAAATCCAAGAAATGCAGCATCAGGTTCACTTAGACAAAAAAATCCAGAAGATACTAGAAAGATCCCACTAAAGTTTATAGCTTATACGTTTGGGTTTCAAAAAGGATTAGTTATAAATAATCAATTTGATTATTTAAAGAAGCTTAGTGAATGGGGTTTTAAAACCAACCCATTAAATAGATTAATTAATGGAGTAAAAAATTTAATTAAAAACTATGAAGAGGTTGAAAAAAAAAGAACCGAATTAAATTTTGATATAGATGGGATAGTTTATAAAGTTAATGACTTTAACTTACAAAAAAGACTAGGTTTTGTAGCAAATGCTCCAAGATGGGCAATTGCACATAAGTTTTCATCTAATAAAGCAGTTTCTGAAATTTTAGATATTGATATCCAAATTGGAAGGACAGGAGCATTGACACCTGTTGCGAAGATTAAACCGATAAATATCGGTGGCGTCATAGTATCCAACGCAACTTTACACAATGAAGATGAAATTAATAGAAAAGACATAAGAATTGGAGACACAGTGACAGTTGAAAGAGCAGGTGATGTAATTCCTCATATTTTATCAGTAGATATTAAAAAAAGATTAAAAAACAGTATTAAATTTAGTTTTCCAAAAAAATGTCCTTCATGTGGATCAGATACTATTAAAGAATTTAATTCAATTACAAAAAAAAACGATGCTGTTAGGAGGTGTTCAAGCGAGGGATATGACTGTAATAAAATTTCCATCGAAAAATTAAAACACTTTGTATCTAAAGAAGCTTTCAATATTGATGGATTTGGAAAAAAAATTGTAGAAAGTTTTTGGAATTTGAAATTGATAAAGTTTCCTCAAGATATTTTTAACCTAAACTATAAAAAAATTGAGTCATTAGATGGTTGGGGTAGACTTTCAGTAGAAAACTTAAAATACTCCATAAGTGAAAAAAAAAAAATTTCTTTAGAGAGATTTATTTATGCTTTAGGAATTAGGCATATAGGATTAGAAAATGCAAAATTATTGTCTAAGTATTTTGGTACATTTTATAGATTCAAAGATTTGTCAATTAACAAAAAATACGAAGATTTGCTAAATATTGATGGTATCGGTGAAACTCAGGTAAATTCAATAAAAAATTTCTTTTCTAATAAAACAAATTTGAAAGTTTTAAATGAATTGGGAGATATTTTATCTATTAATCAAAATAAAATTAAAAGAAAGAAAGGTATGTTAAATGATAAAACATTTTTAGTTACTGGAAAACTTAACGGAATTAGTAGAGCTGAAGTCAAATCATTAATAGAAGAAAATTCTGGAACGACAGTCAGTAGTGTATCAAAAAAATTAAATTATCTCATTATAGGTGAAAAACCTACTAAAAGAAAGGTTTTAAGTGCCAAAGAATTAAAAATAAAAATAATTGATCAGAGCCAATTTTTAAAAATGTTAAATTAAATTAGCTAACCATTTTTTTTCTTTAGAATTTAAATGTCTTGAAAGACTTGAATACACATTGAGATGATATCTAAATAAGTAATTTTTTTCTAAGTCATTTAAAAGTTTGAAATTAATTAGATCTTTATCAATTGGTGCTAATGTTAAGTTTTCAAAAAAAGTTTTTCTTTTAACTGTTTTAACAAAAACTAAATTTTCTATTCGAATTCCAAATTTATTTTTTTTGTAATATCCTGGTTCATTACTTAATATCATACCCTCTTTTATCTTTACTTTATTAAACTTCGAAATTGATTGAGGACCTTCATGCACATTTAGAAAAAAACCAACTCCATGACCAGTACCATGTGCGTAATCTAAGTTTTTTTGTTTAAGAAATTTTCTAGCTCTATGATCAATTTTTTTACCATTATCAATTTTATTTAAATCAGTAGTGGCTACCGCGATATGACCTTTTAAAACATATGTATAAATATTTTTGATATTTTTTTTGGGTCTTGAGAAACAAATTGTTCTTGTAACATCGGTTGTGCCGTATTTATATTGACCTCCAGAGTCACATAAAAAAATATCCTTTTTACTAATAATTTTGCAATTTTTCTTACTAGCACGATAATGAATAATTGCTCCGTTTTTCCCAGAACCTGCAATAGTATCAAAACTAGGATATAGAAAATTATTATTCATTTTTCTAAATTTCTCTAGTTTGTCTTGTGCATCAACTTCTGTAATTTCTTTTTTATTAACATTTTTAATCCAATAAATAAATTTTGTTAGTGCTACACCGTCTGCTATATGTGCCTTTTTCATATGATTGATTTCAGTTTTATTTTTAATTGATTTTAAAAAGTAGGTTGGATCTTCTCTACCGATAATGTTAAATTTAGACTTTATAAGATCTTCATAAAAAATTGAGCATGAATTTTCGTCAATTATAAAATTTTTACCTTTTAACTTTGAAATTTTATTCGGAAATTCTTTTGTTTCGATAAACTCATTGTAGTTGATAATTTTATTTCTTAATAATTTCTTACATTTTTGAATTTTACTAATTAAAAATATTTTTTTTGTTTTACTTATTATTAATCTACAATTAGGAATTGGGCTATTGGGTCCATCATTACCTCTTATATTTAAAATCCATGCTACATTTTCTGGAGCACTTATAAATATAAAGTCAGATTTATTTTTTTTGAGAAAAGCTGAAATCTTATTTAATTTAGAATTTGAGCTTTCTCCAACTATATTTGTTTTTAATGAAAAAAAAGGATTAGTATCATTTAATTTTTGTTTATCAATTTGATCAATTAAGTTTTTTTGTAAAAATTTTATCTTATTATTTTTTAAAAAAAATTTTTTTATTTGTTTATATGTAAAAAGCTTTGGATCTATACCAAGTTTTAAACCTTTAAATAAACTGCAATTGAATAATTTCTCATAGTTTATAATTTTGAAATCTTTTCCACTCTCAATTTGACTTTGAATTGTATATCTGCCATCCGTAAATAAATAATTTTTATTTTTTAATACTACGGCAAGTCCAGCTGAGCCCGTAAAGTTTGATATAATTTGAAGTCTTTTAATTTTTGAATACTCAGTAAAATAATCGTCATTTTTGGGAATAATATAACCATCAATTCCATTTTCTCGAAATTTGCTTCTTAAAATTTGAATTTTTTTATTCACCTTATTTAATCCTCTTTTGATATCTTATCCAGCCAGGACTTCTAATTTCATCTTCACTTTCGAAATCTTGATTAAACTCAAAATCCTCTATCTCATTTTTATCTTCTTGAAAGAATGAATTTTTTTCTAAAAAATTATCGGGTAATTCGTCAATAAATCTAGATGCCATACTATCAATCCAGTCTCCCTGATAAAATCTATTCATAGAGAAAGAAATTACAGCTTTTTTCTTTGCTCTAGTGATGCCAACATAAGCCAATCTTCTTTCTTCTTCTAAACCTTTTTGACCTTTTTCTTCAATGGATTTTTGATGAGGAAATAGACCTTCCTCCCAACCTGGTAGAAACACCACATCAAACTCTAAACCTTTTGCTGCATGCATAGTCATCATATTTACTTTTTGTCCATCCCAATTTTGATCAATCGATGTTGCTAAGGATACATGCTCTAAAAAACTCTCCAAGTTATCAAACTCTTTCATCGCATTTAATAATTCTTTAATATTTTCTAATCTGTTCTCATTTTCTAAATCTTTTTTATTTTTTAGTGTAGCAGAATAACCTGACTCATCTAAAATTGTTTGTAATAATTTAACATGACTAATTTTTTTATTATTAAGATCATTTCTCCATTTAGACACAGAATTTAAAAAAATGGATAGGCCTAATTTTGCTTTTGGCTTTATCAAATTTTCCTGTATTAATTTTCTTGAGGAAAATTCTAAACTAGAAGATTCTTTTTTTGCAATTTCGTGAATGAGCTTAATTGTACTTTCTCCAATTGAACGTTTTGGATTATTTACTATTCGCTCAAAAGCTAAGTCGTCTTTATTTTGAAAGACTAATCTTAAATAAGCAATACAATCTTTAATTTCTGCTCTTTCATAAAATTTGATACCTCCTAAAATCCTGTATGGTAGTCCAATTTTTAAAAATCTTTCCTCAAACTCTCTAGTTTGAAAAATAGCTCTGACAAGTATGGTAATATTATTCAATGAATATTTACTCTTAATCTTTTCAATTTCGTCTGAGATGCCAATAGCTTCATCTTTTCCATTTTTATAACAGTTAAGATTTATCAATTCTCCTTCCTCTTTTGAAGTTTTTAGAGTTTTTCCAACTCTATTTTGGTTGTTAGAAATTAGTTGTGATGCAACTGATAAAATATTTTGTGTAGATCTATAATTCTGCTCTAGTCTAATTATTTTAGTATCTTTATAGATCTGATCAAATTCTAAGAAGTTTTTTATTTCAGCACCTCGCCAACTATAAATAGATTGATCATCATCACCAACACAACAAATATTTTTATTATGTATCGCTAGTAAATTTAACCATTTACTTTGAATATAATTAGTGTCTTGATATTCATCAACTAAGATGTATTTAAAGTTTTGAGAATATATCTCTCTTATATCATTATGTTTTTCTAGAATTTTTACTACATGTAATATTAGATCCCCAAAATCGCACGCATTTAAGTCAGAGAGTTTCTGTTGATAAATTTTATATACAGGTAAAATATTATTTTCATAAACATCTTTTTTATTTGTAATTACCTCACTGGGATATAACCCTTTGTTTTTCCATTTATCTATAATAGCGAGAATATATCTTGGTGAAAGTTGCTTAATGTCTATATTCTCAGATTTACAGATATTTTTAATCAGTCTTATTTGATCATCTGTATCAATTATTGTGAAATTAGAATTTAAGTTTACAGCAGCTGCGTGTTTTCTAAGTAATTTTGCACATATTGAATGAAATGTCCCAAGCCATGATAATCCTGTGGCACTCGTGCCAAGTATGCTACTTACTCGTGATTGCATCTCCTTTGCAGCTTTATTTGTAAAAGTGACCGCTAAAATTTGATTGGGGTAAGCTTTTTTTTTAGCAATTATATGAGCAATTCTGCTTGTTAAAACTTTGGTTTTTCCTGATCCAGCTCCAGCAACGATCAATAATGGCCCATCTAAATGAGTTACAGCTTGAGTTTGTGCTTTATTTAAGTTTTTTAGATAATCTAAGTTTACCATTTTAATTTATAATTTATAAGCTTTCTAAAATGTTTAAAAAAAATTTATTTAAAAAAAAATCTCATAAATCAGTATTATCAATTACTAAAAGAATAGAAAGTTTTTTTAATTTTTTAAGGGAAAATTTTTTTTTAAAAAAAAAAAAAACCAGAAATTTTCAAACTTTTGATAAGAGAATATTTTTTGCCGCAGTAATAATCTTTTTTACAACTATAAGCTATTTGTTAATACCTGCATTTTATAACAAAATTCAGGTTAGAGACAAAATAGAAAGTCAAATTTTGAATCAATACAATTTAAAAGTTAAATTCAAACAAACACTAAAATATGGTTTATTTCCTAAGCCTCATTTCTACTCTAAAGAGACAGTTATTAATCATAAATCTGATGAAATAGCGAAAACAAATAGCTTTAGAATTTTTATTTCAATAAAAAATTTATTCTCTATAAAAAATATTCAAGTAAGAGATATCGTTTTTAAAAAAACAGACTTTAAGATAAATAATAAAAATATTGATTTTTTTACTAATTTATTAAATCGAAATAATAGTGATCATCAAATAAAATTTTTAGATAGTAAATTATTCTATGTTGATAAAAACGAAGATATTATATTTTTAACAAATCTAAAAAATTTAAATTATCTTTATCAAAATATTTTACAAAAATTAAAATCAAAATTAAATATATTTAATATTCCTTTAAGTCTAGATGTTGATCACGACATAATCGAAAAAAAAATTTTTCTTGAATTAAAATCTTATCCTTTAAGGTTGAATGTAAAAAGTAGTTCAAATTATAATAATAAAGAACTAAGTGGCTTGACTGATTTAAGTATAGTTAATAAGTCTAAGAAAATTGGTTATGAATTGAAAAATAACTCATTAAATTTTAAAACGAGTGATAATAAAATCTCAGGAAATATTTTAATTAAACCATTTTTTCTTTCATCAAATATTAATTTATTTGAGATAGATATAAAAAAAGTTTTTCATGATAATTCAATTTTAATCAATATTTTAAAATCTGAAATTTTGAATAACAAAAACCTTAATGGTGAAATATTAGTAAATGCTCAAAATTTCAAAGGTATTAATTTTTTGAAAGATATAAATTTTAAAATTGTTTTTGAAGAGGGAGAAATTTTTATCAAAAATTTAAAGATGATTTTTAAAGACTCGGTCATTATTAATTTAGATGATAGTCAATTGATTATTGATAATAATAGATTAGATTTAGCAGGTTATATTTCTTTAGATTTTATAAATATTAATGGGATTTACTCTCATTTTCAAATAAGTAAAAAAAATAGAAAAAAAATTGACAAAATTAATCTTGGTTATTTATTTAATTTTAATGAAAGACTTATAGAAATCGATAACTTAAAGATCAACGGAATTCCAAATGAAAAAGCTATAAACTTTCAAAAGAAAATGAACTCTGAAAAAGAAAACATTCTAAATAAAATAATATTTAGAAATTTAATCAAAGATTTTTTTAAAAATCTTTAGTTGGGGTATATCATTTTTTTTGGATTAACAATTCTGTCGTAATCTTTTTCATTTATTAAACCAGTTTTAAGAGCTTCAGTTTTTAAAGTAGTTTTATTTTTAAGAGCAGATTTTGCTATCTTAGCTGCATTATCATATCCTATTTTTGGTGCTAAAGCCGTTACAAGCATTAAAGAATTATCCAAATAACTTTTAATAATATCTTTATCAGCTTTTAAACCTTTTATACAATACAAACCAAAATTTTTAGAACTATCAGCTAACAAATCTATTGACTGTAAAATGTTGTGGGCAATTAAGGGTTTGAAAACATTTAGTTCAAAGTGACCGTGTGAGCCTGCCATTGTTATACCATT